>Ga0105044_10000951_pt1 | contig 37512 bp, 26 predicted proteins | sample MAT01_FD_78092 | JGI IMG/M metagenome (GOLD analysis project Ga0105044, IMG submission 78092) | Freshwater microbial communities from Lake Fryxell liftoff mats and glacier meltwater in Antarctica - MAT-01 | ecosystem: Environmental > Aquatic > Freshwater > Ice > Liftoff microbial mat | place...
ATCTGCACTAGGTCGGCCTTGGGGGCCTCCCCTGGCAGGCCGAGAAATTCCATGACACCCAGCACCTTGCCCGCTACCCGGCAACTGAAGGCCAAAGCATTCTTTAGTCCCAACTTCTCCAGACCCAACTCCTTGCGGAAACCGTCGCAGTACCGGAGATCTTCGATCCAAATGGGCTGATCACCCTCCTGAGTCCGACCGGGCAAGCCCTCCCCCGGACTTAGACGAATCGATTCAACACCCTCTCTCAAGCGGGTGAAGCCGGGCTCCGAGGAGTGCCAGAACTGCCCGGGCCGCAGGGTTCCCTGGCGACCGTCGTACTGCCAGTAGGTGGCGAAGGGGCTGCCTAAGGCCAGTGCCACGGCCTGCAGCGAACGGCTCAATCCAGCATTCAGGGAAATCGCCTCCGCCAGCGAACGGGAGACCTCATGGGCCAGGCGCAAGGCTTCGTTTTCAGCCGATAGCTTGGCGTTGGTTTCCCTCAGTTCCTGGCTTCGCTTTTTAAGCCGGACATTCAGTTTTAGCAGGTCGCCCACTGCCATTTTCTGGGCCTGAACCGATTGCAAATGGTCGAGCGCCGGATCGTGAATGGCGAAATCGTCCAGCGAAAGACCCACTTGGCTCAGTGACAACCCCTCCGCCAGCCAGGGTGAAACTAAGAACACGACTCGGTCCGCGGCCAAAGGCACGACTTGTCCTCGCAATAAGACTTCAGTTCCCCGCAGTTCGACCAGGAAGAGACAGTTTTGCTTCTCCCGTAGACCGGAAACCGAGAAGCACATCTGTGGTCGCGAAATCCGCAAGACCTCAAAAAACTTGGGCCGACCGGCGAGTTGCGGCGCCAGTTTCAGCAAAGACCGACCCGCTTCAATCACTGTCTCGTCGGCCTCAATGACAAAATAAAACGGGAATACCATCCCGAACTGGGCTGGGCTCAGTCCGGTCAGCACTGCTGATTGAAGCGGCGGGATCATCCGCAGGAATTCACATGAGCGCAGGGTTCAGCCGCCTATCGACGGCAAATATGGCGTGATCCGAATCGATCCCACGGAACCCGATCTGCCTCCCTGTGATCGGGGTCAAAAACCATTTACCTAGACCGTTCAAGAAGCCAACCACAAAGGCCTCTAAACCCTTCTCATCCGGATACTCCTCGTTGCTGACGAAAAATTCCTCTTTGCCCCCGGCTTTTTTCCGGATCAGATCCCATTTATCTTCACCGAAATGGTTGCCCACCCGATCTTCCACCGACTGATTGACCATGCCGTACATAACAGTTGGACGAGTAATGCTGGGTTCGCTGAACGTTCAGCACCGGCGCCATTGAGGAATGGTTTTAGGGAACAGGCTGCCGGGTTGCTGCTCCACATTAATGCCCTTGAATTCGACCTAAGGTCAACTCGCCATATTCTCCGGAAAGATGTTTAAACTCGGGTTCCGCTTCGACCAGGGGGCCGTGCATCTGTCGGCCGCCCGACTCTGGCTTGATGCCCACAAGGCCATCGGACCGGACGCATCGGTGTTCGTCTCCCACGCCCATAGTGATCACATCGCTGGTCACGCCCGGGTGCTCTTTTCCGCCCCGACGCAGCGACTCATGCGCGCCCGGGTCCCAGGCCAACGCGAAGAATCAGTCCTCGAGTTCGGGCAGCAATATGATGCGAAACACCTCGACCTCGGCCCCGAGCTCCGGGCTCTCACCTTGCTCCCCGCCGGACATATTTTCGGATCGGCCATGTCGCTCTTGGAAGATGACTCGGGTTCATTGCTTTATACCGGCGACTTCAAGTTGCGCCCGGGACTTAGCGCCGAACCCTGCGAACCCAGGCGGGCCGATATCCTGGTCATGGAAACCACCTTCGGACGTCCCGAGTACGTCTTTCCTCCAAACGCTGAAGTGATGGCGGGAATCGTCCGGTTTTGTCGCGAAGCCCTCGACCATGACGAGATCCCAGTCCTGCTCGGCTATTCCCTGGGCAAGTCGCAAGAAGTTCTGAGTGGTCTCACCGGAGCCGGATTGCCGATCATGTTGAACGAGCCGGTGGCCCGCTTGACCCGGATTTACGAATCGTTCGGTCGAAGTTTTCCGGCCTACCTCCCCTTTGATCCCCGGACGGCGGCCGGGCATGTCGTCTTGGCTCCACCCGGATCGACCACCGCTTCGCTCCGACGACGACTGGGGCGTTGCCAAGTGGCAGTTCTGACCGGCTGGGCGGTGACTCCCGGATGCCATTTCCGCTACCAAGCCGACGCGGCCTTTCCGCTGAGCGACCACGCCGATTTCCTGGATCTCGTAGAGTTCGTAAAGCAGGTGGCCCCGAGCCGGATATACACTCTGCACGGGTTCGCCGCGGACTTCGCCGCCCACCTTCGCCGCCTGGGGTTCGACGCCCGCGCCCTTGGCGCGCAAGAGCAACTCGAGCTCCCCAGCCTGAGTTCAATCCCCCTGCCAGGGCGCCGACCGGAACCGTCCCGACCGGTCGTCACCGCCGACCTTTCCCCTTCACCCACCGAATCCACCGAGTCTGTCGCCGCTCCTGATATGTTCCTCCGATTCGCCCAGACCTGTGAGGCCATCGGTCGGTTCAGCTCCAAACTGGCCAAAGGCCGCTGCCTCGCCGAATACCTGGCCCACCTCGAACCCGACACGTTGGCGACGGCGGTGACGTGGTTCACCGGCGTGCCCTTCGCGTCCACGGCCAACCAGACCCTGTCCGTGGGCTCGGCGCTCCTTCGCCTGGCCGTGAGCGACGTGGCCGGCGTTACCCCGGCGGTGTTTCGTCAGGTCTATCTCAAGCACAGCGACAGCGGGGAAACGGCGGCCGAATTATTCTCGGCCCGCACCCGTCAACCCGCCTCGCCCGGACTTACTCTCACTGATCTGCGCCAAGTTTTTGAACAGGCCCATCGTGCCCGCGGCCCAATTCAGAAACGGCTCTTGCTGTCGGCCGCTCTTGATCGCTGTGGGCCGACTGAAGCCCGGTTCTTGGTCAAGATCCTGACCGGAGATCTACGCATTGGTCTAAAGGAAGGACTTGTTGAAGAGGCGGTGGCGCAAACCTTCCAGATTCCGGCCGAGGAGATACGATCCGCGCACCAGATCCTGGGGGATCTCGGCGAAACCGCCCGACGGGCGAAAATCGGACAACTCGGCGAGGTGGGATTGACTCCCTTTCGCCCCCTTCGGGCCATGTTGGCGTCTCCCGAACCGGACGCCGCCGCCCTGATGGCCCGAGTGGCGGAATGGGCTCCTGAATCAACTCGGGAATCCAATATTCTTCCGCCCATATGGTTAGAAGACAAATACGACGGTATCCGCTGCCAACTCCACAAAGTAGGTGACCGGATCGCGCTTTTCAGTCGTGACCTGAAGGAGATCACTGAAACGTTTCCCGAACTCACCGCTGCGGCCCGACGATTGTCCGGGGACGTAATTTTGGATGGCGAAGTGGTGGCGATGGACGGCGACCGCGTCCGGCCATTTGGAGAGTTGCAACGCCGCCTGGGACGCCGGGAGCTCGATTTGTTTTTGGGCGGTGAAATTCCGGTGCGTTACCTCGTCTTCGACCTGCTGTGGGCGGACGGAACGGATTGGTTGCGCGAACCGCTGGCCCGACGGCGGGCGGCCTTGGAGGCGATCGCTCTTCCCGAGGAATTTCGCTATTCTCAGCTGACGCCGGCCGGTACCGCGGCGGAGATCGACGCGGGATTCGCCGCGGCCCGGGCTCGGGGTAATGAGGGACTCATGATCAAAAATCCGAGTTCCCCCTACACGCCCGGGCGGCGCGGTCTCGCCTGGCTGAAACTCAAGCGAGCCCTGGCCACGCTCGACTGCGTGGTCGTGGGCGCCGAATACGGGCAGGGCAAACGCAAAGGGATCCTGAGCGACTACACCTTTGCTATCCGCGACCAACAGACCGGAGGGCTCAAAATCATCGGCAAGGCGTACAGCGGCTTAACCAACGAAGAACTATCGCGGTTGACCACCCATTTTCTCGACCGAGTCGTGTGCCAACAGGGACGTCTTCACGAAGTGGTTCCGGATTTGGTGCTGGAGATCGCGTTCGATTCGATCCAGCGCAGTGCCCGGCACAACAGCGGTTTGTCCCTGCGGTTCCCGCGCATTGTCCGAATCCGTGAGGACAAGACACCCGCGGACATCGACACGTTGGCGACCGCCCGGCGTTTGGCAGGTCTGGGAGAATCGGAACATTACCAAAGATTCCCCTTAGAGCCGCTGGTCGGCAGCCTGAGCCCACGCCATGACTGCTGAATCCGTTACTCACGTCCCGCAGTGGAAACCCGTCCTCTTGGGCGCCTTAGCCGGCGGATTGGGCTGGGGGATTCGCGGCCAATATGGACACGAGACGGGGGCCATGATCGCCGGACTCCTGGTGAGCCTGGTGCTGGTGTTCCTGCTTTGTCCGCAGCGTCCCTCCCAGCCGGTGGCGCGCGCGGTCGCGTGGGGAACACTCGCGATGGGGTTCGGAGGATCGATGACCTATGGTCAGACCATCGGATTGACTCAGGATGGGCCGTTGATTGGGCAGTGGGCGGCCCTCGGTTGGGGTATGCTGGGCCTGGCGATCAAAGGAGGCCTGTGGATCGGATTCGCGGGTGCCTTTCTCGGAATGGGCCTCGGTGGCCTCCGCTACCGCCCAGTAGATTTACTGCTGGTCTGGCTGGGTATGTTGGCCCTGGTCGCGGTGGGAATCTGGGTGCTGAATGAGCCCTTTGATCCCGCCCGGCGCGTGTTGCCCCCGATCTATTTTTCCGACGACTGGCGTTGGGAACCGACGGCAACCCTCAAGCCGCGCCGCGAAGTCTGGGGTGGCCTGTTCTTCGCCCTCACGGGATTGCTCGCCTATTTACACTGGGGAAAGCGCGATCCCCTGGCCACCCGACTGGCCCTCTGGGGGGTGTTGGGAGGAGCTCTGGGGTTTCCCTTGGGGCAATGTCTGCCGGCGTTTCATGCCTGGAATCCAGAGATTTTTCGTACCGGTTTCTGGGTGACCTTGGATCCCTTGCTCAACTGGTGGAACTTTATGGAGACGACCTTCGGGGCGGTCATGGGTGCCGCCCTCGGCCTGGGTCTGAGTCTCCATCGTCAGCGCCTCCATTTTCCGGAGAAACCAGAGTTTCCCCTGCTTCCCCAGCCGCTGGAACTGGCGTTGCTCGGCCTGCATTTGTTTCTCCTGATCTCGGTCGAGTTCCTCAGCATTAAAGCGGTTGATCGGCTTTATGATTTCGGTTTGGGACTGGGCCTCATCCCCGTGGTGGCCGTGGCGGGAGGTCGGTGGTGGCCCTGGCTCGTGATGCTTCCGATCACGTTACTGCCCATCGCGGTCAAGACACGCCGGGCGCTCTTGGAGGAAAACCCGCTGCAAACTCCCGAAATCGGCGGACTCATTTACGTGGTGCTCCCCTTGGCCTTCACCACCGCGGCCGCCATTTACCTGGGCCGAACCCGATTCGGCGCCGCCTCCTCGGCCACCTGGCTGGGACCGGTTTTGCTGGCCACCACCTGGCTTTATTTCGGACTAAACTTCGCCTTCTTCCGGTTTCCGTGGCCGTGGCAGGCATGGACCGCGCGAACTCCCAATGGCTTGGTCTTTAGCCTCTGCGCGGTCGGGCTGACGTGGGCAGCCCTGAGTCGACGCCCATCCAAAAATTGAGACTCCTCAGGTCGTCTGCAACGGAGCTCTCTGCTTCCAGACGCCCCCGAACTTCAGTTTGGAAAACTCCACACCTCCCTCGCCGCCTTTCCTCGAATCGGCTGGCCTCAACAGAGTTCAAAGCTACGGTGTTCGCCGAGATGTGGAACCACACTGCAGCCACCACCGGAGCGGAACACGCTGCGGAATTGCTTGGAGATGTCCAAGAACTGGCCGGACAACTTGGCCCTGCCCCAGGCCGGGATCTGGCCCCGACCGTTCAGGGAGCGCGGGTCGATTCCATCTCGGCCTTGCGCGAACGGCTGGCTCACTTCACGACGGAAACGTTGTCCCAGCGGGAATGGCCCGTGATTGTCCAAGCGTGGCAGTTCACCCGGGAAGGCAAAGCCCGTGAGCTAATCGCCCTCGACCAGGAATGGACCAAGACCGCTCGGTCCGAAGTCTTGGCCGAAGCCAGCTTTCGAGTGGGCCGGCGGCAATTGAACAAACTCCGGGGATTGCGGCATGAACGGGTCATTGCCCGCTACTTAGAAGCCATTGACTCCGGACGGGCCCACGGGTGGCATCCAGTCGTTTATGGAGTGGTTCTGGGTGTTTATCACTTACCCCTGCGTCCAGGCCTGATGCAGTTCGCCAGCCAATCTCTGGTCGGCCTTACGAACGCGGCGGAACGGATCGGACGTCTACCCGCCCGGGAGTGCCAGGAGATCCTGGACTTGGCCGTCGCCCTCCTGCCCGCGCACCTCCCACCGCTCCCGACACCCGGCGAATGGGCCTCCGTTTAGTGGGTCCCTCACGCATGAATTGGTCGCTGGCATGAGCCCCTGGCTGATTCTCGCCTGCGTGGCGGTGTATTTCGCTCTGCTCCTCGGCATTGCCTGGATCACGGGCCGACGCGCCGACGAGGCGGGCTACTTCCTCGGGAACAGGCAGTCGCCTTGGTACATCGTCGCGTTCGGACTGATTGGTGACTCGCTGTCCGGCGTCACGTATCTGTCGGTTCCCGGTCAGGTGGGAACCGCCCAGTGCAGCTACCTGCAACTCGTCTTCGGTTACGTCCTCGGTTACGTCATTATCGCCCAGGTCCTCTTGCCGTTGTATTACCGACTCAATCTCACCAGCATTTACAGTTATCTGGGCGAGCGATTCGGCCGTTCCGCCGAGCTGACCGGTTCCAGTTTCTTCCTGCTTTCGCGCACCCTGGGGGCCGCCGCCCGCCTCTATCTGGCGGCCAACGTCTTTCAAACCTTTGTCTTTGATCGATTGGGAATTCCCTTCTGGTTCACCGTCACCGGAATTATTGGATTGATCCTGGTTTACACTTGGCGTGGTGGCATCAAGACCTTGGTTTGGACCGACTCCTTTCAAAGTCTCTTTCTCGTGCTCGGGGTCCTGATTTCGATTGCCTTGATTGCCCGCGATCTCAATTGGGGACCGAGCGAAGTGTTGCGCCAAATCGCGGCCAGCCCCTTCTCGCAGGTCTTCGTTTGGGATTGGCGTGCTCCCGACAATTTCTGGAAGCAATTCTTCAGCGGTGCCGCCATTGCGGTGGTAATGACTGGGCTAGACCAGAACAACATGCAGAAGAGCCTGAGCTGCCGATCCCTCTGGGCCGCTCAAAAAAACCTGTACTCCTTCACCGTCATTTTGGTGGCGGTTAATGCGTTCTTTTTGGCCCTGGGTGTCCTGCTGCACCAGTACGTCGCGATCAAAGGGATTATGGCACCGGCACAACCGGATCAGCTCTTTCCCACGCTAGCCTTGCAGCACTTGGGAACCCTCGCCGCCGTGGTGTTTGTCCTCGGTCTGACCGCGGCCACGTTCAACAGCGCCGACTCCGTCCTGACCACTCTGACTACCAGCTTTTGCATCGATTTCTTGGACTTCGAACAGCGCACCGACCTGACCCCAGAGGAACTCACTCGGCGGCGGCACTGGACCCATTTCGGGTTCGCGGTCGTCTTGCTGGCCGCCATCCTGGTCTTTAAAGCAGTCAATCAGGGGGCGGTGATCCAACTCGTGCTCAAGATGGCCGGTTACACCTATGGACCGCTCTTAGGACTCTTCGGACTCGGATTGCTAACTCACTGGCAGGTGGGTGGGCCCGGGGTGCCGGTGGTCTGTCTTGCGGCCCCCGCGATCTGTGGAGTGTTGTCGGCCAATTCAGCAAACTGGTTGGGCGGATATAAATTCGGCTTCGAATTGCTGATCCTAAATGGACTCCTGGTGGCGGGCGGGCTCCTAGCCTTCGCGCGGCAAGATCGCGGGAACCCGTCGCCCAGGATCCGAACGGGAGCCACTTGAGCCCATAGTCGCCGCTGCTTAAACCCTCACCACATTCTCCGCGTGCGTTGGAGGCTCAATTTCCCCGACTGCCCCTTCGGAGCGAAGATCCCCGTCGGTTTCTTAATCCTTCCTCCGACCCTGTCTCAACGCCCGTATCAGTCACTTCCGTGGGAACAGGATTTCCCAAGCCGAGCCAAAACGGATACACCCGCGGCATGCAGGCATCTCGACGTCGTTTTTTACAGTCAGCGACCGGATTGGGACTCGGAGCCAGCCTCGCTGGCGTCCCTGGGCAAGCCGCACCCACCGGGGCCGTGGCGGGGCGCACCTCCAATATCCAGCTCGCCATTTCGACCTACTCCTATTGGCACTTTCGCGGGCCTAAGGTGACGGTTTCCACGGTCATCGAACGGGCCGCGCGACTCGGCGTAGCGGGCGTTGACGTGCTGCATCGGCAGATGGATATCCCAGAGAAGGAACCCCTGACGGCGGCCCACCGCGGTCACCTGGCCGAACTCAAACGACACGCCTTTCGTCATGGCGTCAGCTTGTGTTGCTTGAGCATTCACCAGGATTTTGTGGATCCGGATCCCGCCGTCCGTCGTCAGCAGGTCGAGCACACACTGAAGTGCATCGAGATTGCCTATGCCTTGGGGATTCCCGTCTTGCGAATCAACTCCGGCCGCTGGAATACGATAAAAGAATTCGACGACTTAATGAAAGCGCGAGGGATTGAGCCGATTTTGCCCGGCTACACTGAAGCGGATGGGTTTAAATGGTGCGCCGAGTGCTTGGAGCAATGCCTCGCCAAAGCGGCGGAATGCGGGGTGATGTTGGCGGTCGAAAATCACTGGGGACTCACCCGAACACCGGAAGGGTTGCTCCGATTGGCGGAAGCGGTTCCTTCGCCATGGGTAGGGGTCCTGATGGACACCGGGAATTTCCTCGAAGACCCATACGACAAGCTGACGGCGATTGCCCCCAAGACCGTGTTTGTGCAAGCCAAGGCGTATCCGGGCGGCGGTGAATGGTACACGCTGGATCTGGATTATCCTCGCATTGCCCGAATTCTGGCGGCGGCGGGATATCGTGGCTGGGTCTCCCTGGAAATGGAGGGCAAAGCCGATCCGGAGATCGCCGTGCCGGAAAGCATTGAGCTCCTGCAACGGGCTTTTCGGGGATAATCCCGCCCACCGAAGGTCCCTGTTCCCTGTTCCCTGTTCCAATAGGGGGCCTAGACCGCTCAACCTTTTGTCGCATACGCGACAAAAGGTTGAGCGGATTTGAATCAGCCAGCGCGGGTCGCTTGGGGCACTGATTGAGGGTTGGTGGAGACCCAGAAAGAAGGGGGTGCCAAAGGATCCTCTTCGATCTTCCTCAACCGGATCCTTGCACAAGCCCTTTTGATGTGTTATGGAACTACCACACAGCATTTCACTCCGTCCAAAGGCACTTTTTTACCTATGCACCTAACCTCCGGAACCTCCCCCAGGCGCCGCGGTGCGCGCTCCGGCTTTACGCTGATCGAGCTGCTCGTCGTGATCGCCATCATCGCCATCCTAGCCGGCATGCTTTTGCCGGCCTTGGGTAAAGCGAAATCCAAAGCCACCGGCATTGCCTGCCTGAACAACAGCAAGCAGTTGATGATCGCGTGGCAGATGTATGTGAATGACAATCGGGATATGATGCCGACCGCCGTTCACGGCGGCTGGGCTTCCGATCCAGAAGGCAATGCCGCCATGCTCAGACGACTCGGCCTCGCTCCAATGATCTCAGGTTGGCAGACCTGGGACACGAGCCGACACAACACGAACATCGCCTACCTGACGGACGAACGGTTCGCCGCTCTCGGAGCCTATATCGCCAAGTCGCCCAGTGTATTCAAGTGCCCGGCCGACATTTTCCTTTCGAAGGCCCAGCGGACCAGAGGTTGGAAGGAACGGGTTCGCACGATGTCCGCCAACATTTCGGTCGGTGGCGACCGCAAGAACAACGACGGTCCGTTCCAGCCCCAGATGGATGTCGTCACTAAATCCGGTGGCCTGACCCGCCCCGGCCCCGCCGATGTGTGGGTATTCTTGGATGAGCATCCGGACAGCATGAACGACGCCGGTTGTTTCTCACCCTCCGCCACCAGTTGGGTAGACTTGCCGGCTAGTTTCCATAACGGCGCCTGCGGGGTGGCCTTTGCGGATGCCCATTCCGAAATCAAGAGATGGGTCGATCCCAGCACCAAGGCGGGCGTGAAATATGCCGGTATTCCGCCCAATAACACCCGGGACGTCCGGGATAAGCGGTGGCTGCGCGAGAAGACCCCGCGCACCGTGGACGTACTGCCCAACTAAGCGGCCTCCAAATCTCACAGAAACCCGCCGCCGCCTGCGGCGGGTTTTTTTATGGGGTGAAAAAGCGGCCTGCTCGGCGGCTCGAAGGCGAAAGGGAAGGGTCGAATGGAACCTTCGGGACGCGAAGCCAGCCACCTCGCTCAAACCCACCTCATTAGGCCAGAATTTCGCGGATCACCTCGCCACGCACATCGGTCAACCGAATGTCGCGGCCCCCAAAACGGTAAGTAAGACGTTCGTGGTTCAGCCCGAGCAGGTGGAGGATGGTGGCGTGGAGGTCAGGCATTTCCACCGTTTTGACCGCAGCTTTGTACCCCCAGTCGTCGGTCTCTCCATAGGAAATACCACCCCGGATACCGCCCCCAGCCAGCCAAACGGAAAACCCGAACTCATTGTGGTCGCGTCCATCGTTCCCTTGAGCAAACGGGGTGCGACCGAATTCACCCGCCCAGACCACCAACGTCTCGTCGAGCAAACCGCGCTGTTTCAGATCCACCAGTAACGCGGCGATGGGCTGATCGATCGCGCGCGCGTTGTCGCCATGATTCTTAACCAAGCCGCCATGCGCATCCCACCGCGCATAGCCATCCACCATCGGGATGGTCAACTCCACAAAGCGGACCCCACGTTCCACCATCCGGCGAGCCAGGAGACATTCCCGGGCATAGGTGCGGGTGTGTTCGTAAGGGGCATCCAGGCCATAAAGTTTTTGGGTCGTCGCAGACTCGCCGCTGAGGTCCATCAACTCAGGAATCGCCACCTGCATCCGGGCAGCGAGTTCGTAATTCGTAATCGCCGACTCGAGAGCATCCGCACCGCCAGAATCCACCAGGCTTTGCTGATTCAAGCGTTTGACGAGGCGTTGCTTGGTCTGTTGAAGCTGCTCGGAAGACTCATGGGGCAGCACATTGGCCAACGGAGTTCCGCGCGCGTGCAGGAGCGAACCCTGGTAGGTCGCCGGTAGAAAACCGCTGCCGAAGTTATCCAACCCACCGGAAGGAATCTGTCCACCATTCAACACGACGTAGCCGGGAAGATTGTCGTTCAGGCTACCCAGTCCGTAGGTGACCCAGGCTCCCAGGCTGGGACGACCCTGCAACCCGAGGCCGCTATGGAGAAAATAATTCGCGCTCGTGTGTTCCGGGAAATTGGAGGTCATTGAGCGCACCACGCAGAGTTCATCCACTTGCTGCGCCACGTGGGGAAAGAGATCGCTGACCCAGGTGCCGCACTGACCGTGTTGCCGGAAATTCCAGGGCGATTTGAGAACTTTCCCAATGTCCTCGAATTGCGTCTTCTCGATTTTACCGATGGCTTTGCGCGGATCCTGTCCGTGGTATTTCTCGAGCAGCGGCTTGTAGTCAAAACTGTCCACTTGAGAAACCGCACCCTCCATAAACAGAAAAATCACACTGCGCGCCCGCGGCGCAAAATGCGGAATCCCGGGCTTCAGTGAAGAGTTCGGAACCCCGGCCAAACCCGCCCAGTGACTGCCGCTAAAGAGAGCACTCAGGGCCATTGCCCCAAATCCGTTGGAGGCGCAGCGCAGCAACTCTCGACGACTCAGACGCGGATCGAGAAAGAGCGAAGAAGAAGAACGGTAGCTCATGTTCACAGCACGTAAATGAAGTCGTTGGCATTCAAGAGGACGTGACACAGATCCGTCCATAAAGCCTCACTGTTTTCGCCCACTCCATGGAACCGTCGCAATTCTACCAGGGATTCAAGACACGCATTCACTTCCAGCTCGGTCGGTGGCCGGCCATAGGCCGACTCAAACAACCAACGAATCCGGACCGTTGACTCGGCTCCCGGCAACTCACGCAAAAGACGCTCGGCCCAGATCTGCGATTGTTGATGAAATAACGGATCATTCATCAACACCAGGGATTGAGCAGGGACGTTGGTCACGTTCCGCCGACCCACGGTGCTAAACGGTGTGGGAGAATCAAACGTCAGCATACTAGTCGGCAGGAAATTGCGGCGTACCGCGGTATAAAGACTGCGGCGTCCGTCCCCATCCAGCGGGCCGCTTTGCTCCGGACGCCCGCGTCCAACGACAAACTCAGTCAGGTGAACCGGAACTGGCGGGCCGCCTACTTGCGGATTCAACCGGCCCGACACCGTCAACAGCGCATCCCGGATCGCCTCGGCCTCGAGGCGGCGAACCGGCACCCGGTGCCACGAGGTGTTGGCGGGGTCCATTTCCTCAGCCCGAGGGTCAGCCGCCTGATGACTCATGGAATACGTTTGGGTCAAGGTCAGTCGCTTAATCAGCCGCTTCACCGACCAACCGTCTTCGTGAACAAACTGCCAGGTGAGATAATCCAGCAGTTCAGGGTGCGTCGGGGCCTCACCCAGAGCTCCGAAATTGTCCACGGTCGGTACGATTCCGCGTCCAAAAAGATGATGCCAGACCCGGTTCACCAGGACTCGGGCGACTAGCGGGTTCTCCGGATCGACCAATTGAAGCCCTAGTTCATAGCGTCCGCTGGAGTCAGGATTAGTAATCGGAGTCGCCGCCGCGAACGCGACCGGAAGACGGCGCGGGGCCAACGGGCCATTCTTGAAGGGTTTACCCCGCACCAGCACGTTCTCATCGACTCCCGTCCCATCGAACCACGCCACCGCCGTGCGCGATTCCCACTGAACTCGTTGGGCCAATTCTTCCAGGCCGCGCCGAAACTCCGCGGCCACGGGTCCGTCGGCTAACTCCGACGAAACGCCGAATAACGTTGGGTTCTGCACCAGCCAATTGGCCATCTGCGCGATCGATTCGGTCGCCCGACTCGAGTCCGGCCGCTCCAGCCAGGTGCTGGCTTCACTCGCCGCTTGCTGAAACGCGACGGCGAATTCAGCCAGCGAACCCGCCGGAGACTTCGCTTCAAACGGCGCAATCCCGGGCTTCCAGCGTGGAATCTCCGCCGACTCCACCACCATCAAAACCTCCAATTCGGCGTCACCGCTCGGACCAAACTCGACATGCGTTCGATGTCCCTGATACGCGCTCAAATCGTGGGTCACCCACTGCGGCTCGACAGCCGCGCCAGTATCAAATGAGTGCATCAAACGAGCATGGAGCGGACCGGCCACCATCAGATGGGAATCAATCGCCGCGTAGACCCGGGTCCGGCCTTTGATAAGGTAATGCAATCGACCCTCGGTCAGCGTGACGGTCGGGGTGCGCAGCATGCGTCCAGACCGCGAGGTGGCGCCTAACTCACCGGAATCATTCTCGTTGCCGGGCGCAGTCGTGAGCCGGTTCCAGAACGGATCGCGGCGGGCCGCTCCGTACGTCATCAGCCGGATCAGCGCGTGGTTTGAGCTGCTTCCGGCCACCAAATCCCCTAGGCGCAGCGGACCCGCGCCAAACGCTTCGCCGTCCACCTTCCACGGCTGCCGATCCGGTTGGGTAAAGTCGGCCACCACGCGGGATTTCGCCGGCAATCCCGTGGGTTCATCCGATGCCGCGCGTTCCATCCGACCGGAGCGAGCGAGAACTGCCCCAGTGTGCAAAAGATGAACCCGGTTGGTGGACGCCGCCTGAAGTTGCGCCCACCAGAATTGCAGCCGAACGGGGTCCAAAGCGTGTTTCCGGGCCGATGCAGCAACCTCGAATTCCGGACCGGCCGGATCGAGGGCCAGCAGTTCGCCCGCGGCCCCGAGGTACGCCGGAATCTGGCGGATTCCCTCTCGTCGCGAGGTGGCCACGAGGCTCGCGAGCTGAGGCAGGAAGCGCGCCCGCAAGGCCGCGAGTTCCTGGGCCATCCGTCGATTATTCTCCATGGCTTCGAAGCGCACCTGCCGGTAGCTGGAACCGAGCATGAACCCGGTCAGCGCGTAGTAGTCTTGCGTGCTGATCGGGTCGAACTTGTGATCATGGCAGCGGGCACAGGAGACGGTCAGTCCGAGAAAAGTCTTCGTGAACACGTCCACCTTGTTGTCGAGGCGATCACATTCATCCTGCCGGATATCGACCGGCGAATGAACCTCCTCACCCAGAAAGGCCCAACCCGTGGCGAGAACCGATTCATTTCGCTCGGTTCCCGGTTGCAGCCGCGGTTGCGGGAGGAGGTCGCCGGCAATGTGTTCGAGCAAAAACTGATTAAAAGGCACGCCCGAATTGAAGGCGCGAATCAGGTAGTCCCGATACTGCCAGGCATTGGCGATGGGGAAGTCGCTTTCGTGTCCGCGCGTCTCGGCGTAGCGGACCAGATCCATCCAGTGGCGTGCCCACCGTTCCCCGAAGTGGGGCGACGCTAACAAACGGTTCACCACCCGCTCGCGCGCTCCGGCACTTGGGTCTGCCAGAAATTCCTGGAGTTCCTCCCGGCTGGGCGGCAATCCGGTAATGGCGAACTGAACTCGTCGCAACCAGGTGCGATCCTCCACGGGTGGCGCCGGAACGAAGCCCTTTTGCTCCAACCGATGCCGGATGAACTGGTCGACCGGACTGATCGGCCAACGCGTGTCCTGCACCTCGGGGACGACCGGCCGATGGGGTGGTTCCCAAAGCCACGGGTGGGCTCGCTTGCGGGCGGCCAAGTCGAATTTCACCACCGGTGGGGACGATTTGTCGCTGGCGGGCCAAACGGCTCCTTCGGCAATCCAGCGTTCAAAATCGGCCAGAACATCAGCCGGCAATTTGGCCTTTTTCGAAGGCATGGCGAGATCCGGACTGCCATGGGTAAGCGCCTTCCACAGCAGGCTATCGGTCGGCTTCCCGGGAACCACGGCCGGCCCGGAATCTCCCCCTTGCAATAGGCCCGCCCTTGCGTCCACACGGAGCCCACCCTGCAGGGACTTGCTCTCCGCGCTGTGGCATTCGTAGCACTGTTCCGCGAGCACTGGCCGAATCCGTCGCTCAAAGAAATCATCTGCCGTGGTCGCGGCCGCGACGGGCCACAAGCCCGAGAGCAGCCCGAATACACGCACTGCTTTGAAGGTTAACTGGGAATACATGGGCATTGCCGGCGAAAGCGTAGGCCGCTCAAGGACGACGGGGGAGCCATTTCCCTTCACCGGCAGATGGTATTTTGTCTTGGGACGAGCGCCTTCTTCGCGAAGAATCCAGGAACGCACATGCACCGCCCCTTCCTACTCTTCCTCGTTCTCTTGGGTCTGCTGAGCCGTCCGGATTTCGCTCGCGCGGCCGAGCCTTCGGCAATCCGGCACTCGTACCTCGTCCTCGGTGGCACGACGGCGATAATTGGCGAAAACGGTCAGGCCCAATGGGAGTACCGCGGAGGTTCGCGGGATGGCTTTGTGCTCCCTAACGGCAATGTCTTGATCGCGTTTGCCGACCGGGTGGAAGAAGTGACCCCGGGGAAGCAGGTGGTTTTCTCCTACGAACGCAGCCAGGAAAACGGCGAACTGAGCACGGCTCAGCGCCTTTATAATGGCAACACACTGGTCACCGAATTGGGAGCCCGCCCCCGCCTGCTGGAGGTCAACCCCCAGGGCAAAATCGTCCAAGACGTCCCGCTGCAACCCGAGACGGACAATGTCCACATGCAAACCCGCATGGCTCGCCAGTTGAAGAATGGAAATTTTCTGGTGCCTCATCTGCTGGCCTTTGCCGTGAAAGAGTACGCGCCGGATGGACGGGTTGTGCGATCTTTCCGCACAGACCTGGCGGAAATCGGGGGTAAAGCGTCCGAAAACTGGCCCTTCACGGCCATCCGTTTGGATAATGGCAACACCCTCGTTTCGCTAACCCATGGTAATAAGGTCGCCGAATTCAATCCCCAGGGAGAACTCGTCTGGAAGGTCACGAACGACCAGGTGGGCGGCCAATTCAAAGATCCGTGCGGATCGCAGCGATTGGCCAACGGGAATACGGTGGTAGGCAGTCATGCGGCCAACCAGGGCATCTCGATGATTGAGGTCACGCCGGACCACCGGATCGTGTGGACGAGCGACCATCCGTTGGCCGCCGGCGTCCATCATTTTCAGATTCTCACGACCAACGGCAAACCGGAGCCCGGCATGCCCCTCAAGTAGGTTCCACTTCGTCAGCACCGTTGGGTCCAGAATACCTGTCTACAGGTCGGGCCCAGGCGGACCTTTTCTTTCCGACGGGTAACGCGATCTAGGCTTTTCGGCCCATCGACGTTTTTGGGAAACGTGTCACTTTTAGTTCCAATACTGATGCACATGAAAACAATTCCAACCTCCCCTTGGGGTGCTGCCTCACTGGCTGTACTGGCGCTAGGATGGGCGACGGCGACTCTCTCAGCCGCGACCTCATTCTATTCCTTCGAGGACGGAACGACGCAGGGCTGGCGAGTCAATGACGCCTCCTGGGCTTCCGGGTTTAGCGCGATCTCCGTGGCCGAGGCCAACGCGACCGACGGCAGTAAGAGCCTCCAAATCGACTTCACCGGTCAGTCCTTCAAATGGGGTGGCCTGGCCGAAAACCAGGGAGATCTCGCGTTCCTCGGTTCCCTTTCCAACGGGGGCAAGCTCCTGCTGGATGTGTTCATCCCCGAAGCCAGTGCGGGCATCTCCCAACTCGGTTTTGTAATTCAGCAACCGGATGTCACCGGAGACAAGAGCTGGCAGCAGGTCTGGTACTGGATCGGCAATGCCACCGGCAACTTCACCCTCGAATTGCCCTTCGAACGGCTTGGTTCCGGCCCCGTGAACCTGCACCTCGGACAAAATGCTGCCGAAGGTCAGGCCTTCTCGGTTTTCGCCGACAACCTGCGGGTGGAACCGAATCCCCCGAGTGGCCCGGTGCCGATTTCCTTGCAGACCTTCGAGGACGGTTCGACTCACGGCTGGGTGCTCAACGAGCAAGATTGGGGCAAAGGCTTCGCCACGCTGGAGAACGCCGGGGGTACCGCCTCGGAAGGCACCCATTCGATGAAGATCACTTTCCCCGGCCAGAACTTTAAATGGGGTGCCTTTAACCTCGACCTAACCGATCCTAACCTGCTGCAAGCGATCCAGTACGGCGGAAAATTCCTGTTCGATCTGATCGTCTCGGAAGGCAGTGAAGGGGTTCAGAATCTCGGATTTTCCTTCCAGCAAACAGGCGTTGAAGGCGCCTTGGGTTGGCAGCAAATCTGGTTCGGTGTGAATGGCCGAACGGGGACGTTCAGCATGGAACTACCGTTTCAACGGTCCAGCACTGGGTCGGTTTCGTTCAACCTTGGCCAGAACGCCCCGGAAGGATCCACCTACACCGTCTACCTCGACCATCTTCGGGTAATTCCGAACGCTCCGCCCCCCTCCGGCGTACCCATCACTCGCACCTCCACCCTATTTTCATTTGAAGACGGTTCTACCGAAGGATTCGACGTCAACGGTCAGGCCTGGGGCGTCGCCTTTAGCTCCCTGGAAGCCGCGGAGGGTAACGCGACACAGGGCACCCGGAGCCTCAAGACCGCGTTCCCGGCGGGCGACTTTAAATGGGGCGCCTTCGCCAACACCATCACCAAGCCCGAAGTCCTGAGCGCGATTTCCGAAAACGGCACATTGTGGGTCGATGTGTTCATCCCGGAGACCTCGACGAACATCCAACACTTGGGCGTTTCGCTCTCTCAACCCGGCGCGACCGATGGTAAGGACTGGCAGCAAACGTGGTTCTCAATCGGAGGCAAGACCGGCCGGTTCACCGTCGATGTCCCGTTCACCCGGGAAAACAGCGGGTCCATCAACCTCAATTTGGGACGTAATTCCACCGGAGACACCGACGCCGAGGTGTACTGGGATAATTTCCGAGTCGTTACCACTGAGATTGTGGGTGGAACCTCAGGCACAGCCAAGGCGACCGCAGTCGAGGCCAGCCAGGTCAAAGTGGACTTCACCGGCGCCCTTGAGGCCGCCGATCTAGTCACGGGCCCATTCCTTCCCGTGGCCAATGCAACGAGTCCGCTGATGGTGAATTCCGCGACGGGCGGACCGCAGAAGTTTTACCGGTCCCAAGGCCAGCCCATCGAATACTTCACCGACGATTTTGAAGGTGCTGAGAAAGGCTGGGCGGCCCGGTTTGTGAGTGGTTCCAGTAGCGGTCCGGCCTGGGAACGCGGCACACCGGCCTTCCCCGAGGAAGTCACGTTCGCCCACAGCGGGTCCAAAGTCTGGGCCACGGGATTAGCAACACCCTATGCGAACGACCAGGCGACGGCTTTGACCTCACCGGTAATTGATCTGACCCAGGCCACCACCGCGGCCCGACTCGCCTTTTACGATTTGTTGGATGTCGGCGGTACCGGCGGTGATACCGACAAAGTAGAAATTTTTGTACGCGCTGAGAATGGCAGTGTCCTGACCGGAGCGGAGAATGCGTTTTGGAGCGGCACGCGCGCGGCTTCGACGCCCTTCTTCTTCCAACGACGGACGGTGGACCTGCCGCTGGTGGCCAGCGGCAAGAAGGTGCGCCTCGAGTTCCGTTTGACCAGCGATGCGACGGGCGAAGGCCTGCAAAAGGGTTGGCTGCTCGACGACGTCTACGTCTACGCCAAACCGTAGCTCGGGATTCACCCCGCTCGTCGGCCTGCCTCGTTTACCGAGGCAGGCCGTTCCTTTTTGAGCCTATTTGAATCCTCTCCCGCGGCTGGTTCTGGTCGAACTGAAAACTCTTAGGAATAGTCGAGCTTAGTCAGACAATGCAGATTCAGATCGATCTGTCCTCATGCCTTCCCATCTACCTACAAATCGTGAACCAGGTGAAATACCTGGCCACCTCAGGCCGCCTTGGCCCGGGTGAAGAGATTCCCGCCATCCGGAGATTGGCGGAGAATCTCATGATCAATCCCAACACGGTCGCTCGCGCGTACGTGGAACTGGAGAATGTCGGCGTCGGCGTCATCCGACATGGTGCGGTCACCTACGTCAGCCAAACTCCTCCCGCGATCAACCGAAACCGTCGTCACAAGATTCTCGGTGAGCGGATCGACATCCTGTTGAGCGAAGCCCGCCAACTGGGCGTCGAATTGAAGGAAGTGGTGACGCTCCTTCAACTCCGCCACAAGAAAATGACCTTCACCGATTAGGAGGCGAGAGCGCTGTTTAACTGCCCGACACGAATACGCCTTGACCGGGGTCCTTCGCTTCTTCAGTTGAAGGCCGCACCCTTATGAATCCCCTGCTGCTTTCTGCTGCCCTCCTCACCGTGGCTTTTTTAATCCGGCCCGAACTGCAGGCGGCCGACAGCAGCCTGCTGGCCCCGGGGGCCCGAGTGGAAAAGCTCAGCGGAAACTTCGAGTTTACTGAGGGACCCGCGGCCGACCGCCAGGGAAATGTCTTTTTCACAGACCAACCCAACGACCGCATCGTACGCTGGGACGCCACTACTGGAGAATTCACCGATTGGCTCAAACCGGCCGGCCGCGCCAATGGCACCTATTTTGACCGAGCGGGCAGCCTCCTGGCCTGCGCCGACGAGAAGAACGAACTGTGGTCGATCGGGCCGGATAAGAAGGTCACCGTCTTGATCAAGGATGTCGGCGGAAAGCTTTTAAACGGTCCCAATGATTTGTGGATCCGGCCGGATGGAGCCCTCTATTTCACCGATCCGCTGTACCAACGTCCCTACTGGAAACGGAATCCCGCCTCGCAGCTACCCGGTGAGCGGGTGTACTTCTGGTCCCCGACCGGCGCTTCACCCAAACCGGTGGCTACCGATTTGAAACAACCTAATGGACTGATCGGCACGCCGGACGGAAAGACTCTCTATGTGGCCGACATTGGGGCCGGTAAGACCTACGCCTACGACGTACAACCGGAGGGTTCCCTCACTCAGAAGCGGCTCTTTTGCGAACTCGGCTCCGACGGCATGACCCTGGATCGCGAGGGCAATGTTTACCTCACCGGGAAAGGCGTCACCGTCTTCGACCAGACCGGTCGACAGATCGAACGTTTCGAAATCCCGGAAGGCTGGACTGCGAACGTCACCTTTGGCGGGAAGGACCGCGATTTCTTGTTCATCACGGCCGGCAAATCGATTTACGGCGCGAAGCTCCGGGTCAAAGGCGCGCAGTAGGCACCCCTCGTGAGATCGCTGAGATTTCCCAGGCGTCATGCCAAGCTCTCGTCTGAAGGCAACTTGCAACTACTCCTCCTGCCTGAAACCCACTGCCGCAGCGATTGGGTCAACAGATAACGGGGTCTGGGAGAGCCACTGACCGACGCCCTCCAGCCCGACCCGCAGGATTCCTGATGCCCCCAGTGAACTATTTGACGAAATCTCAGTTTTTCTTGGACTCCGCCGCTTGGTGGTTTCGGCAACACCCCGTTACAAGAATGTCTCACACCATGCGATTTTCCGCTTCCTGGCTGCTGCTGTTCGGAGTTGCCCTCGCCCTGTCGTCAGCAACTCGATCGTACGCCGCTGAGGAAACCCCTTGGATTTCCCTCTTCAACGGGCGAAGTCTGGAAGGTTGGGACACCTGGCTAGGTCCCCGGAGTAGCGGTTACTTGGATCGGAAAACGACCACAGAACCACCGCTTGGACTGAATCGCGATCCGCTGGGCGTGTTCACGGTGCAAGAGCGGGACGGCGAACGGGTGATTCGCGTCTCTGGTCAGGTTTTTGGAGCGCTGACCAGCCGGGCGTCCTTCGACAATGTTCACCTCCGAGTGGAGTACCGTTGGGGCGAACAGAAGTGGGCGCCGCGCCACGAGTCCAAGCATTACCGCGATACCGGAATTCTGTACTGGTGCGTGGGTGAGCAGGGCGCGGGCAGCTATGCGTGGATGCGTTCAGTGGAATGCAACATCATGGAAAAGGGCGCCGGCCAATGGTGGAGCGTGGCGGGAACTTCGGTGGATGTCGAAGGGCGCCTGGTCACGCTGGAGCGCGAACCCACCATACCCTATCGCGGCGAGAGTCCAGGCGAACGGTGCATCCTCTGGCAGCCCGGCGGACCCCAGATCACCACCAGCGAGGGCATTACGTCCCCCTTCGATCCGGAACGACCCGGATGGAATGTCTGCGAAGTGATCGCCTGGGGAAACGTCTGCCTCCATTTGCTGAACGGTCAAGTGGTCTTGGCCCTGACCAATCCCGGCTACACGGAGGCGGGGCGTCGACTCGTGCTTCACCAAGGCAGGATCCAGCTGCAATCCGAGGGCGCGGAAGTCTTTTTCCGCAACGTCGAAGCCCGTCCCCTCACCGAGATTCCCACGGCCTTGCTCCGCTGGGTTCCCCCCAGTGCCCCGGGCGAACTGGGATTTACCTCCCTATTAAGTACCAACCAACCCGCTGGCTGGGCCCAATGCGGGCCGGGCCATTTCAGCCTCGAGCGCGGGGTTGCCACCGCCCACGGAGGGATGGGGCTCTGGTGGTTCATGAACCAGATGTTCACCAACTTCGTCCTCCGTGGCGAATTCGAGCAGTCCGATAAAATTGCGGATTCCGGCGTGTTCGTCCGTTTTCCTGCCCCAGCGAACGATCCGTGGATTGCAGTAAAGCAAGGACACGAACTGGAGATCGGCGACCCCCAACCGGAGGATCCGACCTGGCGCACAGGCTCGATCTATCCGTTCAAGGCGTCCACCCGCGCCAACACCAAGCCGCCCGGCGAATGGAATGAGTTCGAACTTGTCGCGGCCGGACACAACTATTCGGTCCGCCTGAATGGCAAAGTCGTGACCACCTGGACCGATCCGGAAAAACGCAGTACCCAAGGGTATATCGGGCTTCAGAATTACGCCGACGGAAAGACCGTCCGCTTCCGCAAGTTGCGAATCAAGGAACTGCCCTGATGTGCACCCACCCACAATCTCACCGCGGACCCGCCGCTACTTCGGCCGCCCTCGGGCTCAGGTTCGGCCTGGGGCTACTCGCTCTGTCTTTGCTGATGGGCGGTTGTGCGGCGCGCTCGAAATCTACCCTTCCGGCGGAAGACGTGTTCAATAGCCGGGATCTTACGGGCTGGGTGACTCAACTAAGCCAAACAGCCGGCACCCTCCATCCGCGCGATCCCAGTTTAGTGTTCCGCGTCGTTCAGGAAGACGGCGAGCCCGCCATTCGCGTTTCCGGCGAAGGATTGGGCGGACTGCGCACCCTCGCTGAGTTCGAGAATTATCATCTGGAGTTCCAGTTTAAATGGGGCACGCGCCGATTTGCGCCGCGAGAGCAAGACCCACGTGACAGTGGTCTCCTTTATCACGGAACCCGAGAACACGACCCGACCACTGGCTGGATTGAGTCACTCGAGCTCGGCCTCTTGGAAGGTGGTGAAACCGGCGATTTCTGGAGTGTGCCCGGCGCCCAGGGACAGCGCATCGTCGTGGACGTGCGGGGCGAGGACATTCCCGTGGCCCAACGGCGCTACGGCGACCAGGCCATTCGCTTCCATCCCCAGGGCCGCCAGTACACCGGTATTTCCGCCGGGATCCTGAACTTTCCCGACCGCGAGAAACCGCGGGGAGAATGGAACACCGTCGAACTGTTCTGCCTGGGTTCGACCTCCCTCCACGTGATCAATGGTCAGGTCAATCTGACCCTCACCAACACCCGTCGGCGGATCAATGGACGCGAAGAACCGGTCACACGGGGCCATTTGCAACTACAGTGCGAAGGCGCCGAAACGTTCTTCCGACGAATCCAGGTGCGTCCGCTCACCGAGATCCCGCCGGCGTACCGGGAAGCCGCCGGCCTGACCCGGCAGCCCTAACGATTCTGACGCTATGCCCATTCCCCTCCCAACGCACCGCTTCGCTTGGGCATCATCGGCGGCGGCAACGTACTGGGGGCGTATCAACCGGCCATCGCCCGTCTGGCCCACCGTGGTTTGGTGGTCGTCAGCCTCGTCTGCGCCCGCGCTCATCAACAGGAATCCGTGCGCGCCAGTCTGGGTTCCGTCCCCTTCACATTGAACGCGGAGGAAGTCATCCATGGCCCGGTCGATTTAGTCCTGATTCTGACCTCAATGCCGGAGCATGGACGGCTGGCCCGCGCGGCTCTGGAGGCGGGCCAGCATGTACTGGTGGAAAAGCCCCTCGCCACCTCCTGGGAGGAGGCCACTGAATTAATCCACCTGGCCCGCCAGAGCCGCGGATTTCTGGTCGCCGCGCCTTTCACCACGCTCAGTCCGACCTTCCGCACCCCGGGAACGCGTCTGCACCGAGGAGACATCGGCAAACCGTGTCTTGCCCGTGCGCGTTATGGTTGGGCGGGACCTTGGTGGAATGACTGGTTTTACCGCCCCGGCGGTGGCTGTTTACTGGACCTCGGCGTCTATTGTTTCACCAGCCTCACCGGCTTGTTGGGACCGGCGAAACGCGTCACCGCCTTCGCGGGCGTGGCCATCCCGGAGCGGGAGATCAACGGCCGCACCGTGACGGTTGAGGCGGAGGATAACGCCCAGGTTTTGCTGGAATTTAGCGGCGGTGCCCTGGCGGTGGTCACCTGTGGATACACCGTCCAACAGTACCGCGGTCCAGCTCTGGAAGTGTACGGCACTTCGGGCACCCTGCAGATGCTGGGCGACGACTGGGACCCCAATGGTTACGAGCTCTGGCAAAATTTCGCCGGGTGTTGGCAGGTGTTCCCCGAGACGGCTCCGGACTGGCCGTGGACCGACGGATTGCGGGACCTCGTCGAAGCCATCCATCAAGGAAAACGCCCCAGTACGGATCCGGAACAGGCCTGGCACGTCCTGGAAATAATTCTCAAAGCCCAGCAATCCGCCCGCGAAGGCCGGGCGCTAACCTTGGAGAGTTCTTTTTCGGCGCCGTCGTTCACAGCCGTTGCTGCGGAGGCCGCCCATCGGCAGCACGACCGTACCCGTGATCATTAAGAACCCAATGAGCTCACGTCCCCTTTTTGCGCACAGTGCCGACCCCGTTCTCACGAACGGGTGCAGGAAGACCCGGCCCTTAGTCCCCACCACGCCGGTTCCCCCCACAGGGGCCGGGTCTTTTTCGGCACCGTGCGCTCCTCCGAATTGCGCCGCCCAACGCTCCTGGACCCGCGACCTCTAGGTTATGCGCCCTTGGTTGCTTTGGACCTTCTTGGCCGTCGTCTGTTGGGGCGTCTGGGCCATCCTGGCGCGCCTCCTCGGCGAATCCCTCACGGCAGGTCAACAACAGGCGCTTTCCACCCTCGGACTCCTGCCCGTGATCGCGGCCCTGGCGATATCGGGGAAACTGACGAGCCAGGGAAATCGCCGTCGCGGTGCCGGGTATGCGCTCGCCGCTGGTGGACTCACCTGTCTGGGCAATATTGCCTACTACGATGTCCTCAGCCGCGGTGCGCGGGCGGCGACGGTGGTTCCGCTAACCGCCCTTTATCCCTTAGTAACCGTGTTACTGGCCGTGCTCGTGCTCGGAGAACGCCTGAACCGAATTCAACTCGCGGGCGTCATCCTCTCACTGGGGGCCATCTACTTGTTCAACGTTCAGCAGGACGGAGGATTCTTTTCCGCCTGGCTCCTGGTGGCGTTGATTCCGATCGGACTCTGGGGGGTGGCGGCCTTGCTTCAGAAGCTCGCCACCCAGCAAATTTCCGGCGAACTCGCCACCCTTTGGTTCCTCGCCGCGTTCTTTCCGGTCACCGCTTTTTTGCTCCTGCAACAGCCGCTACCCATCTCCGTGCCAACCCAGACCTGGCTGCTGGTGATCCTGCTCGGGTTTGCCTTTGCCCTGGGTAACTTCGCCCTCCTGGTGGCGTTCGCGCGCGACGGAAAGGCTTCGGTCATCGCTCCGCTCGCTGGCTTATACCCGCTCGCCAGCTTACCCATCGCCATTCTCCTTCTCGGTGAACGTCCTGGATTCCGCGAAGGCGCCGGGATCCTGCTCGCGCTGCTGGCGGTGATAGCGCTGGCCCTGGAATCTCCTGCATCCGCTCCCCAACCTACTTGAAGAAGACCTCTCTAGATGAAATCAATCTATGACCTCCTGACCCACGGCGTCACCCTCGGCGATGGCGGCTACCTCATCGAACTCGAACGGCGCGGCTATGTGGACAGTGGCTCCGGACGCGAAAAAGTCGGCACTGGACGCGGCAGTGGTCAGTTCACACCGGAGGTGGCGATTGAGCATCCCGAGGCCCTACGCGAACTGCATCGGGAGTTCCTCGGAGCCGGCTCACAGGTGCTGCAGGCCCTGGCGTTTTTCGGAACGCGCGAAAAACTCAACCGGGCCGGCTACGGGGCCGACACCGAGCGCATCAATACCGCCGCTGTGAAAATCGCCCGCGAGGTGGCGGGGGAAAACGCCCTGGTCGCCGGCAGCGTCTCCCGCACCCAACTCACCGAGCGCGAAGGCATGAGCTCCCTCGACAAATCCCGCGACCATCTCGCCGAACAAATCCGGCTGCTCAAGGATGCGGGCGTTGACTTCCTCATCTTGGAAACGTTTTTCCACCTGGCCGAAATGAAGGTGGCTCTGAAATGTGCCGCCGAGGCTGGTCTTCCGGCCCTTGCGACCATGAGTTTCCGGCCACTCATTTCTCAGTGCACCGACGGTCATACGCCAGCCGAATGCGCCCGGGTCATGGCCGCGGAGGGAGCCCTCGCCGTCGGCGCCAATTGCGAACAAGAACCCACGCGCATGTTGGCTTTGCTGCGCGAGATGCGGGAGGCCTCACCGGTTCCCCTCGCCGCGCAACCGGCCGCTTTCCGCACCACCGACGCCTGCCATTGTTTTACGCGCCAACCTGCTTTTCCAGACGACCTCGAGACGATCCAGGTTTCGCGCCGGGAATTCGTCGACTTTGGCCGCCTGGCCCAGGCGGAAGGCATCGGATTCCTGGGAGGCTGCTGCGGATGCAATGCGGCTTACATCCGGGCTCTCGCCGACGGCCTCTCCCAAGCATGAACCTCTCTCTTCATCCCACGGCCGAACGCGCCAACGAGGCCGCCGAAAGCTTATTGGCCGGGTGGTTAACGGCCAGCCGGGTGCAAACCCTCATGGTGGCCGCGGGCAACAGTCCCCTCGACCTGTATCACCGTATGGCGGAGCGCCGTCTTCCGCTGGGACACCTGGACGTCTTCACCCTGGATGAATATGTCGGGGTCCCCCGAGACGAACCCCGCAATTGCACCAACCTTCTTCGTCGGAGCGTGGCCGAAGCGTGGAACCTGAGACCGGATCGTTTTCTCGCGATCAGCTCCCAGGAATCGGATGCGCTCGCGAGCGCCCAGGAACAGGAACGGCGCGTGGCCGCCGCGGGTGGATTGGATGTGGTCATTCTCGGCCTGGGCCAAAATGGACATTTGGGTTTCAACGAACCCGGCAGCACGGCTGATTCCGTGGCCCGCGTTTTGGAACTCGAGCCGATTTCCGTTGAAGCGAATCGAAAATGGTTCGGGGGTGAATATGCGCCCGCGCAGGGCGTGACCGTGGGCTTGAAAACCATTCTAGCTGCCCGCCGGATTCTGATCCTGGCTTACGGATCACACAAAACCGCAGCTGTACGAGCCATGACCCGCGGCCCTATTAGCCCGGCCTGTCCGACCTCGTTCCTCCAAAACCATCCCTCGGTCCACCTGTTCCTGGATTCGGCCGCCGCTGGAATTTGAAACGTTGATGAGTGAATTCAGCAGCCTCGCCCTGGGAATTGACGTTGGCGGCACCAAGATTGCCGCCGGTCTGGTGAGTTTCCCGTCCGCTCGCGTTCAGTTCCGCCGCCAGATTTCCACGCGACCCGAACGGGGAGGCGCAGCCATTCTGGACGATGTGGTGACTCTGGCCACAGAACTTCTCAAAGAAGCCGTGCTGCCCAGCGCCCACCTCGCCGGCCTCGGAATTGGCCTCTGTGAATTGGTTTCACCGCAGGGACAGATTCTGAGTGCCAACTGCCTTCATTGGCAGGACCAACCCGTGCGAGAACGACTGGGATCGCTCGCTCCGGTCACCTTGGAAGCCGACGTTCGGGCGGCCGCTCGGGCCGAAGCCTGTTTTGGCGCCGGACGTCCCTTCCGCTCGTTCCTCTATATCACCGTCGGAACCGGGATCGCTTCCTGCCTCGTCCTAGACGGAACTCCGTATGTGGGCGCCCGCGGTGCCACCGGAACCATGGGGAGTAGTCCCTTCAACCTTCCCTGCGACCCATGCGGTCACGTCAACCGACAAACCCTCGAAGAACTTGCTTCCGGCCCAGCCTTGGTCGCCCGCTTCAATCGACTTCGACCCGGGGCTGCGGAATCCGGTCAAGAGGTTCTCGCGGCCGCGGCCGCGGGGGATCGCGCCGCCCGGTCGGTCGTCCAATCCGCCGGCCAGGCGCTCCAGGGCGCCGTAGGCTTGCTGGTCAATGTGCTGGACCCCGAAGCGGTCATCATCGGGGGCGGTCTCGGTCTCGCTGAGGGTCCATTTGGGGACGAATTCCGCGCCGGCAGTCGACGGCAAATCTGGTCCGACGTACACCGGGACCTACCCATTCTCCAGGCGGAAACCGGCGCCGACGCCGGGCTGATTGCTGCCGCCTATTCCGCCGTCCGGTGAACCCTCGCCGTGAACGGTCAGGGCGGAGAACCTCCCGGCTTACACGGGCAGCAACAGTCGGCTGATTTCCGCGTAGGTCCTGACCACGGCATCCGCGTCGCGCAGACGTTCGGCCGGTAGAGAATTAGTGATGCCGATGACCCGCATTCCCGCCGCCTTCGCCGCCGCCACCCCCGCCGCCGAATCCTCAATCACAACGCACCCGGACGGATCCGCCTCCAGTTTCTGGGCGGCGAGCAGGAAAATATCTGGATCAGGCTTTCCGCGGACCACGTCTTGGGCGCTGACCACCACCGGGAAATGGCGCCGAAGATCCTGCATGGCGAGCACCGCCTGAATGACCGAGTGGGTGGATCCCGAGGCGACGGCTAGCCGAGTCTGAAGGGCCAGCGCGCCAACCAGTTCGGGTAACCCTTCAAAAATGGGTTCCTCAGCAGCCAGAAGGGATAACAAGCGATCCTCCTTGAGCCGGGTAAGATCCTCCAGGGGGTGCGGAGGTTGATGCGCCGCGATGAAGTCCAGCCAGACGGCCCGGTCGGATCGTCCGTAATAATCTGGAAAATGAATACCGTGCCGGTCGCCGTAGCCCAGTTCCGCGAAGATCTCGCGGAAGGCCTGTTCGTGCTGGGGTTCGCTGTCCACGATCACCCCATCCATGTCGAAGATTACTGCGGAATAGGGAAGCATGGTGGATGGGCGATTTTCGAAGTGTGCGTTGCGATGGGGAATCGGGAACGAGAGGGCCGCACCGAATTGGCGGACCCAGGTTGGGCGGACTCGCTGGGGATGACTGCAACCGTCTTCCGGGTGAGTCAGGCTTTTAATTCCGGAAGTCGGCCGGTGCTGTCGCCGAACCGTTCCCGCTGAACGCCCATGCGATCCATCATTTCTAGGAACAGATTCGACATGGGGGTTTCCTTGGCCACCCGGAGGTGACGACCTGGAGTCAACGTCCCGCCTCCGCCACCGCAGAGCAGCACCGGAAGGTCGGCGTGTGCATGCGCATTACCGTCAGCGATACCAGAGCCGTAAACGATCATACAGTTATCGAGCAAGGCACCTTCGCCTTCACGAGTTTCCCGCAGTCGCTTCAGGAAATAGGCGAACTGCTCCAAGTGAAACCGGTTGATCCGCGCAATCTTCTTCTTCTTGTCCTCGTCGTTACCGTGATGGGATAGATCATGATGACCGTCATTGACCCCAATGAACGGATACGGCCGGTTGCTGCCATCGTGAGCGACAATGAAGGAAGCCACCCGCGTAGTATCGGTCTGAAAGGACAGCAACATGAGGTCGTACATCAACCGCACGTGATCCTCGTAACTCGCCGGCGTGCCCTCCGGGAAAGCGTTGCTGGGCAACTGCGCCGTGACCCGTTCGGCACTCTCAATCCGACGTTCCAAATCTCGAACTGAAGTCAGGTACTCATCCAATTTACGCTGATCCGTCTTTCCGAGCTTCGCCCCCAACTGCCGGGCGTCTTCCAAGACGAAGTCCAGCACGCTGCGGCGATACTCCCGTCGGCGCGCCCGGACTTCCGCCGATTCATTGGGATTGCCGGTCGAAAACAACCGTTCGAACGCCTGTCTCGGTTTGGTCTCGGGCGGCATCGGCGCGGTGGGCGTCCGCCAGGCGACATTGAACTGATACGCGCAGGAGTATCCAGAATCACAGGAGCCCGAGGATTGCCCTCGATCACAGCCCAGTTCGAGGGAACGAAACGGTGTCTGGTCTCCGGCGTTTTGGGCGATGACCTGATCGACCGAAACTCCCACTCGGATATCTACCCCGGAGGTCTTCCGGGCTTGCATGCCCGTCAGGAAGGTGGCCGAAGCGCGCGCATGGTCCCCGGCCCCATCGCCATTCGGGCGCGCCTTATCGTGGGTCAACCCACTAACCACCATGACCTCGGAGCGAACGGACTCTAGCGGTTCCAGTATGTACGGAAGTTTGAACTGCGAGCCCAGCTCTGTCGGCGTCCAATCGGCCATATTGGCGCCATTGGGCACGTAGATGAAGGCGGCTCTCTGAGGCAACGCTCCCGTGATGGCTCCAGTCTTGGCCTCCAGCGAATTGAAGCCACCCGCCCATGCCAACGATTCCAGCTGCGGCAACGCCATCAAGGTGCCGAGACCGCGGAGAAAAGTCCGCCGAGGGATGTGGATTCGGGTTGTCATGATCAGGCCTTCTTTAAAAATCGTACGTTTACGTTCCTTCTGCGCAAGGGGGTATCTGGAAATTTGTGAGGATTTTTGCGACTTCCTCGACGATTTACTGTTTCACCGGACTCCCCGAAACCTCGGTGGCTCCTCAGCGGTCTTCCAGTACACTTACCACGCCGATGCGCCGGATCTGGTTCAGCCTCTTTTTCCTCGTCGCCCTGGGAACTCCCCGGGCCGCCGAGGCACCCCTGCGCCGCGCCGGGCTGAATTGGTCGACTCCCACCAACGGAGTGGACGCCCGGATTCCCGGGTGGCCCCTGACTCAAGTGTTGGGACGGATCGCCGGGGCTACCGGCTGGGAGGTTTATCTCGAACCCGGCTCCGATCGGCCCATTCAGACCACCTTCACCAATCTCTCTGCGGCCGACGCCCTGCGTCGTCTGCTCGGTGGCCTCAATTTCTCACTGCAGCCCCAAACGCCCGGTGCTTCCCGATTGTACATCTACGCGTCTGACCGCGATCGAGCGACCCAACGAATCGTGGCCGAAGACACCCGACCGGGACGCATTGCCAATGAATTGGTGGTACGCCTCAAACCCGGCGCCAAACTGACCATTGAAGAGATTGCGGCGAAAGTCGGCGGCCGAATCCTGGGCAAGGTTCCCAAACTTAATGCCTATCGCCTGCAATTTGAGACCCCGGAAGCCGCCGAAGCCGCCCGTAAATTGATTGCCGAAATGACCGATGTCGCCGCCGTGGAAAACAATTACCGGTGGGAACCGCCGGCGACCTTTGCGTCCGCCACAGCCGGGACGGGTGGGACCACTTCGCTCAAACCCAAAGTCTCGCCCGATGGGAAAAACTTGGTGGTCGGCATCATCGATACCGCCGCCCAACCCATGTCGGCCGACAAAGAAGCGTTTGTCTTGTCGCGAACCGATCTGGTGACGGGAAAATCAACCGATGAAGGCCTGTGGCATGGCACCGCCATGGCGGAGGAATTCTTGCGTGGAGTCTCCCTAACCGACACCTCGGAGGGCGGTTCTTCGGTTCGCCTCCGCCTCTACAACACGTATGGCCCCAACGAAACGGCCACCAGTTTTGACGTCACCCGGGCGGTGTTTCAGGCGGGTGAGGATGGCGTTTCGGTGCTCAGTCTGAGCTTAGGTGGACCTGAGCCCAGTCCCATGCTGCAGGAGGCTTTGGCGTCCTTTTCCGAACAAGGGGGATTGGTCTTTGTCGCGGCGGGTAACCAGGGCTCGGCCTCGCCTTATTATCCGGCCGCCGACCCGAAGGTGATCGCGGTTACGGCGATCAACCGGGAGGGTGATCCGATGTCGTGGGCGAATTGGGGAAGTTATGTGGACGTCGGCGCCCCAGGGGTCGCGCACGTTCCCTTCAACGGGTTAACCTGGGTCGTCACCGGAACTTCGCCCGCCACTGCTCTTACTGCCGGTATGGCAGCGGGCTATGCCGGACGCACGGGGTCGAATCTGGGATCGGTCCGCGAGGTCATTCTGCGGGACATGTCCTTTAATCCGGCGCGCCCCTAGGTACGGCAAAGGTAAGTCCCCCAAGAAAAAAAAACCCACCCTGGCCGTAAGAGACAGGTCTCCTCTACCAGAAGAGACCAGGTGGGAACAGCGGGCAGCCGTCGCCTTCCTGTATTCGAGGCCTGGCGTTGGTCTGCTTAGGTAACCGCTTTGAAGCTCCCGAGGTTGTGACTAGGTCGAAGGACGCTGTCTCGATTCACGCACCGGGCAGGGAAAATTTACAAAGATCAGAACGAGATAACCGACAACCCATAGGTGAGCGTAATTCGGCGCCGGCTCAAGTGAGAATCTGGCGTTTTTTTACGGCGACCCCACCACCGAGCGCTCGAACTTACGCCAACAGGCTCTTAACGACATGCGCTTCCTCGACGCCGGTCAACCGCTGGTCAAGACCTTGGTACTTGTAACGGAACCGGTCGTGTTGGATCCCCAGCAAATTCAGGATCGTGGCATGAAAATCCCTCACGTGGACCGGGTTCTCGACGATGTTGTAGGAGAAGTCGTCCGTTTCCCCGTACACCACCCCACCCTTGGTTCCACCGCCCGCCATCCACATGGAAAAACACCGCGGATGATGATCCCGTCCGTAGTTCTCCTTCGAAAGGCCTCCTTGGCTGTAAATCGTCCGACCAAATTCGCCACCCCAAATGATCAAGGTATCGTTAAACAACCCGCGCGCTTTCAGGTCGGAGATCAATCCGTAGATGGGCTGATCAATATCCTGGCACTGCATCGGCAGGCGTCCGCCGACATTGCTGTGGTGATCCCAGTTGTTGAGGTAAACCTGCACGAAACGGACCCCCCGTTCCACCAAGCGCCGCGCCAACAGCGCCGTGTAACCAAAGGTCCCCGGCTTCCGCGCCGATTCACCGTACAAGGCGTAGGTCGACTCCGGCTCGCTCCCCACATTGGCCAGCTCCGGAACACTCGCCTGCATGCGGAACGCCATTTCAAACTGCTGGATGCGGGTGTGGGTTTCGGGATCACCCATCCGCTGAAAGTTAAGCTCGTTCAGTTGGCGCAATCCATCGAGTTGGAACCGTCGCAGTTCCGGATTGATACCTGCCGGGTTGTTGATGAACAAAATCGGATCGCCCCCACTTCGGAAGGAAACTCCGGCATGCTCGCCGGGCAGGAATCCGCTCGACCATAAGCGTCCACCAATCGCCTGAATCTGCTCCTTATTGGTCGGCTCCGCCACCAACACCACAAAGGTGGGCAGATTCTGATTCAATGAACCCAGGCCATAACTCACCCAGGAACCGATGCACGGCCGGCCGGCGTTCATATTGCCCGTCTGCATCGCCGAGATCGCCGGCTCATGATTGATCGCCTCGGTATGCATCGAACGAATGAGACACAAATCATCAGCAACCCGCGCCGTGTACGGCAACAGCTGGGTGTTCATCCAGAGCCCACTGGAACCGGCCTGACTGAATTTGAACTTCGATGGAGCAATGGGGAAACGACTCTGCCCAGAGGTCATCGTCGTCAACCGCTGGCCCTGACGAATCGAGGCGGGCAGGTCCTGGTCGTACCATTCCGCCATCTTGGGTTTGTAGTCCCACAGATCCATCTGCGAGGGCCCGCCGACCATGTGCAGGTAGATCACCCGTTTGGCCTTAGGCGCGAAGTGCGGCCGCAAATTGGGCGCACTGGCCGCATCCTCGGCCCAGGCCTTCAGCCGATCCCCCAGTAGGGTGGACAGCGCGGCATAACCGAGAACATTGCGGCCTCGGCCGAAGAAATGACGGCGGGTTTCGAGACGAGAGAATTCGGCAATTGGGTTCATCGTCGGGGTTACTTGTTCAAAACTTCATCCAAGTTCAACAACTGGTTGGCGACCAAGGTGAGGGCCGCGAGTTGCGGAGCCGGAATTCCGGAGGCCGGCTCCGTTTCACCAATGGAGATGAGCTTTTGCGCCTCGCCCGGCTGACGCGTGTAAAAGCCGGTGAACTCGCCGAGCGCCTGTCGGACCACCCGTTGTTCTTCCGGCCGGAGCGACCGAGCTAACAGGCGTTTCGCTATGGCCTCGACGGCTTGGTTTGTGTCACCACCACTGTCTTGCAGCGCGGATTCTGCCAAATGACGAGCGGCTTCGACAAACTGCGGATCATTCAAGGTCGCCAGCGCCTGCAACGGCGTATTCGTCCGTTCGCGGCGGGTACAGGACACTTCCCGGCTCGGTGCATTGAAAATTTCCATGGAAGCCGGAGGTGCCGCGCGCTTCCAAAAAGTATACAGCGACCGCCGGTACAAGGAGTCGCCGGAGTCACGTTGATACCGCTTGGTATTGCTCTCGGGCATGGCGACCGGTTCCCAGACGCCGTCTGGTTGATACGGCTTTACACTGGGTCCGCCAATTTTCGGAGCCAGCAGGCCGCTGGCGGAAAGCGCATAGTCGCGCACCATCTCAGCATCCATGCGGAACCTGGGACCGCGACTGAGCAAGCGATTGTTGGGATCCTTTTCCAGCTTCTCGGGAGTCGTCTTGGCATCCTGTCGGTAGGTCTGGGACATCACCATCAGCTTGAACAGGCGTTTCACATCCCAACCACTTTCCTGGAACTCCACCGCCAGCCAGTCCAACAGTTCGGGGTTCACCGGATTTTCACCCATGATGCCGAAGTCTTCGGTGGTCTTCACTAGACCGGTTCCAAAGAGCTCCTGCCAAAAGCGGTTCACGGTAACTCGGGCCATCAGGGGGTTATCCGGTGACACCAGCCATTGGGCCAGACCCAGCCGGTTCTTGGGTGCCCCGGGCGGTAAGGGATTCAAGGCCGCCGGTACATTGGCCTCGACCTTGTCCTTCGGCTGATCGTACTGACCGCGGAAAAGGATGGCGGCCATCGGCATCGAATCCGCCTTTTCCCGTTGCACGTGGGTCACTGGATACTTCAGGCGGATGCCTTCCTTCTCCGTCTCCAGTTTCGCCAGGGCTTTTTGTGTGTCCTGAAACGGTTGGTATCGGGTGGAGAGGAAATACTCGAACATCGCCTTCTTCGGTTCCGGTTTCCACTCCGCCACCGGGGTGCCGACCAGGGTGCGCAACAGAGAATTATGCGCCAGAGTGGTCACCTCGGCCGCAGCCAACGCCCGGGAGTAGATTCGTACATCTTGCAGACCGAGACCGTCAAAATGACTTCCCGTCGAGCGTTGTGCCAAGGTGAAAGGAGCCTTCGCCCGAAGACTTCCTGTGATTCCCTTCTTGTTCTCCGCTTCGGTCTCCGCCGGCACGCCATCCACAAACAACTTCACTCCCTCCGGTTTGCCCGAACCGTCATAGGTCACGAAGACATGCTGCCACTGCCCCTTCTGGGCGAGCCGCTTCTGGGTCCGAATCTTGAGCGCATTTTCCGGCCATTGGTGCACCAGGTGAGTGGCAAATTGGCCCTGCTGAATCCACAAATCCCAACCGCGATATCCGGCCGAGTCGGGATCCATGCGCGCAAAGATCGCGGCGGTCTCGTTGTAATTGGGCGGCACGAAAACCCAGGCCCCAAAGGAGAAGGGCTGGCCGTGATCAAAATCACCGACGTCCGCAAACTGCGCCGTGACGTCCTTGGCGAACAACGGGGCCGGACCAAAGAAGGCATTCGTCGCCAGCGTCACCCCGCCCATCGGCTTCACTTGAGTCAGGCTCGAACCCACCGTGACAGCGAAGGCATTCGTATTCCCTTCATTCAAAGGAGCCCGAAAAACCAATCCATTGAGGCTGAGTTCGCGGTCCAGATCGTCCACTTTAAGCCCCCCGACCCACTGGGCGAATTCCGGCTCCGCGTCTTGGCGCCGCTGTTCTATCACCTGCTTCCCCACCTCAATTTCACTCGGCAACGACTTCCACCGGGCCTGATCCGGCGGATCGCTGACCACAACCATGCTGGCATTGGCTCCATCCTTCACGTTGCCGTCGAACCCTGATTGCTGCGTATTTTGGAAGAAGGCCGCCATCGAATAAAAATCGCGGGTCGTGAACGGATCGAACTTGTGGTCATGACAGGCCGCACAGTTGGAAGTGAGCCCCAGGAAAACCCAACCTGTCGTGGTGACCCGATCATTCGCGTAAATCGAAAGGTTCTCCTCTTCGATCGTGCCGCCCTCGTTGGTCGTCATATTACACCGCTGAAAGCCGGTGGCCACGAGCTGATCTTGCGTCGCATCCGGCAGCAGATCACCGGCGATTTGTTCGACCACAAATTGGTCAAACGGTTGGTTACGATTAAACGCCTGGATAACCCAGTCGCGATAGGGCCACATCTCCCGATAGTTATCGAAATGCAGTCCGTGCGTGTCGGCATACCGCGCCGCATCCAGCCAATAACGCCCGCGATGCTCACCCCACTGCGGCGAATCTATCAAACGCCGGACGTACTTCTCGTAGTAGTCGGGCGCGGGGTCGGTCACGAAGGGCTCGACGTCCGCGGGATTCGGAGGAAGGCCGATCAAATCTAGCGAGAGTCGGCGCGCCAAGGTCCGGCGATCGGCTTCAGGATTCATCGTCATTCCCTTTTCCGCCAACTTGGCCACGACCAACGCATCAATCGGATTCCGGCCGAGGCCATCCGGGGCGTCCGGCTTCGCGGAAGGCGCTGGCGGCACAACCGGCCGTTCGGGTTTGAGGAACGACCAGTGGGGCTGCCAAGGCGCGCCTTGAACAATCCATCGCTTGACCAGTTCCTTCTGCGCCGGCTTGAGTTCCTTATGGGATTCCGGCGGCGGCATCACCTCGTCCGGATCGGTCTGGGTGAGACGCTTCCACAGGGCACTTTCCTCGGGTTTGCCTGGCACCACGACCGGTCCCTCATCCTTGGTCGGCCCGAACAAACTTTCCCGAGTATCCAGTCGTAAACCAGCCTTGCGGGAACCGGGATCCGGACCATGACACGCCAGACAGTTCTCCGACAGCAACGGGCGGATGTCGCGGTTGAACTGAAGTTCGGCAGCCCCGACCGGCCCGAGGAGGCTGGCCAGCACGATCGTGGCGCCATAGGAGAGCGGTCTCCCGGTTGATTTCGGAACAGACATTTTGCGCAGGGATTGGACGTCCAAAGTTAGGCAATCAAACGAACATGTGTCCATTCTGGAGCCTATCCCGCAGACGCAGGTATGCCCGCAGACCATCAGTCAAAACCTTTGAAAAATGGGATTACTCCCGCCAGCCCCCACCCCAAGCACCCCAGACAGGGGATACCGTTCAGCGCGGTCCCAGCCACGGCACACCCACGCCCACTGAGGATTTCCCGGGAGTGGGGCGATTGGTAATTCCCAAGGCCTTCAATTCGTCTTCGATAAACTTCAGCAACTCTCCCCGGCCAACCCCAGTTGTGGCCGAACTCAAAATGACCCGCGGCGACGAAATACCCAGCTTGGTAAAGTTTTCCTGAAACAGTTCGATGTTGCGGCGGACCTCGCTGGCTTTGGGCTTATCTGTCTTGGTAAAGACCAACACGAAGGGTACGTCGGCGGTCAACAGCCAGCTCACGAATTCCAAGTCGATCGCCTGCGGTGAATGACGCGAATCGATCAGCACAAAAACCCAAGCCAAATTCTTCCGATTGCCCAGATAATCGAGGATCAGGGCCTGGAAGCGCTCCCGGTCGGCCAGATCCTTCTCCGCATAGCCGTATCCCGGCAGGTCAACTAGTGTCCAATCCCCGTTGACGTTGTAGAAGTTAAGCGTCTTGGTGTGGCCGGGTGTGGCGGACACTTTGGCGAGCGGCCCTTTACCGGCGATGCGGTTGAGCAAGGAGGACTTGCCGACATTGGACCGACCAATGAAAGCAAACTCGGGCAACTCCGAGACCGGACAGGTTTCCAGGGTGACGGCGCTGAGCTGAAAGGTCGCAGATCGAATGTTCATGACTTCAACGAAGGGAGTACAGTAGCAGGCCTTCCCCGGATTGCCCACCCTTCGAATGGTTGATCCAGCAGTTCTCGTTTTGAGAGAGGGGCCTGAGTGCGCGGCTGTACGTGGGAGTGGGAACGAGTTCTAGGGAGGGCGCTGCCCAAAGATTTTTACACTTTTGGCGGGACTCACTCCCCTCCTTCCGGTAAATCCAATGCCGGTGGGGGAAGACGAAGTCATCCAGGG
>Ga0105044_10000952_pt1 | contig 37492 bp, 36 predicted proteins | sample MAT01_FD_78092 | JGI IMG/M metagenome (GOLD analysis project Ga0105044, IMG submission 78092) | Freshwater microbial communities from Lake Fryxell liftoff mats and glacier meltwater in Antarctica - MAT-01 | ecosystem: Environmental > Aquatic > Freshwater > Ice > Liftoff microbial mat | place...
CTCCGCATGTTCATCTAACTCAGCACGTCCTGTTCTTCGTCCTGTGGAAATGACTTCAGGAACTTTGAGAATTAATTTCTCGGCTATCATTCCGATTCTGTTTGATTCGGTTAAGGAAGTTCCGGGAGGAGAAAGAATATTTATGGTTAAAGATCCTTCATTGAACGGCGGAAGAAATTCTGTTCCCATAAAAATTATTGACACAACTGATACGGCAACTAATAATCCGCTGATCGACATTATTAGTTTTGGACGCTCTAATGTTCTATTTAAAACTTTTACATTCTGTTTCTTAAGCCACCTCACTAAAAAACTTTCTTTATCTGTAAATTTAGCTTTAGGCAATAAGTACGAGCATAGTACGGGAGTCACAGTCAGCGATACCAAAAGCGATGCTATTATTGAAACTATATATGAGATTCCAAGCGGCGCAAAGATCCTTCCTTCAATTCCGCTCAGACTAAATAACGGAATAAAAACTAAAACAACTATGATAGTAGCATAAACTATTGAATTCCTTACCTCACTCGATGCTTTATAAATCACTTTTAGAAAAGGTTCAGGATTCTTTTTTAATTTGTTTTCTTTTAATCTTCTGAAAACATTTTCCACATCCACAATCGCATCATCTACCAATTCACCAATAGCTACTGCCAGTCCTCCCAACGTCATTGTGTTGACACTTATCCCGTAAAATTTAAAAACCAAAGCCGTGATTACAAATGAAAGCGGTATTGCTGTAAGCGTAATAAACGTCGTTCTGAAATTTAACAGAAATAAAAATAAAACTATCGTAACAAGAATTCCACCGTCTCTTAATGCATGTTCAACATTAGTTATTGAGGATTCAATAAAATTTGACTGTTTGAAAACATCTTTATTTATTACTATCGCCGCAGGAAGTGTCTTTTGAATTTCGTCGATTGCCTTATCTATTTCTTTTGTCAGCTCAACTGTGTTTGCATTCGGTTGTTTCTCAATAGCCATTAATACAGCCGGCTTGCCGTTCATTCCGCCATCGCCTCTTTTAACCGGAGGACCAACTTTTATATCTGCTATCTGCTTTAGAGAAACAGGAATATTTTCTCTGTATGTTACTATAGAATTTGCAATCTCTTCTATTGAAGCTGTTCTTCCGATGTTTCTTAAAAGATATTCCTGATTTGAATTTTCCGTAAAGCCGCCTGTGGTATTTGAATTGGATGAACCTATGGCATCCTCAACTTCTTTTAATGAAATTTTAAAGTCTTTCATTTTATTCGGATCAACTAATATCTGATATTGCTTTACATCTCCTCCAATATTTATCACCTGCGACACTCCGGAGATTGATAACAGTCTTGGTCTTATTGTCCAGTCGGCAATTGTTCTGATATCCATTTTAGACGTTGAATCCGTCGTTGAAATTCCGATGATCTGAATTTGTCCCATCACCGAAGTGATCGGACCCATAACGGGTGTTACATCACTCGGTAGTTTTTCTTTAACTAATTGTAATTTTTCTGCAACTGTTTGCCTGGCAATCAATATATCGGTATCCCAATCAAACTCCACAAAAACTATTGACAGACTTACACCGGAGTTTGAACGAACTTCTTTCACGCCCGTCGATCCGTTCAATGCATTCTCAATCGGTAATGTTATCAGGACTTCAACTTCTTCAGGCGAAAGTCCGTGTGCTTCCGTCATTACAGTTACTCTCGGACGATTCAGATCCGGAAGAACATCAATCGGCAGATTTATAATTGTCTGAACTCCATAAATCATTAAGAACGCGGCAGTAGCCACAACTAATAAACGATTCTTTAATGAAAAACTTATTATTTTATTAAGCATGATTTTTTATAATGTCATTCCGCGAAAGCGGGAATCTCGTTACGCGTTTCCAATCTCCTGATTGAACATCAAATTTACAAAGTGTTATGTTACAAGTTTGGTAATGGTATAGCTGGTATTCCTTAATGCATCCTGTAGTATATCTATAGTAATCTCTTGTGATGAAGTAATCTCTGCCTGCTTCTTTCCAAGGTCAACTTTTACGGATGTTACTCCAAAGACAGAGGACAATTTATTTTTAACTGTTGCCACACATCCACTGCAACTCATACCGCTGATATTATAACTATGCATAATTGAATTGTCTATGATTTTTAGTTTTTGTTTTTAATAAAGAATACTTGTTCGGTTATTTAGTACAACTGGTAATTATATTTATTGATTTTTCAGTTTTTACCAACCTCTTCATTTTTCATTTTTTAAATGATTACAAACCACACTCCCACAGAGGATAGGATGTGATAAATAAAATTTGAGGAAGATTATTTCCACCAATGATGTTTTCTTTATTTATAGTTTCAAATTTCATTTAGCATTACTCCCCGCATATTGCAACAACTCTTTCACCAAAGCTGATAGACTGAGTGAGGCACATGCTATTTGTTCATCAGCAGCACCATAATAAATGTACATGGTATCATCAAACAAGGCAGTGCCAGTAGGAAAAACTACATTATTCACTTCTCCATACAATTCCCATTCGTGCTCAGGTTTAAACAAAGCATACGGCAAACGGGCAATTTCTTTATGAGGATTTTCTAAATCCAGTAAAGCTGCGCAAGCCGAATACACGTATCCTTTGATTGTATCATGCACACCATGATAAATCAAGAGCCACCCATGTTCTGTTTCTACCGGTGGACATCCTCCGCCTATATAACTCACCTCATGTGCATGCTTTGGGACAAGCACAATATTTTCATCGAGATGCATCAAATAATTCTCCCAGAATTCTTTGGTCAACTCTTTCAAATCATTTATTGCGGTTATCTGGATGTCAGGTTTAATGCGGTGAAGGAAATATAGTTTACTGTTTATTCTTCTCGGAAAGAAAACTACATTCTTATCCCATACCAATATTTTTTTACCCAGTTTCACTGTATGATGGTCGTGAGCGTAACGGGAATATTTTTCATTGAGCGGACCTTTACATTCGGCAAGGTGTTTGAATTCTTCATAAGAGAATTGCGGCACTATTAATCCATGACTTTCAAATTTCTTTAAATCTTTTGAAGTCTTCAAGGCGCCCATTGCATTTACTCCGTCATAGGCGGTATAGGTTAGATAATACAAATCATCAATCTTTACTATGCGCGGGTCTTCAATTCCTTTGGATTCATAATGGAAGTGGGGAATGATAACGGGTGTCTCACTCCGTTCCTTTACTGTCAAAGGTCCTTCTAATTTACAGTATCCGATGGTAGAGTAATTGCCAGTATGTACTGCCCTGTAAAACAGGTGAACGTCATCACCTTCCTGAATTGTTGCCGGGTTTAATACACCTTCGTTTTCAAAGCCGAGCTTTGTTTTCTTTAGAAGGATACTTTCTTTTTTAACTTCTATCATGGTAGGTTATAATGTTATAGACAAAGATAATTTAATGTATTGATCAGTTTCCATTTACCTGTTTATTAAATTTTATGTAACTTTCTTCGGATATTATATTGGACAAGCTTTCGGTAAATAATAATTCATTTACCTTCCGGCAAGATTAAACAGAGAGTTTAATACTTGATGACTCATATTTATCGTAAGCATATTCATTAACCGAAAATTTTATTTTTATTCAATATTTATAATTAATGTCAAATTGTTATCAAATCTTTCTCTGCTCGCTTCAATAACACTGCATTCGTTGCAACGATTATCGAAGAGATACTCATTAATAACGCTGCGACTTCAGGACGTAGTAAAATTCCATAGCTTGGATAAAGTAAACCTGCCGCAATTGGTATCGCGAGTATATTATAAATCGACGCCCAGAAAAGATTCTGTTTCATTTTTCTCACTGTTGCTTTGCTCAATCGAATCGCCCTCAACACATCAGCCGGATCGGATTTCATCAATACTACTTTTGCAGTTTCAATTGCAACGTCGGTTCCTGCTCCAATCGCAATGCCAATGTCAGCAGTTGCAAGCGCCGGAGCATCATTCACTCCGTCACCGACCATTGCTACAAACTTTCCTTCATCCTGAAGTTTCTTCACAAACTTCGCTTTATCTTCCGGCATTACATCAGCAAAAACTCTTTTTATTCCAATCTTATTAGCCACAACTTCAGCCGTTTTCAGATTGTCTCCTGTGATCATTGCAGTTTCAATTCCAATTTCATTTAGTTTCTCTATTGCTAATTTAGCATTTTCTTTAATTGGATCAGCGGCTCCTATTACAGCCGCAACAATACCATCTACAGCCAATATCATTATTGTATTTCCATCTTCAAGTAATTCATCAATCTTACTTTGTAATGGTTTGATATCAATATTATTTTCTTTCATTAATTTGACAGTTCCTACTAAAATAGTTTTACCGTTAACAATTGCTTTTACTCCAAGTCCTGATAGGTTTTCAAATTTCTCTACATCATCAGGTAAACTTAGATTTTTATTCTTCAATTCTTCAAGCACGGCATTTGCAAGAGGGTGAGATGACTTTGCTTCGGCAGCAGCAATGAGCTGTAATGCTTCGTCTTCTTTGAAATTATTTATTGCTGCAACTTCCGTTACCTTTGGCTTTCCTTCTGTCAATGTTCCTGTCTTATCCAAAACTACTGCCTGTATTTTAGAAACTTGTTCTAATGTAGCAGCATCTTTTATTAAAATATTATGCTTCGCACCGAGACCTGTTCCGACAGCTACTGCCGTGGGTGTTGCAAGTCCCAATGCATCAGGACAAGCAATCACAACCGTAGAAATTGCAAACGTCAGAGAGATCATGACTGATTGATCTAAAATAAAATACCATGCAATAAAAGTAATTATCCCTCCGCCAACTGCAGCTATCACAAGATATTTTGCAAACCTGTCTGCAAGCTTTTGCCCGGGTGCTTTAGAGTTTTGAGCTTCTTCAACCATTTTAACAATCTGCGCAAGTGCCGTGTCCTTCCCGACTTTTGTTGCTTTGAATTCAACCGAGCCGTTTTGATTTATTGAACCTCCGATAACTTTATCACCCGGTTTTCTCGAAACCGGAAGTGACTCACCTGTTACAAGTGATTCATCAATTGATGTTTCGCCTTCAATAATCTCACCGTCAACAGGGACTTTATCTCCGGGTTTTAAAATTACAACTTCATCAATCTTCACATCGGAAGTTGGTATAAGTTCTTCTTTTCCGTTTCGTAAAACTCTTGCCTGCGGCGGAACCAATGCAAACAATGCCTGCAATGCATCTGTCGTTCCTCTTCTTGATTTCATCTCCATCCAGTGTCCGAATAAAACAAATGTCACAAGCATTGCAGCTGCTTCATAAAACGAATCACTGCTTCCGATAAAGGTCAGAAACACACTGAATAAATACGCAGCTGTAATTCCTACTGCAATCAAGACTGACATATTCAATGTTCGCGTCTGAAGTGATTTATATGATGAATAGAGAAAAATCCATCCGGAATAAAAATATACAGGCGTTGTCAGAATTAATAATAGCCATGCAACGGGAATTGGTGAAGGCAATGAAATACCAAATATCATTGTACCCATTGGTGAATAAAGAATAATCGGTATCGTTAATATCAAAGCAACAAAAAACTTATTGCGAATATCGAGCTCCATCATCTTTGCCATTTCCCTGCCGGCTAATCCTGTATGATCCATTCCCATACTCATGGTCATGCTCATTTTGAACTTTTCCCAGAAGGACATTTTATCTGATGGTTTCATAGTATGCCCGGCATGCTTATCTTCAGTCATTTCCATTTTTTTGCATCGTCTTTCTTAGAAGATTCTTTTTCTAAAGGAGTACCTTTATTGCAGAATGATAACGTGTAGAATAATCTACATGCCTCAATCCATATCCCAGCCCCAAAAATTATCGAGCATCATTTCATTTAAGATTAAATTATACAGACGCTACTTCTACAGTTTTGTATTTCTTAGTCTAAGTGCGTTTGCTATAACCGAAACCGAACTGAAACTCATGGCTAAGGCTGCAATCATGGGAGAAAGCAACAGCCCCAAAACCGGATATAAAACACCCGCAGCAATTGGAATCCCCAATATATTGTAAACAAGAGCAAAGAATAGGTTCTCCTTAATATTCTTTATTACTTTGTGACTTAACATTCTTGCTTTTGCAATACCATTCAAATCACCTTTTACCAAAGTGATAGATGCACTTTCAATGGCTACATCTGTTCCAGTGCCCATAGCAATGCCAATGTCAGCCTGCGACAAAGCCGGAGCATCATTGATGCCATCACCTGCCATAGCCACTTTCTTTCCCTCACTTTGCAGGTTTTTTATTTCATTCAGCTTATCTTCGGGTAACATCTGGGATTTGTATCCATCCAGATGCAATGTTTCACTTACCGCTTTGGCCGTATCTTCATTGTCACCGGTAAACATAATCACTTTCAACCCTTCTTCTTGTAATTTGCGGATAGCTTCCTGGCTTGATGCTTTAATCTTATCTGATATTACTACATAACCAATGGCATTGCTTCCTTCAGATAAATAAGAAACTGTTTTACCCAATTTTTGTTCTGCTTTTACTTGTTCGTTTAATTCCTTAGAAATTTTCGCTTTCACCTGCTCCATTAATTTTTCGTTACCCAATGCCAGTGATGCGCCCTCAAGATTACCAATCACTCCTTTTCCTGTAACCGCTTCAAAATTTGAAACAGGCTTCAAATCAATTTTCTTTTCTTCCCCGTAACGCAAGGTGGCCTGTGCCAACGGATGCTCGCTGCTGCTGTTTAATGAAATTATTTTTTGGAGAATATCCTGTTCCGAAAAATCAGCATTTGCCGGAATTACTTTTTCAACCGATGGTTTTCCCTCGGTAACTGTGCCGGTTTTATCAATGATTACTACATCAATTTTATTCATTTTTTCAAGAGACTCCGCATCCTTGATGAGAACTCCCGACTGGGCGCCTTTCCCTACGCCTACCATCACCGACATCGGTGTGGCAAGCCCAAGCGCACAAGGGCAAGCAATTATCAAAACAGCAATGGCATTTACAAAAGCATATACATAAGAAGGCTCAGGACCGTAGATTGCCCAAACGATGAAAGTGATGATTGAAATCAATACAACAACCGGAACAAAATAACCCGAAATTTTATCTGCCATTTTTTGAATGGGCGCCTTTGAACGGCTGGCAGTGTTTACCATTTCAATAATTTTAGCGAGCAGGGTTTCCGCACCTACTTTTTCGGCAAGCATCACAAAAGATTTATTTCCATTGATAGTACCTGAAATTACGGCATCTCCTGTTTTCTTTTCTACCGGAACAGGCTCTCCTGAAATCATAGACTCGTCAATGATAGCTTCTCCTTCTTTAATGATTCCATCTACTGGAATATTTTCACCGGGTTTTACCCGCAGCCAATCGCCCTTTTGTATCGTATCTATAGACACTATCTGCTCTTTGCCGTCAATAATTTTTGTAGCCTTATTGGGCGCAAGTTTTAATAATTCTTGAATGGCACTGCTGGTTTTGCCATGGGCACGGGCTTCTAAAAGCTGACCCAATAATACAAGTGTTAGTATAACAGTTGCTGCTTCAAAATAAACATACACCGTTCCCTGTTCTGTTTTAAATTCTGCAGGAAAAAGATCGGGAAAGAGCAAGGCCACCACACTAAAAACCCACGCCACACCTGAACCGATACCTATCAGTGTGAACATGTTTAAATTCCGGGTAATAACTGAACGTGCCGCCCGCTGAAAGAACATCCACGTAGCGTAAAACACCACAGGTATGGATAATACCAATTGCACCCAGTTCCAATATTTTAATTTCATGATACTGAACAGTGGGTTATGATGCAGCATCTCCATCATGGCTATTATAAAAATGGGGGTAGTAAAAACGGTAGCTATAATAAATTTATGCAACAGATTTTTGTAAGTCTTATCTTCCTCTTTAACATTTAAAGGTACTAGGTCCATTCCGCATATCGGGCAGGCGCCCGGTTCATCCCTGATTATTTGCGGATGCATAGGGCAAGTATATAGTGATGATTTTTGTGAAGAAGGTTGCTCCACAAGATCCATCCCGCAAACCGGACAATTCCCCGGTTTATTATATGTCTTATCTCCTTCGCAATGCATCGGACAAAAGAATACTCCTGAGGCTTTTGCATTTTGTTCGGAAATTTCTTTAGGATTTGAGGGATCCTCTTTGTCATCGTGCTTATTCATTTGCTCGCCCTGATTTGCAATGCTGTAATTTCCACCGCTTGTTTTTAATGCCTCCTGCAATTTCTCTATCGGAATATGTGCTTTCATTTCAATCACAGCTTCTGCTTTTTTCAAATCAACTATTACCTTAGTCACGCCTTCAACATCACCAAGCGCTTGTTCAACATGAATTCTGCAACCTTCGCAACTCATTCCTTTTATTTGATATGTATGTTTCAATTTATTTTAAATTAATTAAAGTGTTACAAAATTGACTATTTGTAGTCTAAAAAATATTACACCATTATGGAATAAAGAAGCATACACCCGGTATTTTTTTGAAATTGCAACTTTGATTTGCCAATCACTTACAATATCAGAAATTCCTATTCAACTCCATATCATCCTGCAAAACAACTGCATCTGCTATTCTTTTCCGATTACACCATATCCGGTCGATCGCTGCGACCTCTACCTTTTATTTTAGCTTTCTTTTCCTGCAAACCCCACAGTTTTTCCTACTCGGATGTCCCTGAGAATTCTGGGACAGCACGTAATTCTGACTCTGCCTTTGTTTTCACCAAACCATTTTTCCTGATGTCATTGATCAACCATTCCATTTCCTTGATTTCCCTGCGCTGCGCTTTAATAATTCCATCTGCAAGTTCCCTTACTCTCACATCTTCGATCTTTGAATTTTCACTTGTTAGAATGGCGATGGAATGATGTGGAATCATGCCTTCCATAGTCAACCTCATCAACTGTAACCTGGCTCCTGACAAGCCATACCGAAGTGGCGAGCAGGAAAATACCGCCAATAATGATTAGTGCATTTGCTATTTTATCCTTATACATTTTGATCATAAACAGGAGCATTATAATTATCATGGCTCCCCCCATAATCATGGTCATGAACAGGCGTGTTTCACTAAACCAAAAATGATCGATGATTTGGTACGAATTCAAATACATCAAAAAGAACATTGCAACCATAGACGTGCCTATCATCGCAATGAATTTCAAGTAATGACCGTGTGTTTTTTCTTTTGCTTCCATTTAACTTTCTCCTATATAATTTATAAATAATAGCATGTGCACTGTAATTCATTATTTAGTGATCAATTTTTATTAACAAATTAGTTATAAGGATTTCAATTTTTTTTCTTCTTCGTCTGACTGCAATTAACAAAAAGCCGGAATTAATTTTCTGAAAAATAATTTTTGACAAATGAATGCAATTGATTCTCTGTCATTTTGTCAGTTTGTTTAGTTTCAATTTTTATTTTTGCAAAACGATGATCCGCCTTTAAAATATTGTATAACTCCATCTTAGCATTGGTAGGACCAAATAAAATTACCTCATCATAATCTATGATGGTTTCACCCAGCTTTTTATAATACTCTGCATGCTCATGTTGTTCTTTGTTGTGCATTGTTTTCTCACTCTTAACTAAAGTCTCTTCTTTTTCCTGATGAGTAAATTTAGATTCTAAGGTTTTTGTCTCGATTGAATCTGATGTGTATTCCATTAAATGAGCGTTTGAATGATCCATCCAAATTCCTATCTTTTTTTTTGATGTTATCATAATAGTTTTATTCTTAGTTTATAAAAAAATTGTTTTTATTTTTAATGTATATTGGTTTGTAGCTACTCGGTTGTTTTTCCGTCAAATTCCTCATTATTATTTTCCGCATCTGCCTTTGATGCACGCACTATTCCGTCTTTGTGATGAGGAGGAGCATATATAGTGTACATTTTTAATTCTGTTGTACTATCTGCATTTATGATATTATGCTTCGCACCTGCCGGTATAATAATTACATCCCCATCCTTTACTTTATATTCATTTCCATCAATAGTGCATATTCCGATACCACTTTCAAAGCGAAAAAACTGATCGTTGTCATGATGAACTTCTTCTCCGATTTCTTCTCCCGCTTTAAGGCTCATAAGTACAAGTTGAAGATGACTGCCTGAATACAAAACTTTTCGGAAATTATTATTACCCAGAGTTTCTTTTTCAATGTTTGTATTAAATCCTTTTTTTTCTTTCATAATAATTCAGTGTTATTTTTATTTTAAATAATTTTATTCGTGAAAATAATTTTGTAAATGTTCAGTTACTTATATGACTTTTATAACTTCAGCAATCTATTGATAATATTATTTCTTGTCGTCTTTCTTTTCCGTTTCATGCTGATTAATGATCTTTCTTATGATCCGTAATTAGCTATCCATCTGTGTGATACCATTTACGTTACCTTAAAATTTCTCATCATACCCATATCTTCATGCTCAAGATTATGGCAATGGTATAAGAACAAACCTTTATAGTCATCGAAGGTCATCAATACTTTAATTTTCATACCTGGCATGAGCAACACCGTATCTTTCCAGCCCTCATCCACAAAACCATCCTTAACAGTTTTCCACATACCGGCATCCATATTATCTGAGTTCCTCTCTATTATTCTGAATTGTACATGGTGCATATGAACAGGGTGAGGCATCTGCATCATGTTTCCCATCATTCCACCACCACTATTTATAAATTGCCATACTTCTGTCGTATTCAATCTAACCGTTTCCTGATCGGTAACCCCTAATGTTTCCCAGGTTCTTCCGTTGATTGTCCACTCCATTCTTTGCATGAAGAACTTAAATGTTCGTGGGTTATCTGAATTTATTGCATCAGATAGTTCTAAATTATTCAGACTCACTAATTTTTCAGGAAGCTTATATTTATTTCCTCCTGAATTATCTATTTTAATTTTCATCACTGTATATTCACTTCCTAAAGGGATTTCGGTCTGCATCTCTCTCATCATTCCTCCCATCATTCCTCCGGTCATTCCAGCCGAGAATGGAAGACTTTTCAAAAGCAATTCGGTCCCTATTTCTTTATTGCTCAGATCTAACCATAAATCTATTCTTTCACCCACACCCATCATTACATAAGACATGTTTTTTGGTATCTCTAATAAACCACCATCGGTACCAATCACAGTTTGGGGTGTGCCATCTTCCCAGGCAAGTTTGTAAATACGTGAATTAGAAGCATTTAAAATACGCAGGCGATAAACACCTTGTCCCATAGATATGGTTTGGTCCAGATCACCATTTATCAGAATCCGGTTTCCGAGGAACCCTGTCATTCCTTCCATTCTTGCATTTCCAAGATAAACCAACTGGTTATCTGCATCAAATGTTCTGTCCTGAATTATAACCGGAATATCGAATTTTCCTGTCGGAAGATCCAGACTTTGCTCTTCTTCATCTGTAACGATAAACATTCCTGCCAATCCGTAATAAACCTGAGGACCTGTACGCATATGAGGATGAGGATGATACCAGTATGTACCCGCGCGATTCATGATCTCAAATTCATAAGTATAAGTCTCACCCAATGAAATCACATCTTTTGGATGACCGTCATATTTTTCCGGGACATGCATCCCGTGCCAGTGAACAATACTCTGTTCATTTATTTTATTCGTAAACCGGATGCGAACTTTTTGACCTTTCCTGACACGAATAATAGGACCCAAATAACTTTCATTAATTTGTTGTAGTGATTCGGGATTACCCTTTATCAATTTACTCTCAAACATCCACACTCGGGTATGGTTGCCGGATAGTATAGGAATATTTTTTTCAATAGCAGTCAGCTCAAAATCAATATCGGGTTCAAAATCTTCGGATATGCCACCGGAACTTCTTGGTTTTCCGGAATTACAGGTGGATGCAGATAAAAAAGGCAATGCTGCTATAGAGACAGCACCCATCCCACTATAATAAAGGAATCTTCTTCGATTAAATTTACTTTTCATGGTTTTAGTTTTAAGACCTCTCAGATCCCTTAGAAATTTTAATTTAATTTGAAATCGAAATTAAGAATATCGAAACGAGTTTTATCTTTTTCTATTTCGATTCATAGCGATAAAAAACGTGCCGATAATCACAACCAGCAATATTACCCAAAATATCCAACCTAATCCCATCACACCACTTCCATCCATTCCGTGAGACATATATTTCTCCTTCCTTTTTATGAGGTGAATATCATCTTTATTTTTTAAAGTTTTATTATCTTACTTTTTATTTTTCATACCTTCCATATTATCCATACCATTCTTCTTTTCCATTCCTTCCATTTTGTTCATACCTTCCATCTTATTCATATCCATGTTTCCACCCATCATCTTCTGCATCATCTCCATCATTTGCGGATTACCCATCATAGTTTTGCACATTCCCGACATCATTGTAGTGTCGTTTTTGCATGCTTCCATCATACTTGACATCATATTTTTCATCATGTCAGGATTATTCTTCATCATTTTTCCCATCGCATCTTTGTTCTCACTCATCATCATCATCATTTTGTCATTTCCCTGCATCATCATTTTACCGTTTTTGCTATTCATCATTGCATTAGTCATCTCTGTCATCATTCCCGGATTATTCGCAATTGAATCCATAATTCCCATTCGCATTTCTTTGTTCGAAAGTATATCTTTTGAATTTGAATTGGACTGGCAGGAATAGAACACTGTAACCAAGACCAGAACTAATGTAATCTTTTGTAGTGTTTTCATAATTGTTAAATTTTAAAGTTAATGAATAATATTTTTTTTGTTTATGAAACAAATGTTTTGCACCTTACTTCTAAGATGTTAAATTTTTTATTTATTTATCCATGTGTTTATTTTCATCCTCGACCTTATTCCTGCATTCTTCATGCAATTCTTTTGGTATAATTTTTAGAGCCAGCAATATTAAAGACGGGATTATTATGGCATCGTCTAAATGACCAATGACCGGAATGAAATCAGGTATTAAATCAAATGGCAAAAAGAAATATCCAATAGCGACTCCAAGCAATATCTTTGCAGATCTTGGTGTGCGTGCGTCATTCAATAAAAGTCTGTAAACTGCTATTTCTTTCTTTATTTTATAACTCAAAGATTTTAGTTCTTTTAACACTTTACTAAATTTTATATTTATTTTTTTTACAAATTTTTATTTCACACTTGCTCTCAACTGATAGTTCCCGGTTGTTACTACTCTCGATCCTGGTGTCAGTCCATTTAAAATCTCAACATGTTGACCATCCGTCCTTCCTAATAAAACTTCAACTCCCTTGAAAGCCTGTGCTTTGGTGTGAATGAACACCACATTCTTTCCCCCGATATCTACAATCGATTCCTTGGGTACTGTTAAAACTTCAGACACCATGTTTGCATTTATGTTAATATTGATATTTGCAAACATTCCGACCTTTAATAATTTATTTTTATTCTTCACTTCAAAAATTACCTTTACTGTTCTTGTAACATCACCTACAACATTTCCGATATTTATTAACTTCGCTTCAAAAATTTCATCAGGATAAGTTTTCGCTGTCACTGTTGCATTTGTAACATTCTGAAGCTTTGCAATGTCAGTTTCAAAAATCTCTGCTTCCACCCAAAATGTGTTTATATTTACAATTGTAAATAGTTTTTTATTTATTTCTACCTGTTCACCGATAGACACATTTGATTCCACTACAACGCCTGAGATCGGTGATGTAATTGAAAAATAATTATTCAAACTCCCTTTTCCGTCTAATACAGACTCATAATAATTTAATGTTTTCTCTGATGCATTAAGACGGATCTCTGCAGACAAAATATCTTTCTCGGCTGCAACACCTTCCAGTTCTTTAAGCCGTTCATAGTCCTTTACCGCCTGTTCATATTCGGCTTCAGCTTTAAATTTTTCGTTAGCAACACTCAGCTTGCTTTGCACATCAAGAGTTTGCTCCAATCTTAATAGTGTAGTTCCATTATTGACATTCATCCCTACAACAGGAATTGATCGTTGAGTAATTTTGCCGGGCAGCGGACTGAATATTTCAGCTTTACCCTGAGCAGTCGGAATAATTTTTCCTGTGGAGTTAATTGTAAAGTTGAGCTGCCTTTCCTGAGCAATTTCAGTTACAATCCCTAATATGAATTGAGTTTGCTTTGAAATAAAGAACGGGTCTCCTAAAGGCGCCCCATTATAGGATGGAGGAGCGTCATCGTGACCTTCGTGTCCTTGTGTTGTTGTGTTATTGAAAATTATTGACGACACTAAATAAATAATTGCCAATACTGTTGCTATAATTCTTGTTTTCATAATTCCAGTTCTTTAAGAATATTTTTTGTATCTGAATTCAAATTTAAGTTTGATTTTTTATACCTGCCAATTCTATAAAAAACAAATGCGATCAATACGAGAATTAACATTAGAATTATTATGAATAAGAGATTCTCTTTAATTATCACAAATAATGATTTTGATTCTTCCTCTTCTGCTGATACCTCCTGAATACTTCCTATATCCACATCGTTAATTGCCACAAGATCATTCGTTTCGTCACTGGTGATATTGAGTAAGAAATTGTATTTTTTTATTTCGGGGAATTCAACAAGAGCTTCATAGATCCCCGGATCAATGGTAGGCAGAATATTAATTTTAGTATTATCAATTCCTGTGATATCAAGTTCTAATTTTGCATTACCGACGGGAACATTTGTCTTAAAATCAGAAATATAAATTGTAAGTTTTGATTGTTTATTGGGTTCAACGTCATTATAGGCAATTACAACTTCATAGTTACTTGTTGAACCTTCAGCGTAAGGTATCGGGTTTGTGTTTACACTTTCCTGAGTAAAAATTAACCTAGCCCATAACAGCATTGTCAATAAAATACTTTTTCTCATTTTAATATATTTTAGTTTGCGTTACTTTTTCAAGATCTATTATTGATTGTTGATACTCTCCCAGCACCACGATATAGTTTAATTTCATTTCATATAACTTTTGTTTTTCAGTAAGATAATTAATGAGACTCAATTCTCCTTTTTCATATCCTCTCGTTAATAATTCTAAAGTATTTTCAATTACCTTAGCGTTTTTTTGAAGCAGTTCAATATTTTTCACTGAACTCTCCCATCTGTCAAATGCATTTATGACTTCAGTACTTACTTCTTTCCTTATCAGTTCGATCTCATTATTTAAGATCTTAGTTCTTACTTCAGCAGATTGAATATTCCCCTGATTGAAATTGTATAAGCCGCTGAAGGGAAGTGGTATCGAAAATCCAACCCCGAATTTCAAACTCTTTCCTATATCCTGTATTTTTGTAATGTTGTGTGTTCCGATTATGTCATCACCGGGAATAATGGTTGTGGCGTTTGAATAGCCAAATGATAATTTCAAGCTTGGAAAGTTCTCAGTTTTGAATAAAGATATCTCGCTGATATTTGCTAACTTCTCATACTCTCTTGCTCTGATCTCTGTCCTGTTTTTTAATGCAGTATTTTGTAATTGCTCCAGAGATAGGTTAGTTGTTCTATAGCTTGTATCAACATTAACATGGAATACTTTTCCCTGTTCATATCCCAGATATAGATTTAAGTTACTTACTTCATTTTTAAATTCGGCATCTGTTTTATTTAAGTTCACTAAGGAATTATTAGTCTCGATCAAAATCAGATTGTAATCTAATTCTGAAATATCACCTGCCTTCAATCGCCTTTCTGAACTGTTTAAAAGCGCTTCATTGATCTTGTAAACTTCATCGGCAATCTTCAATTTCAATTGAAGAGTATTAATAATGTTTAACAAAGATTTTATCGCATGCGTAATTTCATAATTTCTTGTTTTATATTCAGCTTCTGATTTCTTTATCCGATAGTTACTGATATGCTTTCGCAGAGAAAATTGACCTGCTATTTCTACTTCCTGTGAGAATGTTAAACTAAAAAGGTTACTGCCATTGTCACTTTGAAATTTATCGGTTTCATATTCAGCATCAATCTCCGGTAATTTCGGAAAGAAACTGTTAGTCCTGTAATACTCTCCCCTCGCAAGATCAATATTCAATTGTTCATTTTTTAAAAAGAGATTTCTTTTTAATGCTTCATCTAAAACTCTGTCATAACTAAGGGTATCCTGAGCACTGGAATTCAATACTAACGAAAATAGAAATAAAATTGAAAATGTTATTGTTTTGATTTTCATTTTACTTAACATTAACTACAAAATTTGTTGTGATGAGTTTACCGCCTGGATTGAATTGAGCGAAGACCTTATATAAGCCCGATTTAGGAAAGTTTGTGTGAAATACAACCCCCGGTCCGCTCTTAGTTACTTTATCAGAGTCCATTTCCATACCATCCATTTCTTTTTTCCCATCATGGTTATGTCCGTCATTCTTTTCTTCCGCTTCCATTGGGTGAACATGCAAATACATTGAAGCATCTTCACTTATTACAACCATGTGACCCAATGCTCCAAGATAATTTCGTAGATCAGTTACTTCTTTTCCATTTTTTGTTAATTTAACAACGACCTCCGTTGATTTATCTGCAGCCAGATCAGCCGGATCTGTCGTCAGTACAGCAGTAAATCCTTCCGTCTCAAATGTATTACGGGTAGTTATTGGAATATTTGCCACCGGCTCACCTGTCACTTTCAGCGGAATATCGAAGACCTGACTTTCCTTTTCTCCTTTAGGTTTCAAATCAGCAAACAAAATATAATCACCTCCTTTGTCAAATTTTGTTTTTACAGTTAAACTTCCATTTGAATTCATTTCAGGATGTATATGATCAAAGTAAGCAAGATTTTTGGTTACAATTATCAGATGGAGAAGTTTTTCATGAACAATTTCCAGGTCTTTAATTGTTTGCTTAGTTTCATTATTCATTAAGCTAAAGTTAAGTGTTACTTCTTCTCCGGATTTAACTGTTTGTGGCTGGGTACTCAGCATTAAAGAATATTTTTCGGAATGCATTTTCTTTTGTGAATCATTCATTGATCCGTCTTTCATTTCTACAAGATCCATTCCGCATTTCGGACACTTGTCATCTTTGTTCATTGACTTAACTTCAGGGTGCATCGGACAGGTGTAAACTACTTGTCTTAGTGTTGAATCTTTTTTAGCTGTTTCACTTACTTTGTCTTTATTTTCATCTTTGTTGCATGAACTTGAGATAAATAATATAGAAACTAAAATTGAAAGAATTGAAAATGAAAAGATTGCTTTACTTATATTTCTATTAAGCATTTTATTGATAATTAAATTTTATGAAAAATGATATACGTTTGCCAATGAATTAATTCCAATATTAAATCCTAAGACGTGGGAAAGGAGTCTTAAAAATTAAAAAATGGGCGTAATTATCCTAATGAAATGCTAAATGAGAAAAGACTGAATCGAAATGTAGGTTGGGATGCTTTGTTTTATTGCGTTTTTAGGAGTTTGTAAACAATTGCTGTTTACAACTTTGGGAATTGAAAAATTAATTTTACAATATGTTTTATATAAACTCTGTACCTTTAAATTTTGATTTATAAAGTTATTTCCTTGCATATTTTCATCTTCACAACATCCTTTGCAGAATTCTTGAGTGACTAATCTTTTATCTGAACCGCAATTATTTTCAAATCGAAAGCACGTTCCATTTATGCAGCAACAACATTTATCCAGCACATCATTAAGTTCACAATTTTCATCTTTAACTTCTGCGCTTTTTTCAATGAAGGATGCATCAGATGATGAAACTTCACTACTGCTTCTATTATGATTTCCCTGATGAGCAGATAGCAACTGAACATTTAAAAAGATCAAAACTATTAATAATATTAGCCGGGTAGGTATTTTCATTTGTATAAGTTAGTGAATTGTACTAAAACTTACTAACATAAATTGTTTACTCCTGTATTAAGCCGAAACAGTGCTGTCCAAAACATTTTTAATTTTTAAAATTAAATGTGAAATTGTTTCCGAATTATATTATTTCGTTAATATTGAACCTACCTTCTAACTAACTTTCTATTGAAAAATTAATTAATAAAATAACCAGACTAAAGAGTAATGGATAAATCCCGAAGGGATGACATTTATTTTGATTAACGTTGATTAATACACAATATCCCCCCTTCGGGGTTATAAAAGACTTTATTGCAATGTATCTATAACAATTTCATCCCTTCGGGATTATATTATTCATAATTCTTTGAAAATTTTTAAATATTTGGTAACCCTATTATTTAATATAGATTTTATACATCAAACGTTTTGGACGGATTTGAAGTCTCAAAGGTACAAAGACTCAAAGAAAAGCAAAACTTTAACTGAAGCGTAAAAAGATTTCAGTTATAAATATAAAAATCTTTTCTTAGAGTCTCGTATGTTAAGTTTGATATTTTTTTTGTAAAAAAATGTAGGTAAAAGTTTGTTTTGGACGAATGTGAAGCCGAAATAATTTATTCATAACCTCTTTTCCTGAAACTGCAGAATAAGAAGTTTTGAGTAGTACTAAATGGAGTAATATGATCTTCATGAATGCATCGTATTTTTTTGAATCCGTTTTCTAACTGATCCTGTAATTCTTTTTCTGAATATTTTTTGATATCAAGTCCGCTGCATTTATCCGGACCAGTCTCGGAAAACGTTCCAATGGTCATATAGCCGTTTCCTTTAATAGCTTCAAGTGCAGCAGATAAATATTTTCTTATCTGGTCTTCAGTAAGTAAAAAATGAAATGCTGCCCTGTCATGCCAGAGATCATAATCTATTGTTAGTTCGAACTCGGTAATATCGGCAACAATCCAGTTTACTTTTTTTGCTTTATCACCCAATCGGTGCTTTGCTCTGTTCAGGGAGTGTTCTGAAATGTCCAGCACTGTAATATTTTCAAAACCCTCATCAAGTAAGTAATCCACAAGTTTACTGTCACCTCCTCCGATGTCAATTATTTTCGCCGACTTTGGGAGATGAAAACTATGAATAAACTCAAGTGATGTTTTCGGATTCTCCTGCCACCAACTGACTTCAGAGGATTGCTTAGTTGAATAGATCCTTTCCCAATGATCTTTATTAGTTTCCATTTTTATTACTCCGACTTAATTGTGAGCTTAACTATATTTGTTCCTTCTGCATAAATTGTATTTAAGGAGATCAAAGATGTAGTAAAAGTACTGCTAAAATACAGAGAAGAAATGTAATGTATAATTTAAATTTTTTTCATTTGTAAGGAATTAATAAATTGTGGGAATGAATCTAAATTCGTAATTGTGTTACTTTAATGAAATATCAAATTTAATATCGACCGCCTTTTTACGTACCTGTTAATAATTATCCCGCGTTCATAGGGTTTGGATGAGATACCCATCCACGGTGATATGAATCTGCAAAATTAGAATTCGATTCATCGTGTAAAGACGCCATGCATGGCGTCTCTACGGGATCACGTCCCTACGAATAACGTATTACAAATCTGAATAATTTATATTATTTTGATTGAAGAAATTTGTGCGAATACAATACAGCTAACAACAATACAAATTATAAGAATAAATCTGTCGTCACCACGTATGCACGAAAGAAATATTTTGAATTCAACTGGCAACCTCGTTTTCACGATCACATAATTCGATCTGCAAACGAACTCGAAAAAATTTCCAATTATATCATTAACAATCCCATCAAATGGCAGGAAGATAAATTTTTTAATTCTAAATAATATGTCCTGATCATTAGCTCTTAATCCTAAAATCTTCTAATCATATAAATCTTAGTCCTTCTGATGAAAATTAGTACTTTTATTGAAAAAATAAACCGTTTAAAGTTTCGTAGCGTGATTTTCAGGTCCAGACATATTTCATAATGTGAAAATTAAACTCAGACAAAATTCCGGTTTCCGGCAGATTCTTAACATAAAATTTTCAGGATGGATAAAACACGGGCTGAATTATTTCATAAGGATTTTATATTTTATGAATAAAATTTTTTCATTTTAAATAATCCAATCATGAAATCTCAGGATCTGCAATTTGTAAAGAGAATCAAACCTGAAATGAAGAAGGAGATAGAAAAGAATTATCAAAAACTCCTGAATCAAAGGAAGCTTCAACGGGCAAAGAAGGAATTGAAGATCACGAACGCTCTGAACGAACTCAACAAGTTGTCAAAACCGATCATAGGAAAAAATGAACTGAAACTTTACGAGCATTTATATTCAAAGCATAAAATCGAGTGCGAGAATGAAAGAATTAAATACCTGGGCAAGGGTTCTGATAATTCTAAGATCGTAAGTAAGCACAAATCAGCATTCAGCAGGGAACTTGAGAAGAACATTCCGGGTCTGAAGAAGCTGTTGCAAAAAAGAAAACAACTGGTTTCTAAATATCTGAATGAAGAAAAAAAACCCGGTCCATCTCCTTCAGGCGGGATCGTAAAAGGTATTTTGGCAGGCAGATTCGAAATCTTTGAAAAAGCAATCTTCCTTGACCCGACAGCAATCAACAACAAGCCGCCATATACATTCATTGAAAACAGGATCGATATTGTCTTTGACGAGTTTAATACGCTGGACTATGATTCAATTGCGGACGTTGATTCAGGTTTGATAATTCATAACATTAAAACTTATCACGTGGACAATGCGTGGTTTACTCACAAAGCAGCGAAGTACGAAGCGTATGCAGGATTTGGTGTTAATTATACTATGCCGAAAACCGGCACTGTATCAGTCGATGTTTTCATTCAAAACCTTTATAATAAAAATCTTGTAAGTATTACGGATAATTTCGGTGCTTCAGAAGGTTGGGCTGATCTGGAAAATAAACTATACATGAACATCCTTCATCCCAGCAACATTGCGCCATTTGAGATCGAGTTAAATAAAATGGATCTGCATTCAGACGGCGATGAAGTTATCAGAAATGATATAAACAAGATCGATACTGAATTTGCAAAATGGATCAACTTCAGAAGCACTGGTTCATTTGTTGAGGGAACAAATTTGCAGATTATCGTGGGTAACAAAGAAATGTTCTACAACATACTCGATGACATGCAGTGCAGCTCGGAGACTTTGTACTCCTGGTTTGTAAGAAATATAATTGTAAGAACTGTTTAAAATTTTTCTATAAAAAAAACAGTCTTAATTTTTAAGTGGCTTCAGAACTTTGGGTGCTGACGCTTTTTTCTTTGAACTCAACGACGGGTACTTACAATTTTTTACATTTAAAAGATTGATAATACGTGATTGGATGACCCAGAGGGTGCCCCTTCGCTGCGCTCAGAATGACAAAGTATTGAGGACTTAAAAACCGGCTGTGTTACCTTAACAAATACTGTCTGATCTTCCCCATTAAAACTTCAATCTTAGCGATCGTCATATCCAGTTCGACAATAGAATTTTTTCCTTTGATGAGACTGTTGACAAGGTGGGATACAATGTTGCGGAGTTTATTAATAAGCTTTATGATGAGTCAAAATCTTTCGCAGCGAGCCCGATCTTCCTGTGAAGATTCTTCTGCCTGATGATCCAAGCCATGTTGCCTATGTATGCGAACTCAACGAATTTATGATCCAGTCCTTTTTTAATTTCCCTTCTGAATCTTGTATTAGGCTTCACGGATTTGTTATTCTCTTCGAAGATCTTGTACAGTTCGTGATCATCAATTCCTGATCTGTTGATCAGCTTACCCAATTCAAATTCCAACTGTGAGATCAGATTATACAAGTAAACATACACCTACTTGCTGTTCAGATTCCCTGCAGTTAATAACCCTGTAACTTCCCTTTCATTTTTTAGAAAATAGAAGTTACGGTTTCCCTTAGCAAACATCTTTACCGCATCTTTAATATTGGTAAGATGATCGATGCAATCCTTCGGTTTTATTTCATGCACCTTAATGTCATTAACTTCAAAATCTCCCCATACTTTTGTACTGAAATATTTTTTAAAAGTACCATCAGCTTCCCGGATAGGCAAAACATCAAATTTGTTTTTTTGCATTTTGTGAAAAGCCTGCTCTTTTGTTTCAGTATGGGTTGCGTATGTCCAGTCAGATTTGTTTATAGAGATGTTGGAGATCGTGATCTCGGTGGTGGAGTGATGTGTAAGTTGAGAAGTTGGTTTCATTGTTTTTAATCGGTATAAAAAGATACAATTGATATAGATTTGTGACCTTTAAAATTTTTGGAACGGAAATGGGGACGACGTTTATTCGAATATTATCACTGTTTCAATCACCGTTATTGATGTTCCAGAAGTTTGCAGATAACAAGACATGGGTTGGCAACTATTAAAGCATAATTCCTGTCGTCAACGACATAATAATGTTCTAATGTCAAGGATTCTGTGTTTTAATTTTTTTAAAATGGAATAATTTTCATATATAAATTCGGAGGGCATTCAAGTAAAGTAACATCAAATTTGAGTGAGACTTCCACAAGTGTACTTGCATTATGGATCCTAAACGATAATTTCCATCCATTATCAAATTCTATTATTATTGTAGTCATTGAATTCTTTACAAAGTAAGTTCTTAAATTTATACTTGAAAAACTTATTTGTGGTACACTAATCATTGAAATCACATTTCCGATAGAAAGGTTTAATGTACCATCCTAATTAAAACCGATAATTGTAACGTTCCTACTTTCCTTGATCACTTTATAATAATCTTTAATTCCCAACAAATATTTCAATAATAAAGTGGGAACTTTCCCAGGGTTATTAGTATGTTGGAGTAATACTTCATCCTTAAAAGCGATTAGAAGTGGTAGATATATTGCTTGATTTTTATTTTGCAAACTATTCCAAGATACCGAGTTATTTTGATGTATTTTCAATTGACCAAATATTGGTTTTACTGCGGACCAATATTTGTTTGAACAATTTAAACCAAACCATTTTTTTGCAAAATCAATTGTAGGTGATAATCGGGAATGCTTAATCGCTTTATGATTATTTTTCGCAGAAATACCTATTTCCCAAGATTGAGAGGACTTTATAAATAAAACATCTCTAACATCTCCTTTTATTCCTAAATTATCTGACTGTAGTTGCAGAGTTAATGTATCAGCTTTATCAATAGGATTGGTCAATCGAGGCTCTAATATTATAATGTGATTTATTGCTTTATCCGCAGCACACAAATAATTATTTTTTTCTGTTGGTGAACAAGAATTAAAATAATTTTGAGCCACCATATATGAGCTATTTTGAATTATTGATGCGGAATGGTGATTAGATAAAATTTGATAAGATGTGTAGAGAAGCGCATATTCAAAAGCTTTACCAGCTTTTGCTTGTCCTGCCATTATTAAAAATAGATTTATAAATCTTTACTAAATACCAGTATTTCTTTTGAAATCTTATTGGTTGACATTCCATATTTCCAATTAAGATTTATTATCTTAAAATCCTTGTATAATTCCCTTATCTCAGTGCATTCGTTATAAGATAATACCCATTGATTCCTATTTTTAAGCACCTCAGCTAACTTATGGTGGTTAAAGGTTTTATGAGCATCGCCTTTGTTTCCATACAAATTACTTTTGATTAAATATGGTGGATCAAGATAAGCAAAAACACTTTCATATTTTTTTAGTGATTCACAAAAGTCTGCTAATTTAATATCGATATTTGAATTTCTAAAATTCTTTACCCTTTCTATTGACGATTCTGTAAATCTAGGGTGTTGGGGGGACATTCCTCCAGATAAAGTTGAACCAGAAAAAGAGGCCCTATTTAAAACGTAATATACAGCCGCACGAAGAATTTTATTATCAAAATCATTTTGAGATTTTTGTAATTTATAAAAATCAATTTTAGAAAGAGGATAAAACTCCTTAACTCTTTCAGCTAGCTCTCCGGGACACTGGATTAAACATTGCCAAAATTCTACTAGTGGTTCAAAAATATCAAATCCTAAAACGAATGTTCCCTTTGCACTTACCTCTAACTCAATTGAACCCCCACCAATAAATGGAGATAACAGAGTTTCTAATTTTTTGGGAAAATAAGAAGTTATGATCTGAACAGCCCTAGTCTTCCCCCCGGGATATCTCAAGGGAGATTTGTTGGTCATACAATAAAAAAGTCTTTCTTGGGTTTCAGATACTCGATTCATACAATAAACTAATTTTTTTTTAACAATTAAACTATAGCAAATAACATTACACTGAACCCATAATTCCTATGGCTGGCTATTGACAAGTATTTAGAGTTGGTCGTTGTGTCAGGCGATAATATTATTTCACTAAAGCCTTTTTTTGGTTACCGACGGTTAGTGAAATATTATCCTTTACTTGCGACTCAAATGTTTCCGTCCTTCATCTTCCGGACTGCTCTTTCACCTTCTTCGGTAATGCCCATTATTTCCCTGAAGACACCGATCTCTTTTCGTGTATCAAAAAACACAATCTTTGCTATTGGCGTATCGAAGCTGCTTGTAACAGAAAAGCCCTACAATTTATCAAGTTTCAGAAGTGTACAGAAGAGCTTACAACAGCTTACTTATTTTGAAGACGTTCACGTTGCCTGCCCCGACCGAAGGCACCGCGGGCACACGAATAAACTCCGACGGGGATTTATATCCGGAAAGTGTATCTCAATAATTATTTTACTAAAGGTGTCAGTTTATTCGCCGGAAGTCCCAAAATTTCCCTACAGCATAACCTGAGTTATTCAAAGTATACAAACCATTTAATAGTCCCGGCATATCGTGATTGTAGTCAACTGCATTTGTCATCATAATGACAGATACATCAGTGAGGGGATCATAAAACATTTGTGAAAGATATCCTTTGATGTTACCATTGTGTCCGTACCCGAGATTCTCCACATAGAAGCATCCGAGTCCGTAGGTCTTATTTTGTTCGGAGACAGTATTCTTCATCAGCTCAACGCTTGCCGATGTGAGAACATTCTCTCCTTTCATAAGAGAGCGGATATGCTTATTAAGCATTGCCATTGTTCCAATTCCATTTCCATCTGCCACATTCGCTGACATATTCTGCTTTTCAAGTACTAGAAAAGTCCCGCCTGGCATAAATATATTTCCTTTTACAAAAGGTTCAGGAATAGAAGTTTGTGATGATATATAAGGAAAAGAGATTTCCATAGGTCCCGCCGGAGTTAAGCTTCCTGTAATATAATCATTCAAATAATCTGCATAGTATTTCCCCTTGCCACTTCTGAATGTATAAACTCTTTCAATAATTTCTCCAAGCATTGTATAGCCTGTGTTGCTGTAATGAAAGCCCTGTCCGGGCGCGAAGTATGAAAGCTGATTTAATGCATTCTGATTAACCAACTCACTAAGCTCAAATTGAAAACTCGAATCCTTCATAGTCATGTATTCGACATAGCTTAATCCATTAAGACCCGGCACGCTGTCATTGTCAACATCATAAACACCGGCTGAATGATTAAGCAATTGTTCAATTGTAATCTGATCTTTATAATTAATATTGAATACAGGACTATCGGGAATATAAGGTAAAGTGCTTCCGGGAATGAGATCCGTGATCTTTGATTTTATATCAAGCCAACCGTCTTCCTGCATATTCAGTATTGAGGTCGCAGTAAAGTTCTTTGTATTACTTGCGAAGCGAAAGTAAGTATTTTCAGTAACAGGGGTTTCTCCCGGCGCAGTTGAAGAAACAAAGATATAATCTTCAGGTGTATGAATCAGAACATTCAGCGAAGGTATTATATTTTTTGCAGCATTTTCATATTCAATTCTGATGCTGTCAAGCACATGCTGTATCTTTTGAACTTTTGTCTGCTGGGCATTTACTGGAATTTCAGTGGAGCATAGTATTAAAAGAATAAAAATACAGGAATAACAAATTTTCATTTAGTATGAGTGTTTTAATTGAAATAAAAGTAGTGCATCCGTAAATAATTTTCAATATCGGTATATTTCCAACTGGTGCAGGGACCAGATTTTGGAGAGATTAGTTTAAGACTATTAAAGTGTTTATAAGAATGTTTTGGACAGCACTGTTACCGGATATTCAAAATGAATTTTATAAATATGTTAATTAAGAGAATTATATATTATTTTTGGTTTTTAACATTCGTTTAAAAATTACTTCAATATCTTTCTATGATCATTCATCTCATCGACGGGACATACGAACTTTTCCGTCACTTTTATGGTCTGCGAAGCTTCAACAAGGGAAAGGACAAACCATACGGTGCGACCGCGGGCGTGCTTAACGGCATTTTACAAATGATCGATGAAGGCGCGACACACCTGGGCGTGGCGACTGATCACATTATTGAATCATTCCGCAATGAACTATGGGCCGATTATAAATCAAGTGCAGGCATAGAGCGGGTATTGCTTGCGCAATTTCATCCATTGGAAGAAGCACTGGAATCAATGGGAGTGGTTGTATGGGCGATGACCGAACTCGAAGCTGATGACGCGCTTGCTTCTGCCACTAAGATCGCTTCAAGAAATCCGAAAGTTTTAAAAGTCAGCATCTGGACTCCGGATAAAGATCTCGCACAATGTGTGAGCGGTGACCGGATAGTTCAGATAGACCGAAGAGCCAAGATCATCAGGGATGCAGACGGTGTCCGCAAAAAGTTTGGTGTGGATCCCGTGCTTATTCCTGACCTGCTTGCACTGATCGGAGACAGTGCTGATGGCTATCCGGGTATCAAAGGAATCGGAAAAGTCAGCGCGGTGCGTTTGCTGAATGAGTATGGATCAATAGAAAATTTTCCGGAAAAGGTCTTGGGCGAAAAAATGGAAGAAGCTTTATTGTTCAAGAACCTGGCTACATTAAGAACGGATGCAAAGCTTTTTAAGAATGTGAAAGAGCTTCGATGGAAAGGACCTACCTCAACGTTCGCCGCATTCACCGAAAAAATGAAAGTGCCGAATTTGCTTAAACGTGCAAATGAGCTGGCGGGCAGGATGAAGTGATTAGTATCAATTATATTAAATCTATCGATTTCAAATCATCAGTGATCGTAGGAACACACTATCGTGTGACACTTTGAAATCCAATCAGGATGCTAATCAAAGTGTTATAAATAATTCAAGAGATGTGGTCCTCGAACAACTTACTCCGCACGAGAAAATTATTTATGCTGAATTTTAATTAATCAGAATTTAAATTCATAATGAAGGATCCTATATATGAAATTTCACAAAACTTTATACCACTTCCACTTTAGGATTCGGTGAAAAGGATTACAAAATTAAAAATAGAACTTAATATGAAAAAACTTTTATTACTGATTTTTACAATCCTACTTTTAGCTTGCAGTGAAATGTCTTTTTCTCAATCAGGTTGGTACTGGTTAAATCCAATTCCTCAGGGAAATGATTTGATGGCATTGTTTGCATTTGATTCAAACACCGTAATAGCTACAGGCAATGAATCCATTCTTAAAACATCAAATGGCGGTCAAACATGGAATAATGTGAATAATGATTACCGAACTCAGATTTCATCGTTATGTTTTACCAATGAGCAAACTGGCTATGCAATTAATTCCGGACACTTAAGTAAAACTTGTCCGGCTAAGTGTATAAAAATGTTGAGGACGATTTAAAAATTTTAAATCCTGACTAACACTAATATAGCAAAAGCATTAATGTTCAGATCTGCTTATCTGCCTTCATTTTATTCACACCACCACCAACACTCTCTTTTTTTTTTCAAGCTCGCCTGCCTTCTCCTCAAGCCATGCCTTACCTGTAGTAAAGCTCCTGTTCTTTTCAAGATCAAATCTGTACCTGCTGATCATGTTTTTATTCAAAGACTCCAAAAACTTTTTATATCTCAGAAGAGGATTTAATTTTCCTCGAAAACTGGATCGTCAGAAGTTCTTTTGTTGGAAGGCACTAACAAGCCAGCTTTATTTTTTGAAATGACTTATGGTAATGCGCTTATTCTGTTGCTGAGATATTTAAGGATCCATAAACGAAACTTATCATCATATTTTGTAAAGTCTAAAAAATCATTTTTCTTTACAGAGATCGTATCTGTTTTCTCCAGTGCATATACGGATTTGTTATAGCTCTCACCGGTCAAAGCATCTTCTATTCCGATAAAATCACCGGGTCCCATACATCCAAAGGTTTCATTCCTGCCGTTATAAAATTTCTTCATCTCAACTTTTCCGGATAAAATTAAGAAAATGCAGCCGATCTTAGAATTTTCCTCGCAAATCAAATCAGGATATTCAAACGGAACGAACTCCTTTACAGCTACTCCTGACAAGATCTTATTGATATCAAAATCCTTTAAAAAAGAATTGGAATACTTACTGAACATTTTTATTGGGTTTTATAAAATTCCGGCAGCTGTCCGGTTTATAAAATCCGGCGCTGTTATTATTATTGTTACAGTAAAATACAGTTGAAAAAGATAATTCAGTATGACCTTAATCAAAAAAAAACATGACATTTATCATGTTAGTAAAGACTGTCCGGATAGAAGGGTTAAAGTTTTGGTGTGCAGAATAATTATGAATTTATAAGGGGGGTAATCGACTAACTTTAATTATCAGTCATAGAGATTAGCAAGCTTGATCAAAGCATCGCTCTTTAGAATTTTTATTTTTTTTCCGTCAAGATCGATGATGCCCTGTTTTTTCATATCTGACAGTAGCCGTATTGCAGTCTCAGTTGCTGTTCCTACAATGTTGGCAATCTCTTCGCGTGAAACAGTAATGTTCAGGGAAGTATCTTCCTTATTATAGCCATAATATTCCTTAAGCATTAACAACGTTTCAGCGAGTCTTTCAATTACAGGTTTTTGCGCGAGATCTGTAATTTTATTTTCTGCATCTCTTAGTTCCGTAGCAAGCAGCTTCATTACTTTAGTTGTAATATCTGAGTTACTTGTTAAGAGATGATAAAAAACCTCTTTCGGTATTAGACAGACCTTCGAATCTTCAATTACACTTGCCGATGCTGAATAAGTCTCTCCGCTTATTAAAGCGCGGTAACCAAGTATGTCGCCCTCTTTTGCAAGACGTAATATCTGCTCTTTTCCGTCTGAACCGTTCTGGTAAATTTTTACCCTGCCATTGTTTATGCAATATAATCCGCTGGGAAAATTTCCTTCATTGAAAATTGTTTCACCCTTCACGAAAAAATTGCAATGCTTTTGAATTGAGAGATCAGTTAATTCCTGTTCTGTCAATTTACAAAAAACGGAATCTAACCTCGCCTTGCAGGATTCACAGGATGGTGCTTGAAACTTTCTCATTTAATTATTGAATTTATACAATACTAGAATATTTATAGTAAAGTATAAATTCAAATCTGTAGAAGATAGAGAATACCGCTTATATTCCTGTGTAACCTATCACCTCCGTCCAAAATAAAGAAAAAACTTGCCACGAATTTCACGAATGATCACGAATTAAAACATTATCAATGGTAACCTATGTAAACACCAATGTCATTTCTTCAGTTGACCATAATTTTTTTTTCTACAAAGTATGACTTCCCTGTTTCAGCAATATCGAGCCGCACTTTCCACAATCCTTTATTGAGTCGTTTCTTTGAAATTGTCTGACTTCTGTTGTCCCGGATATTCAGCTTAATGTTAAAATCTTTTCCGGCATTTGAAGGACGGTAAAAATTAATATCTCCGGTCATGTTTTTGAAATCCCCGGTCCCGGAGTATTTTATTATTATGCTGTCCGCACTTTCTTCCACAACTATATTGTCATTCATAGCAGATGAATATTTCAGTTTGTCAATATGATCCTGATATTTTAACTCCTTCTCGTAATAATTTTCACTAACAAGATCAGTATTCTTATAAATAGAAACTGTAACAAGGGCGATGATACCCAATGCAAATATTACAAATGACAGAATTATTTTTATTCCCCAACTGATTTTCATTTTCGTTTAATTTTGTGGACCCAGAAAAGAAGTCTTAACTTCATCCATTAATTCATTCCCGGAATAAATTCTGATCTTTAAGGGTGTATTGGTTAAACTGATATTTTTTTTATCCAGCACAACAAGAAAGCTCCCTTCGTAAATATCCAGCGGCTTTAAAATTATTTCTTTCCCGGTTAATTTAATGTCACCGCTGCTGTTTTCGATTTTTAATTCCAGAGGCATTTCTCTAAAAGTCTTGTTTGAAATTACCAGGTTATAGACGTTGCTCACTCTGTTATCGGGAAGATCCTGATAGAGCATACCGGGCGCCCTTAAAATATTTACATCGATATCTTTTCTGTTAATAAAAAGTATCGTCATCACGGAAATAAGAACTACGAGTATTATGCTGTATCCGATAATTCTGGGTGTAAATCTGAAACGGGTTTTATTAATAATGCTTTCCATCGAAGAAAATTTTATCAGTCCTCTGGGTCTGCTGACCTTATCCATGACTTCATCACAAGCATCAATGCATGCAGTGCAGTTTACGCATTCGAGCTGAGTACCGTTTCTTATATCAATGCCCGTCGGACAAACGTTTACACATAGTTTGCAATCGATACAGTCGCCAAGACTATCGGCTTCCTTTTTCTTTAACTTTCCTCTTGGTTCTCCCCTTATAAAATCGTACGCGATAACAGTTGAATTTTTGTCGAGCAATACACTCTGCAGTCTTCCATAAGGGCAGACTAAAATACATGCCTGTTCTCTGAACCAGGAAAATATCCAGTAAAAAATAACTGTAAAAATAATTATAGAAAAAAAGCCTGTATAGTGCAGTGATACCGGTTCATTAATTATATTCCATAATTGATCAACGCCAATTATATAAGAAAGAAATATATTAGCGATCAGGAATGAGATGATAAAAAATATCAGATACTTGTTTCCTTTTTTCAGGAGCTTTTCCGTATTCCAGGCGGATTTATTTAATGCTGACTGCTTAAGGTAATCACCTTCAATGATATATTCAATTTTCCTGAAAACCATTTCAAGAAAGATAGTTTGAGGACACATCCACCCGCAAAAAATTCTGCCGAAGGCAGCTGTTATCAGAAACAGTGCGACGAAAAGCGTTATCATAACCAATCCAAAAAGATAAAAATCCTGCGGGACGAAAAGAGTACCGAATAGTATAAACTTCATCTCGAGAATATTCAGAAGCATGAAAGGATGTCCCTCAATTTTTATGAATGGCAGTCCGAATAGTATCGCAAGAAGTATAATACTTGTTATTGTCCTGGCATTATAAAATCTTCCCGACGGTTTTTTTGGATATATCCATTTTCTTCCGCCTCTTCCGTCCACAATTGATATAGTATCACGATAAGTCTCTTCATTATTAATTTTGCTGCTCATCCCAAATCATTTTTTTAATTTCACTTCATCGGTCTTTGCTGAATCTTTTTTATTAATGCCTGTCTTAGTTGAGTCGTTGATCAACCCTGTTGAATCCGGAGGTTCAGCATATTTTTCGCCTTCCGGTATTTTTCCATATAGCGGTTCTGTTCCCTGCAGTGAAATAATATAACTTGCCACCTGCTGGATCATCTTCGGATTGAATTGATTCTGCCATGTTATCATCCCTTTGGCAGGCACTCCGTATTTTATTGTTGCGAATACTTTTTTGATCCCGCCTCCGTGTATCCAAAATGGATCAGTAAGATTCGGGCCGACGGTTCCCTGCGCATTCTCACCATGGCATGTCACACAATTGGTTGAAAAGATCTGTTTCCCGTTTTTTAAAGATTCATTGTCTTTCAATACGACCACAGTATTTTCATTGATGTAAGCTCCTGTTCTTATGAGCTCTTCTTTTTGCTGCTCGGCTATGTAAACCTCCTCCATATATTCCTGCAAAGGCAGCTTTCCGATTTTGAATACATGATAATTAAGCATATAAATTATAGCAATAACGATCGTTCCGTAAAAGAGTACATTAAACCACGGCGGCACATTATTATCCAGCTCCCTGATACCGTCATGATCATCTTCAAGCAAAAGACTTTTTTCTGTTTCCAAAGGCTGCAGCCCTGATAATTTATCTTTTATTCTTTTTAATAAAGTGGCTTTCTTTTCTGAAGATGGTTCGAGGGCTAATTCATCTTCGGATTTTGGCGGGAACAAAAGCACAAGAAACACAACATTAATTAAAATGAAAAATAAAATCAGAATCACATTCGAATAGGTATTCATATCCATTTCGCCTGTATCCTTTACCTGCTGTGCCATGGAGCCCGGAGCATTCGCTAATAGTATTGTTAAGCTTAATACAATGAAATTTATTTTTTGTCTTAACTTCATATTTTAATTTATTGTATAAATTCATCTTTTGAATTATCGCTGCCGCAGGGATCAAGAGGTATCATTTCCATTTCCTTCAAATGTCCTTTGTTTGCTTTAAAGAACCAGATTATTACAAACAGGAAGAAAACAAAAAATATGATAAGTGAGATCAGCGGATAAATATCGATCCCTTCTATTACTTCAAAATATTGTTTGAACATTATTGTTTTGATTTAGTATTACTTTTTAACCGGCTGATCGAACTTAATATCAGTGCCTAATCTTTGCAGATATGCTATCATTGCAATTATTTCTTTTTTACTTTCGACTTTAACACCATTCTTTTCAAGATCTTTTGAGATCTCATCTGCCTGTTTTGTTAATTCAAAATTTGAAAGTTTTCCAAAGCCATCTGCATATGGAACGCCTAATGTTTTCATTCCGTCAATCTTTGATTCAGTAGAAGTAGTGTCAAGATCTTGTGTGAGGAGCCATTCGTATGAAGGCATGATGGAGCCCGGCGACATGAGCCTGGGATCAGACATATGATAATAATGCCACAGGTTTGGATATTTCATTCCTACACGCTGAAGGTCCGGTCCCGTACGTTTGGATCCCCATAAGAACGGATGATCATAAACGAACTCTCCGGCTTTGGAATACTCTCCGTATCTTTCGGTTTCAGAACGAAACGGTCTTATCATTTGTGAATGACATGTATTGCAGCCTTCCCTTATATACAGATCTCTGCCCTGAAGCTCAAGCGGAGTATATGGTTTTACATTTGATATTGTTGGTATGTTTGATTTGATCAGAAAAGTCGGCACCATTTGCACAATTCCTCCGATAAGAATCAGAATAGTAGCGAGCACTGCAAATCTTCCGGGTCTTGATTCGATCCATTTATGCCAATGTCCTTTTCTTTCGGAATATTCTTTCGTCAACGGAGGAGCTTCTGCTTCTTCGTTTGCAATTAATTTGCCCTGTCTTATAGTCTGTGTAATATTATAAACCATCACAAGTGCGCCCGTAAGATATAATGCTCCGCCGACTGCACGCATTATATACATTGGAATTATTTTGACAACAGTCTCAAGAAAATTAGGATACTGAAGTATTCCCTCAGGCGTAAATTGTTTCCACATCAGCGATTGTGTAATGCCGCCCCAATACAGAGGCACTGCATAGAATACTATACCCAATGTTCCGATCCAGAAATGAAAGTTGGCGAGCTTGTTTGAATAAAGTGTCGTATTATAAATTCTGGGGATCAGCCAGTAAAGAATTCCGAAGGTTAAAAACCCATTCCAGCCCAATGCACCCACATGAACGTGAGCTACGATCCAGTCAGTGTAATGGGCGATAGCATTAACATTTTTTAGTGAGAGCATCGGTCCTTCGAAAGTTGCCATACCGTATGCGGTGACCGCAACAACCATGAATTTCAACACCGGACTTTCTCTTACTTTGTCCCATGCTCCTCTTAATGTTAATAACCCGTTTATCATACCACCCCAGGACGGAGCAATGAGCATTATTGAAAACACTGTACCAAGAGATTGAGCCCAGTCGGGGAGAGATGTGTACAAAAGATGATGCGGACCTGCCCATATATAAATAAAAATCAGTGACCAAAAATGTATGATCGACAGCCTGTAGGAATATATCGGACGATTTGCTGCTTTTGGTAAGAAGTAATACATCATACCGAGATAAGGAGTTGTCAGAAAAAATGCTACGGCATTGTGACCATACCACCATTGCACCAGTGCATCCTGGACACCGGCATATATAGGATAACTTTTGAACATTCCCACAGGCAGCTCTATGGAATTTACAATATGCAGGACGGCAACAGTCACGACAGTCGCAATGTAAAACCATATTGCAACATACATGTGCTTTTCTCTTCTCCGTGCGATCGTTCCAAACATATTTACAGCGAAAATCACCCAGATGAAAGCAATCAAAATATCAACCGGCCATTCGAGCTCGGCATATTCCTTTCCTGATGTAAATCCCATGAGCAGTGTAACGGCAGCAGACACAATAATGAATTGCCATCCCCAAAAATGAATTTTACTAAGTTTATCGCTGAACATTCTTGCTTTACAAAGTCTCTGTAATGAATAATAGACTCCCATAAAGATTGCATTGCCCACGAATGCGAATATAACTGCATTTGTATGCAGAGGTCTTATTCTCCCGAATGAAGTATATTGATTTGAAAAATTCATCGCCGGGTATGCAAGCTGAAGTGCTGCTATCAGACCTACAATCATTCCTACAATTCCCCAGACTATTGTTGCTATTGCAAAATTCCTTACGATCTTATTATCGTAACTGAATTTTTCCATTTCCATTAATTTTTTCCCGGTTTTTGTTTAAGTTTTAAATTTTCTTTACTGGTTTCTTTATCATCCTCAAATAAAATTCTGACGGAGGGAGTATATATATCCTCATACTGTCCGTCCTTTGCAGACCAGATAAAAGCAAGAAGGAAACATGCAGCTACGAAAATGCTGACGCTTATAAGCAAAATGACAGCGCTCAAAGTAAATTCCTTTTTTTAGCAAAATAATTTGTGGCACCTGTTACAAATAAAATTATTGATATGGAATTAAACGGCATCAGCACTGCGGCTAATAAAGGTGAGAACATTCCATGGGAAGCGAGGAACAAACCGATCGCATTATACAAAAATGAAATTACAAAACTTACCTTAATTATTTTCATTGTAGTCACCGAAAACTTCAGAAACTCGTCCAGCCGATTCAATCCGGAAGCATCCATTATCGCATCACACGCGGGAGAGAAATTTGAAATGTCCTCCGAAATTGAAATGCCTGCATTGCTTTGTTTCAATGCCCCTGCATCGTTAAGTCCGTCGCCTACCATCAAAACATTCCCCCCTTTTTGCTGAAGGCTTTTTATGTACTGAAGCTTGTCTGAAGGCATCTGCCCGAACAACAAGAGCTCATCATGTTTAAAAAATTTACTAAGATTAGTTTTCTCGGAGTCGTTATCTCCGGATACCATTGATAGTTTATAATTTGCCGAAAGTCTTTCTAAAACTTCACTCAACCCTTCACGGTACTTATTGCTGAAAGAATAAAATCCTTTTATCTCATTGTTAATGGAAAGGATTACATTTGTCATTAAAACATTTCGTGAGATCTCTTTTCTGAAATCATAAAATTCATACCCCGGATCTTCGAGAATAAAAGACAGGATGCCAAGCTTAATTTTTTTTCCGCTTATCTCACCTGAAATTCCTTTACCCGGTATTTCCTCAAAATTTACTGTATCATACAGTTCCCTCATTTTAATTGAATCAAAGATCATTTTACTCAACGGATGCGAAGAATTATTTACCAGCGATTTTACCATAGCCATTTCACATAACTTCAGATTGCCCCCCGTAAATTTTACAGACATATCGCTTGATTTGGTAATCGTCCCGGTCTTATCAAAAACAATTTCATTGATCCCGGAAAGCTTTTCGACTACAAACGAATTTTTTAAATAGAATTTATTACGTCCGAGAATTCTCTGAGCGTTGCCAAGTGCGAAAGGAGTAGTAAGAGCCAGCGCACAGGGACAGGCAATTATAAGCACGGTAGTGAAAGCATCCAGTGCCCTGCCTGCATCTATTGAATACCAGTACCAGGCAGACCCGAAAGCAATTAGTAATATTGCAAAAGTAAAATACTTGCTAACTGTATCAGTGAAGTTTGTAATACTGTGATCTGATTTTTTTTCAAACACATCGTTGTTCCAAAGCTGTGTGAGATAGCTTTGTGAGACCTTCCTTAATATCTCAAGCTCTATCACACTTCCTGTATGTCGCCCGCCTGCATATATTATTTCACCCAGAACCTTGCTCTCAGGAGCCGATTCACCGGTAACAAAACTATAATCGATTAGACCTGTACCGTTGAATAAGATTGAATCCGCAGGTATGATCTCATTATTCCTGATCAATATTCTGTCGCCCTTATCAAGTTTTGCGACAGCAATATTTTTTGTCCGGGTACCGTTTTTAATTGTGACTGATACGGGGAAATAAGATTTGTAATCTCTTTCGAAATTCAGTGTATCATACATCTTGCTCTGGAAAAGCTTTCCGATCAGCAACAGAAAAACAAGCCCTGCCAATGAATCAGCATAACCGGCATTATTGAAGAAAAGGATCTCATAAAGACTCCTTATAAACAGAGCAACAATTCCAATTGATATCGGAACGTCTATGTTTATATGTTGATTTTTCAAAGCTCTCCATGCCGGACCAAAATAAACAGAACTACAATAGAAGAATACAGGAAGTGATAGAAATATATTCAGATAGTTAAAGAAAGTTTTTAATTGAATATCCGGTAAAGTGCCTACCGATAAATATTCGGGGAGGCTCAGCATCATAATATTCGCAAGACAAAAACCTGCCACGCCAATGCGAATATAAAGACTCTTAAATAAAGCCTTCTGCTTTTTCGGGGATTCATTTTCCTGAAGGTTTATCTTTGGTTCATATCCGAGTGATGCGAGAAGTTTGACGATCTTCTTTATGGATGAAACTGAATTATCAAAGTTGATTGAAATTTCTTTCTGCAGGAAATTCACTCTGGAGCTGATAATTCCTTTGTCATAATTATTCAGCTTTTCCAAAAGACCGATGCACGAACTGCAATGAATCTCAGGTAAAAATAAATTAACAGATGAAACATTGTTTCCCAAAAAGGAAACTATCTTACTTTGAACCTCAGTGTCATCAAGATAATCAAACACACTGCTATCGTTTGAGCACTCAAAATCCGGTACTAAATTATTTTCATCATCACAGGTGCAAGATTTATTTTGATTAATAACTTCATAAGATTTTCTGCATCCTGAACAGCAAAAAACTTTGCCATCGCCGACGATGGCATCCGGATCGCAGGTTTTACCGCATTGATAGCAGACACATTTATCTTTTTGCTTTATACCTGACATAATGTTTTTGTCATTATTTATTTATGTCAAAAATAGAGCAAGTCACTAAATAATTGTATGATTTCAATCAGCAGTTAACATGACATTTGTCATATTTTTTTTAATTTGAAGTTTTAACCGGACAAGGGACGGAGGTGGAAGTTTATATTGTTGAATAAGGGAAAGTACTGATGATAAAATCTGAGTAGGGGGATATGAATTGTTTTGATAATAGTCTTACGACAAAAGTTTCTCCAGCTTCATCCTGCAGCTGTAATAC
>Ga0105044_10000953_pt1 | contig 37477 bp, 32 predicted proteins | sample MAT01_FD_78092 | JGI IMG/M metagenome (GOLD analysis project Ga0105044, IMG submission 78092) | Freshwater microbial communities from Lake Fryxell liftoff mats and glacier meltwater in Antarctica - MAT-01 | ecosystem: Environmental > Aquatic > Freshwater > Ice > Liftoff microbial mat | place...
CACCAATTCTGCCAGAGCCCGGATATCAGGCGGCGTCACCGCCGAGAAGTCCGCTTCGCGCACGTCCCACAACGAATGCAGCTTCGCCTCGAACTCCGCGGAGTTGTAGACGGCCGTGAGCATGCTGGAAAAATCCTTCAGGTTGACCACGCCGGTAATCTTATGCGTCCGGATCCCCTTCACGCCATCCATGTGAGTCTCAATGTGCATCAGCTTTCATAAGTGAATGCGGGCCTCGTCAGTGAAACAAGTTTTTAAACCAGTATGGGAATGTACGCTTCAAATCCAAGCGCAGTCTTCATAGGCAAAACGCAGAGAAACGGGTCACCCGGTGATTCAGTATCCTCCGGATGTGCCGTTGCGCCGGCTGGTCAGGGACGATGGCAGAAGGTCGCTCATGCTCGGTACCGCCCTACCTCAAAAAATCGAACGGCCACGGCTAAAGGTAGTCCTCAATAATTTCATCCGCCTGCGATCAGCAGGCTCCTCGGAACCACTGGACGGAGACGATCAGTCGCAGTCACACCTTCAAGGATTCATCCCTTGAGGAATCCTATTAGCGGTCAACTTCATTCCGGTTTCTCGTTCCGGCTTTTCAGTTCCAGCAATCCCCTCAACCAGGCAACAGGAACGTCTCGAATTGCTTCTTCAACTCCATCATGAAGGCTGCGGCGCCCGCGCCATTCACGACGCGGTGATCAAAGGTGAGCGAGAGGGTGACGACTTCCTGCGGATAAATGACGCCAGCGTCCTTGATCATTTTCTCGTGCGCCGCGCCGATGAAGAGCGTGCTCATGGCCGGCGGCACCACGATCGGCGTGGCATTTTCCACGCCGAACGCGCCGAGACTGGAAATATTCAAGGGCGCCTGCACCTCGGCATACTTGCCGCTGCGGGTTTCCTCGATCGCCTGTTGATACGCGACGATGAAATCAGCCCAGCCCAACCGGCTGGCTGCCGCGATAGCGGCTGTGCCCAACCGATCACCATCGAGCGCCACCGCGACGCCGAGATCAAAATCCGTTTGCTCAAAAATCGTGCCGTCTTTTCCCACTGTCCGCCGAAAACCAGCGTGATGCTCCATCGCGCGCGTCACACACCAAGCCATCATGGAGGAAGGCGAAGGGGCCGCCTTGCCTTGTTTGGTCTTGGCCTTTTCACGCGCGAGCCGCAACGGCTCCCAGCGGCAATCCATAAGGAGATTCGCCGGCACGACCGCATCGAGTCGTTTCGTGATGGCAGAGGAAAGAGCGGGCGGACGAATAGTGCCTTGCATGGGACCGGAGGGAGTTGAGTGGGAACCAGCGCCGATAACCGGCGCAGATTTTTCGGGAGCGCGGTTAGCCTCGGCGGCAGCTACACTCGGTGCGGCCACGGGAGTGTTTACGGCGCTCGCAGGTTTAACCAGCGCCCCGGTTTCGATCCGGAGACCGGCCACGCTGGCCGCATCGCCCGTGACAAGTGCGATGGGTTGGCCGATGAGCACGGTGTCATCGACCTTGATACTCCAACTTTTGAACACGCCCGCGAATGACGCCTCGATCGGATAAACGGCTTTGTCCGTCTCCACTTCGCAGAGCACTTCGTCGTGCTTCACCGGATCACCGGGTTGCTTGTTCAACACCACCACGCGAGCGGAGCGCAGGCCTTCGCCCATGATCGGTACGTGCACGATGATGTCGTTCGTTCCGGCGACGACGGTATTTTGTGGGCCATGGGCGTTATCGGTGGCGGCGGCCGTTCCAATCACCACGGCCCCAGCCGGAGCAGCACTCGCCCACTCCTCGGTCACTTCACCCCGCACGGCGTTGATCGCCACGGTACGCCTGATTTCCTCTGCGATGCGTTTCACATCGGGCAGAGCGGCGTATTCATAAATAGGATTATTGCCGATCATCACGTCGCCCTTGGACACCAGGCGCGGGGGCGCGACGAGGCGCGTCCAAAGTTCCGCATGACTGCTGATATGCTGGATAATCATCTGTCCGACGGAGCAGGTTTCCCCGTCTTCCTGCACCACGATGAGACGGCCGGTTTTGAGCACCGAGGCCTCGACCATCGTCTTATCCCACGGCGAAATTGAGCGAAGGTCGATGAGTTCGACGCTGATCTCGTCCTTCAAGGTCGCGATCGCTTCCTGCGCCTTCTCCACGGTATTACCCCAGGCGACGATGGTCAGATCCTCGCCCGTCGTGAGTCGGCGGGCTTGGCCAAACGGGATCGGGGCAATCGGCTCGGTGACTTCGCGCTCGGCCCAAAGCATGTGCTTGGGAATGAGGAAAAGCGTGATGTCCTCGCTGTGCATCGCGGTCCACAGCAACCCGGCGGAATCCTCGGGGGTGGAGGGAATGACAACATTGATGCCGGGGAAATGCGCGAACACCGCTTCGTTAGCCTGCGAATGCCAGATGGCGCCGCCCGGCAGATACGCGCCGTAGGGAGCATAAAACACGGCGGGCACTTTCCATTCGCCGTTCGTGCGCCAGCGAATATTCGCAAGGTTTGAGACCAACTGATTAAAGCCCGGAAAAATAAAATCGATAAACTGAATCTCGAAAACCGGCCGGCGGCCATACAACGCCAGGCCGCCACCGATGCCGATGATCGTCGATTCCGCGAGCGGAGAATTGAAAACCTGCGCGGGAAAATCCGTCGAAAGTTTCTGCGTGAGTCGGAAGACGCCGCCTTTCGGATCTTCGATATCCTCGCCGAAAATCATCCGGCCGGGATCGGCATCGAGGCCGGCGCGCAACGTCCGGTTGATCAGGTCACCCATGCGATACTTGCCGGGTTTAAACAACTGGCCGCTCAACTCGGGGGCCGGTCCCGTGATTTCGATCATCAGATCCGCGTTGCGGGGGTTTTCTGCTTTCTCCGCCGCCGCGTAATCCGCCCGGACCTTTTCCTTTAACTCCTCTTCGAGCTTAGTGAATTCATCCCCAGAAATCTCGCCCGCCGCCCTCATTTTTTCCTTCAGCAAATTCAAAGGATCGGCCTGCTCGATCGCGGCGAGATCTTCCTTGGAGCGATATAGCGAATGATCATCCGAACTCGTGTGACTGGAGAGCCGCTCCATTTTGACCCAGAGAAACACCGGACCTTCGCCCGCCCGCAATGTGGCGATGGCTTGCTGAGTGACCGCGTGGACCGCCTCAACATCGGAGCCGTCGACGTGTTGCCAAATTGCAGGATTCATCGAGCCGACCGCCAGTGGGTTGGTCTTTCGCGTCGGCGTGGAAATGCCGTAAGCATTATCCTCAATGACCATCAGCACCGGCAACTTGCGCTCTAACGCGATGCTCACCGCTTCATAAAAATCGCCCTGTCGCGTCGCCGCTTCGCCCGAACAGGTGACCACGATGCTGTCTTTTCCGTCCAGTTGCATGCCCCAGGCGATGCCGCAAGCCGGGATAAGCTGCGCGCCCGTCGGCGTCGGCACGCTCACAATATTCAATTCACGAGACGAATAATGCGACGACATCATCCGGCCACGGGAGACCGAATCACGGCGTGCAAAATACTCCATGGCCAAGTGGCGGGTCGTGATGCCTCGTCCCATGCACAGACCGCGATCGCGATAATAGGGCGCCAAATAATCGCCCTGCCGTAATTGCGCACCCAAGGCACACAGCCCTTCGTGCCCCCGACCCGATACATGAAAGTGTCCCTTGCCTTGGCGATTCAGGCTCTCTTCCCGCATATCGGCCAGTCGGCTCTCCAGCATCACGCGCAGCAAGTGGCGGCGTTGCTCTTTGTTCAGGGTCGGAGATGAAGTTGGTGCCATACGGTCGGTCATGGGGTCGGTCACGAGATAGGTTTGTTAAAAACCGAGGCGCCGCAACGGATTTTTTCACCCCCTTGGCCGACCTTCAACTAGCCATCGCGTAAAAACCCGTTGGCTTTGGCGTAATGCATTAATCCGCCGCGAAATGCCGGAAACCCAATACCCACAATTAGCGCCAAATCTGCTTCAGCGGACGTCTTCACAATTCCTTCCGCCAAGGCGCATTTGGCTTCTTCAATCATCCGGTTATTCAAGTGGTTTTGGATAGCGGCGGCCTTCATCTCGAGGGCTTGGGCCGGAGCAAATTGCCCGACGAGCGGATTCACCGAATAGTTCTCCCTCCCATAAGTATAAAATCCCGAGGAATTGCCATTTTTCCGACCGTACATTCCGGCCTTACCCAATTGGTCGCAAATACGCGTCGCGGCAAAGCGCGCGGGGAAATATTTCTGCAATTCACTGAACACGGAATTCAACACATCCACCCCTACCTCGTCGATCAACCGCAACGGACCCATCGGCCAACCCCAGTCACGCATCGCCTGATCAATCACCTCTGATCGCACGCCCTGCTCCCATAAACGGCAGGCCTCATTCAAATAGCCAGCCAGCACTCGGGTGACAAACAGACCGGGCGAGGCCCGGCAGATCACGGGCGTCTTGCCCATCGCCCGGACCAGCTCGAGCGCACACGCCGCAGTAGCCCGGGATGTTTGCGCCGTCAGAGCAATCTCCACCAGCGGCATGCGACTCACTGGAGTAAAAAAATGCAGGCCGAGAATTCGACCCGGCACCGGCAGTCCTGCGGTTATTTGCTCGATGGCCAGCGCCGAAGTGTTCGAGGCGATGAGGCATTCCGGTGGGACGAACTTGCCGAGTTCAGCCATGAGCTGCTGCTTCATCGCTTCATTTTCCGTGATGGTCTCAATAATCAGATCACAAAATTCAAAGTCCTCCAGACTCGACGAGAGACCGATGCCGCCCATCGCCTTGTGCGCCGCCGCATGAGAAATCAGGCCATCATTCTCCGCTTCATGAAACAACTCACGAATTTTTTCCACGGACTGCTTGAGCGTCGCCCGGTCCGCATCGTGGAGCAACACGCCCAAACCCCGCATCGCGCACCAGTGGGCAAGGCCCGTCCCCATCACCCCGGCGCCAATGATGCCAATGTTCCTTGCCGGAGCTGGCGCTGGTGAACCCTCGGGCTCAGAGGGAAACCACGTCTCGAGATTGGTTTTTTTGGCCGCGTTTTTCAGGAAAAAGACGCGGATCAGATTTTTCGCCACTTCACTGGTCGCCACCTCGCTAAATTTTTCCACTTCGAGGGCCATCGCCTGTTCGAATGGCAGGGCCGCACCCTGCTCGATCACCTCAAGTGCCGCCAACTGGGCCCGTTGACTCGCTCCGTGCGCGATGGCTTTTTTCCGGAACTCAGAAAAAACATCCTGCATAGGAATAGGACTGGCCGACCCCAACGGGTGCGGTGCGGTTGATCCCGTCCGCGCCGGCCGGCCCGCCGCTGCGAGCCGCAACGCCACCACCTGAGCCCGAGCTTTCAAACTGGCGGCTGGCACCACTTCATCGATCAACCCAGTCCGCAACGCCTCGGCCGCTGGCAAAAGTTTCGCCTGCAAAATATGTTTCATCGCCGCCTGCGCGCCAATCAAGCGCGGTAACCGCACGCCACCACCCCACGCCGGGATGAGGCCGTAACTCACTTCGGTCAAACCGATCACCGTCGTCTGCGCATCACTGGCGATGCGCCAGTGACAGGCGAGCGCCAGTTCATAGCCGCCCCCCGCACAGGCACCATCGATCGCACACAACACCGGCACCTTGAAGTCGGCCAATTGCGCAAACAAGGCCTGTCCCTCCTTCGCCAATTGCGCCGCCGCCGCCGCGTCCGGCAGTTGTCCAAGCCATTTCAGATCCGCTCCCGCGATAAAAATATGCTCCTTCGCGCTGAGCACGACCACCACCTTGACCGGCTGTTTCCCCAAGTCCTCGACCGCGAGGCGCAAGGCTGCGAGCATGGCCGCATCCAGCACATTTGCCCGGCTGGTCGGGTCATTAAAATCAATCCAGCCGATACCATCGCGATCAACAGAGTAAGTTACGGGAAGGCTCATTAAGACAAAGTGGGCGATAGGAATTCTTGAAATTAATTCTGTAAGACTCGAATCAACGCCCGACAATGCTAAAGCCCGAGGATAAGCGACATTGTTCGCTCACTGAGAATACTTCCCCAGATATTTCAACGCCACGGCGAGATCTTTTTGCAGCGGTGCGGCAATCGTCATCCGCTCCCGCGACTCGGGATGAATGAACGTCACCCGGCTCGCATGCAACGCCAGCCGGCCGATCAACGGCTTCTCCGCTTCCCGTCCTTTGTAGCCGCGCTTGAACTCCGACAGCAGCAGCCGGGTCTCATCGCCATAAACCGGATCGTTCAACACCGGAGTGCCGCTGGCGGAGAGATGAATCCGCACCTGATGTTTGCGCGCCGTCACCAACCGGCACTCCAGATGAGTGAACCGGCCATAACGGGCCCGAACCTGGCATTCCGTCAGCGCCGCCTTCCCATGTTTTTTCACCACGCACATCCGGTCCGGCGCGGCTTCGTCTTCCTTCAACACAAAATCCACCTCGTAGGTATCGGCCACCGGCGAACCGACCACGATCACCTCATAAATATTTTCCACGGTCTTGGATTGAAACTGCCCGCTGACAAAATCCAACGCTTGCTTGGTTTTCGTGCACAACACCAGCCCGCTCGCCTCCGCGTCGACCCGATGCACGTTGGCCACGCCCGCACCCCTTTTTTCCTGAATGAGCCCCAGCAAGCAAACCTGCCCCCGCGCCCGCGGATCGGGCGAAACCAGCAACCCGCTCGGCTTGTCGAAGGCGATCAGCCAATCATCTTCGAAAATAATCGGCGGGAGTGACGACATGTCCGGCTGTTCTGCGCAAACCCCACCCACGCGCAAACCAATACGCTGGCGGCGCTGCACAAAAAATCCCGCGCGCTTGCTTCCTGAAACGAACGACTGGAGGCGTTCGCCTCTATCAGCCCACTATTTGCCCCTGTTTTCCTCGCGGCTTTACGGTTTTTTCAGCTCAAAATATTATTGGAGAGTGGCGATCTTCCGCACTATTCCTTTTGCTCCAACCTAAAGATGACCCTGGCTCCCCGCATACTTGTCAATTTTCTCGCCGGACTTCGCACGGCCCGCTTTGCCAAAAAACTCCAGCAGACCGGCGACGGCTTGGCCGCGCAGAAAATAATTTTCACCAACCTCCTCGCCTCCCTCAGTCGCAGCCAGCTCGGACAGCGACAAGGCCTGCACCCCGGTTTTGATTACGATAGTTTTCGCCAAAGCCAGCCACTCGTCGAACACGCCCACTACGAACCCTTCATCGCTGCGATGGCCGGTGGAGAAACCGATGTGCTCTGGCCGGGCCGCTGCTCCTTCTTTGTCAAAACCGCCGGCACCACCACGGGGACTCCGCGCTTGCTTCCCATCACGAGCGAACTGCTGGCAAATTATCACGCCGGGATTGCCGCAGCCACTTTCATTCACGCCAGGGATGCAGGGCACGCCGGGGTCTTCCTCGGTCGGCATCTCCAAATCGGTGCCAGCACCAAACTCGATGAAGCCACCGGCAGCTACACCGGGAATTTTGAGGCGCTGACCCATCTCGCGCTCTCCCCGTGGGTCGAGGCCAATCTGTATTCCCCACCGAGCAAACTCGCCCAGCTCCCCGATGGTCCGGCTCGTACTGCGGCCATCGCCGATGCGATGCTATCCCACGATGTCACTTTGGTTGGAGGCAAACCTACCGCGCTCCGCCTGTTCACCGATACCATCCGCACCCGGGGCACTCGCGGCAAAGCCCGCCTCACCACCCTCCAATCTCTCTGGCCCAATCTGGAATGCTATCTGCACACCGGCGCTCCACTCGGTTTGCTCGCGCACGAATTACCAGGTCTGGTCGGGCACCATGTCACGTTCCGGGAAGTTTATGCCGCCGCGGAAGGCTGGTTTGCGGTGCAAGATGGCCAGCCGGCCGACGGCCTCCGCCTCCTCACCGATGCCGGAATCTTTTTTGAGTTTTTGCCCATGGCAGATTACGACGACACTCTGCCCGCTCATCTCGGACGCGCCTGCCTGCCCTTAGCGCAAGTCAAGATCGGCGTCGACTACGCCCTCGTCATCACCACGCCGGCAGGGCTTTGCCGCTACGTCGTGGGCGACATTGTGCGCTTTGTTTCGCTCGAGATTCCCCATCTCCACTTTGTCGGTCGCATCCGGCTCCAGCTCGCCTCCTTTGATGAACAGGTCAGTGAGCGCGAACTCAACGATTCCCTCCTCGAGGTCTGCGCGAAACACGATTGGGTGCCGGTCAACTTCCATGTTGCCCCGTATTTATTACGCGCCGGCCCCAACTCTCGCGGTGGCCACGAATGGTGGGTCGAGCTCCGCCCCGGCACCGTCAAAACGCCCACCGGTCCGCTGCTCGCCGACGAGCTCGACACCGTCCTCGCCCGCCTTAATCCCCTCTATCGCCAGTTGCGGGAAACCGGCGGGATCGAACCTCCCCTCGTACGCCTCGTCATGCCCGGCGTCTTCGAGCAATGGGCCAGAAAACATCCGATCCAATCCGGCGGTGGCCTGCCTTGCTGCCGCCCGGATCGGTTGATCGCCGACCAGCTCACGATTCTCACCCGCTTCCACGCCGGCGAAGCCATCATCGGTTGAGCGGAGAAACTGCCTGAGGTCCGGCGCGTCGATATTCACGACGGGCTCAGCGGTCCCGCCCTACCGAATAACACAAGCGGATTAAACTGACTGAATCGTTCCATGGTAGGTTCCGCGCTTGTCGCGCTACGTTGCGAGGCAAGCTCGCAACCTACGGAACAAGCCCACGAGCCCACCGACACTGATGCCGGTGGCTACTCCAAGGCACTTGATTCGCTAGATCAGCGGCGTTTTAGGGGTGCTTCACCGCGCAGGCATCTGCCGAGGTGGAACCCGACCTCCGGGCGGGTTTTGCCGCGAGCGGGTTTTGCCGCGAGAGCCGGCCAGAAGCGCGCCCGGAGGTCGCGCTCCACCTCCGATTCAGATCATCCGGTGTGCGCCGTGACTGGCTCAGCTCGTTTCCTCGTCCCTCCTCTCTCCACGGGAAGGGATCAGGATGACGTCACCGACCGGTGCGCTGCCAGCGACAAGGCGACTTGGGCGCGGTAACCCCGACAAAGTCGGCCCACAGGGGGCATCCGTCACCCATCAGGATTCAGGTACCAAGCCGATTGCGCAGCGCTTCACGCAGGACGTCAGGGGCGAAAGGTTTTTGCAGCACGACGGCGCCACCCGCAGCTAATTCGGGCGTCAACTCGTGCGGCGCATCATGGACACTCGTGAAGAGCGGACGGATCGTCGGCTGCAACCGCCGCACTTCCTGGACGAGATCCGTGCCCGACACCTCGCCGCGCAAATCCAAATCAGTCACGAACACATCCACCTCTTCCCGCCGTAATATTTCGCGGGTGGCACCGAGCTCCATGCTTTTCAGCACGCGATACTCCCGGCCGAGAATCAGGCTGATGGAACTGGCGACGCCGGAATCGTTGTCGTGGACCAGCACCGTCGGTCGCACCGTTTCGCCAAAGGGGCCACTGCGCCGCAACGCCGCTGCGAGCATCGTTTCCGAAGTGGAGCCGTCACGCCGCAACTCCGCCACGCCGACTCGCAAGGTGCCGACATCGCCAAGAAGGCCCTGCCATTGCCTGAGTCTATGCCGGGCCGCCGAGCCGCCCATCCCGGCCATCACAATCCCGATGCGATTGGCATCGTAGGGTCCCACGACTTCATTGCCCGCCAGCGCCTGACGGAGCGCCGGCAGTTGGCGCAGCACGCCTTCACACACTTGGGGTGACTCGACCAGCGCGAAGCTCACCGGGTGTTCCTCAACCAATCCACGGAAAGTCTCACGTTGCAGCGCTTCAATCAGCCTGACCTGACCGGGCGTGAGATCGTGCAACGCGATCACCCAAACGCCATCAGGCGCGCGCCGGGCCTCGCCGAAAATAAGTTTTCCGGCCGCCCGCAGATGAAAATTTCCGTGGCCCGATTCTATTTCCAAAAAGGGCGGCCCTGCCTCCCCGAGCCAATCGCGCCCCAGATCATTGGCCACGAGCAAGCGCCGCTCGGGCGTGTAAGCCGCCAGACCGATCGGCGCCTGGTTGAGCAAAAAGCGCAGCAACTCCTGGCTGCGTTGCGCCTCCTGCCTGCGCACCGCTTGATCAAGCACCGCCGAAAGAAAATCGGCGAGACCGGCGAGCAAATGCAGATCCTCCGCGGCGAATTGACGATTCTCACTGCGAGGCGCGGCTTGCAAGAAACCATGGGGCAACCCACCACCCACCAGCGGCACACTCAGTGAGCCCGCCACCAAGGGCACCTTTCCCGCATGCACCGCGCGATCAAGCAAGATGGCCGTGTGCTCAAACGCTGCGGACTGGGCGAGTGCCGTCTGCAAGCCAGCGACAAATCGATCAAATTCTCCGAAATCGGAAAACGCCTTGGCGAGCGCCCGCAGTGCGGCCGGCCCGGGCAAAGCTATTTTGGGCTGCGTCAGGTTCATTCCAGAATTGGCAGATGCACGCGGAAGGTGGTGCCGCGCCCCACCGCACTGTCGACGTGAATATCGCCGTGATGATGTTGCACGATGCGCTTCACGATGGCGAGTCCGAGCCCCATGCCTTCCTTGCCGAGACGTTGCCCCGTGGCCTTGGTGGTGGCGAAGGGTTCGAAGATTTGTGGCAGCACCACCGGATCAATGCCGGGACCATTATCGGCCACGCTCACGAAGAGCAACGGCTGGGGCACATCGATGACACGCGTTTCCAATTTAAAGACGATGCGGCCATCCGGCCGGCCCGCGAGTGCCTGAATCGCATTCTGGGTGAGATTGAGGAAAACCTGCAGCAACTGGCTGTGATTTCCGCGCACCGGCGGCACTGTTCCAGAAGGAATTTCGATCGTGACGCCCGTGCGCACCAGTTCGGGATGCACAATCGCCGACATCGTCGTGAGCAACTCGGGCAGATTCACCGCCTCCATGACGACTTGGTTGCTTTCAGCAAACGCCGCCACGTTGTCGATGATGTTGGCGATCCGATTCACATCCCGTTCGACCACCGCCCCGAATTCCTGCAGCATTTCAGGATCAGGCAGACGCTCCTTGAGCAAAGCGGTGAAGGTTTGCACCGACGTGAGCGGATTGCGCAACTCGTGGGCGAGTCCGGCCGCCAGCGTGCCGAGCGAGATAAGTTTCTCCGTCTGGCTGGCGCGGCGTTCCAACTGGCGCGCACGCAGCGTGACCGCCACCTGCAAACAGGTCGATTCAAGCAGAGCCAGTTCGGCCTCCGTATAACGCTCGCCGCTCTGGCGCGCACCGAGCAACAAGATGCCGGAAACGAAATCGTCACTCGCGATAGGGAAGACCGCCTCCATGGGCAGCTTCATGCGCAACCGCTCCAAATCAGCCAGCATACCGCCATTAAATTCCATCTCGGAACCGTCGATCAAGACCGGTCCGACATGGCCGTGCATCATGTGCGTCAGCACGCTATCGATCGGTACTTCCGCCGGACATTCCAGCCAGCCATGCGCCGCGCGCAGTTGGTAATCCCGGTCAAACTCCGTCCGCGAATAAGCGGCGGCGGCCTGCAAATCGAAAACCCGCGCAATCTCACTCACCGTGCTTTCAAAAATTTCCTGCTCCGTGCCCAGCCGAACAATGCGATGGCCCAAGGCCTTCAACTGTAACAACTGGTTTTTGCGGTGCCGCAGATAGGTCTGGGCCATGACCCGATCCGCCGTGCGATGCATTTGTGGCACCGCCCAGAGAAAAAACAAACTGCTCGCGATGGAAATAAGAAAACCGTTCAACAACCATTCAGCCGTCACCGCGATCCCCAGCGCCGGAGCCACAATCAACCCCGCCAATAAAATCACACAGGAAAAAGTAACCGCCATCCCCACATAGATGGCCGCGTACGCAAAATCATGAGTGACCAGCGGCAGTTGATAACGCGAAACGGCGTGCGCCACCATCACGAGATAGAGACAAACCAAGGCGTTGCCAATCGGCGGCACCGGCAGATCAAGCCAGAGGGGAAAATTCGTCGCCCCACCGGCAAAGCCCAGCACAGTGCCCATGAAAATCATCCGCAGTTGACTGGAGCGCGGGCCGCTGGAATGGCGCGCATGGTGCTGGAGTTGCCAGAGCGCAATGATCATCAGGATCCCAAACCAAACCAGATAAAAAACAAAGGCACTGCCTGCCCGCGGCCAAAAGGGCATCCCCATCGCCGGGGACACTTCTCTGACCATCAATGACGTGAAACTGAGCGCGCAAAAAACGCAGGCCGAGGCATAACCCAGCCGCATCACCCAGGCCATCCGGTGCTCGTTACACAAGCGCGTGACGAAATGCAGATAAGTGATCGGCACGAAGTAGGCCGGAAACATCAGCAACCGCGTGAAAAAAAGCGCCCGCTCGGGATCATTGGTATTCTGCCAGAGGAGATAGCCCGCCGACCAGAGCGCGACGAAGAAAGCAAAAATGCCAAACTGCAAATTCAGCCGGTTATTCCGGCTGCGCAACCCCACGGCAAACGCCAAGAGCATCGCGACGAGAAAATTCGCGTAGGATGAGATGATCAGGTAAGTGGTCATTTGCTGGCCTTTACCACGACTGCTTGGTCGCCGAGGGACAACTGCGTATCGCGCAATTTTAAACCCGCATCGAGCACGAGACCCGCCAGCTCCGTCTGCGAAAAGAAAGCATAGTGCCCGATCTCCTCCCGTAATTTGATCTGACCGGCCGCGCGCAACAGATCCCGTCCGGCCTCCAACTCGTCCGCCGTCAGTTGCTGCGTAAGGGAATCGTGATAGATCACGGAAAGATCGCAATGCGGCTTCAGACTCGACGCCACAAAAGTACCACCGGGCTTCAACACGCGGCGCAGTTCGCGCAACAAAGCTTCCGGGCGCTTCAAATAGGACAGCACCAAACTGCAGCAGATCAGATCAAAGGTGTCGTCAGCAAAAGGCAATTGCCCGGCCAGGCCTCCCTGGTCCAACAGATCAAAATCAATCATCGAATATTGCACGCCCGGCAGGGATTCCTGCGCCGCTGCTCGTCGCTCCTCGATGTGCTTGGTCATCGCATCGGTCAGACCGCGCTGGGTCAGATCCAACCCGACATAAACCAGCGGCAGCGCCGAAGCGTCCCGCCCCTGGCGCAGTCTGGCCTCGCGCAACACCCAAAGCCCAAACATCCCGTTGCCGCAGCCCGCATCCAACACCAGCGCGCCCGGCGGCAACGGCCGGCCGAACTGGGCGAGCAGTTGGAGATAGTCCTGATAATCGGCCGAACGCTCGAGGATCGGATATTTTTTTAAATACGCCGACCAAAACTCCTGCTCCGATTCCGCCGGCATTGCCGAGCGTCGCATCCGCTCCCGTTCACCGCGATTTTGCGCCAACATCAATTTCTTGTCCGGGGCGCTCAACCCCGCGCTCACCTCCAACGGACACGGTCCGTCATGGAGGCAGGACCAAATGACTTCGCGAAAAAGTTGCTCAGCCGCCCGAGGATTTTCCCGTACTTCATGCATCGCCGCCGGCACCAAAATAATTTGGGCCGCAGGATTGGCCGCGACGACCTGCTGCACTTCTTCCCGGCGCACCCACAGATCTCGTTCCGCAAAAAAACATATCAGCGGCACCCGCAGTTTCGCCGCATCGGCCAACGTGCCCGTCAAGTCATGGAGCTGGTCCGTGATGGCGGACTCAAGAAACCGATCGCCCTGCACCTCGAGGCCAAGAAAATTGGTCACACCCCAACGCCGCCCGGCGCGATACTGGCTGAAAATATCCTCCCGGTAGATCTCGGACATCGTGGCGAGCAGGTTGACCACACCGGCGACGCTGATGAATTTCACGATCCGCTCGTCATTCGCCGCCGCGCGCAACGCGCACCGCGCCGAAAGACTGTTGGCGATGATGATGACGCGCCTCACCTCATAAGTGTCCGTAAGAAAATCGAGACAGGCCGTGATATCAGCCACGGCACCGGGCAACCTGAAATCCAACGACTCCCCTTCGCTCTCCCCCACATGATTCGTGTGGTCAAAACGCAGGACATTCAGCCCATTCGCCGCCAAATGATAGCCGAGCTGCAGGTTGCTCTTCTTCGTTTCCCCATATTTTGGCGCGATCAAAACCCAAGGCCGGGAACGTGATTCGCCGACAGCATCAACGCAGGCCGCTAGCTTTAAGCCGGCTTGGTTGGTAAATTGAACAAATTCGGTGCGAATTTGTCCGGTTTTGACGTGATATTGGTCGGCAATCATCCTGATCGGCTAGCCAGTTGTGAAAAAGCGGATTTTTACAACGATAGCAATGAGCAAGTCCCGAACAGAAGCAGTTTTCTGAGGTTACTCACACCAATTCACGCTTGATAATGGCAATAAGCCCTAGAATGTTACGGGAAACCACACGGAAGTGACCCGGCTCCTGCTCATAACTGACGAACCCCAAACGTTGAACCAGTTTTCAACGCTAGCGTCCGCCGCCGACTTTCAAGTCCAGCATCGGGCGAAGGTTGCCGATGCCCGAGGCCCACTCTTGGCCGGCGTTTTTGATATCTGTGTCTTTGCCCCCACTCGTCCGGGCCTTGACCTTTACCAAGAGCTCGCAGCCACTCGCACACTCGTCGCCAATTTGCAATTAGTGGTAATACTTCCCGTCGGCGAGAACAGCGAGACTCAGCAAAAATTATTAGCCGCCGGAGCCAACCTCGTTCTTTTCCAACCGGTCGAGCAGGGTTCGCTCATCGCCGTGCTGGAACGATTGACCGGCACCGGCCCCACTCCTCCGGGCCATTCCCAATCCATCCCCAATGCGATGCCCAGCCGGGCCGCCGCCCTGTCCTCGGCGCTGGAAGTCCTCCGCGATTTCACCCAGGTGCTCGGCTACTCCCTCGATTACCGCCAGCTCACGCAGCACTTCATTTTGAAACTGCGCGAAGTGGTCGGCCTGTCTCGCATCGCCATCTTTCTCGAGCCCGGAAAAACCAACAGCCTGCCCACCCTCGCCGCCCCGGAATCGCACACGCTGCCTTGCGTCGCCGCCGTCGGGCTCACCGCTGATCTCACGGATTGTTTTTCTCTTTCGCGCAAGAGCGGCCTCGGCCGCCAACTGACCCTGCATCCGCAGATTCTCCGCGCCCCCGTCGGCAGCAAACCCACGTTTCTCGATCCGAAAATCATCCGCGAATTCGAGGTGCTCGGCGGCCTCGTCGCCATCCCGATCAACGACCGCGAGCGCACCCTCGGCGTCGCCGTGCTGGGCGACCGCATCACCGGCGGCGAATTTTCCGACGAGGAATTGCTGCTCGTTTATCACCTGCTCGAGGAACTTGGTCTCGCCGTTAAAAATAGCTGGCTCCACACGCAGCTCGTCGGCAATCACCGCATTTTCAGCAGCGTGCTCAATAGCCTGACCGTCGGTGCGCTCGTGCTCGATTCCACCCAGCAGATCATCTACACGAACAGCGCCATCACCCGTTTTCTGCGCGGACCGAAAGCCCTCGGCATCGAGCTGGCCGATGTCCCGGCCCCGATTCTCACCAAGCTCCTCGAGGTCGTCCAACTCGACGCCACCGTCGAACCGTTTTTCCATGTGACGGGTGACGCCGCTGGCACCGTCTTCCGCGCCACGGTGATTCCCCTCCGCAATTCCGGCGATCGACTCCCGCAAACGGCGATGCTGCTGCTCGAAGACTTCACGCAGATCCGCTCCGCCCAGCGCGCCGAGATCGAATCGTCGAACCTGAAACTCATCAGTCTGATCGCCCGGCGTTTTGCGCACGAAATCCGCAACTCCCTCGTCCCACTCACCACGCACGCCCAACTCTTCGACGTCGAGATCAACAACGCCGAATTCCGCGACTCGCTCAAAAGCGCCCTCACCCGCGAAACGCAACGCATCCAACGCTTCACCGATCAGATGCTGCTTCTCGCCCGCGCCGATCAGCCCAACACCGAGCTCGCACCGCTCGACGATATTTTGCAGACCAGCTTCGCGAAGTCCCGCGCATTCGCCGGCGGTAATGCGAATTTGGAAATCAAAACCGAGTTACCGCCCGTCACGCTCCGCTGCAGCCGCGCCAACCTCGCTCACGCATTCCAGGAAATTTTCCTCAATGGCATCCAGTCCACGGGCGAAAACCGCCAGGTCCACGTCACCCTGAATGCTGCCGCCACCGCCGAGGGCGCCGCCGAGTTGGTCATTCAAGTCCGCGATAATGGCAGCGGCTTTGCCCCTGAATCCGTGTCGCGCGCTACCGAGCCGTTTTTCACCACGCGCAACACCGGCGTCGGTCTCGGCCTCACGATCGCCCGCCGGATCATCGAGGCCCATCAGGGCCGTCTCGAACTGCACACCCGCGTTTCCCCGGGAGATCCTGATCTCACCGTCCATTTACCCCTGCCGACTTAACCCGATGTTGCCCGCAACGAGCACCTTTTCCCTTGGGGTTTCCCACACCTACGTCTGTTTCCCTGACGCCTCCTCCCTTGCATTGAGCCTGCTTTTTTGAAAACTTCCACCCCACCCCGCGCCATGCCGACCGTCACCGTCACCGCTCCCGCGCCCGCTGTCGTCGCCCTCCCCACGCTGCTCATCGTCGATGACGAAGAGGGCCCGCGCCATTCACTGCGTATGGTTTTCCGCCAGGATTTTAATGTACAGGCCGTCGACAACGGCGACAAAGCGCTCGAATACGCCCGCACGCATCCCGTGCAACTCGCCATTCTCGATATCCGCATGTCCGGCAAGACCGGCATCGATGTGCTCCGCGGCCTCAAGGCCATCGATCCGCATATCGAGATCATCATGCTCACGGCCTACGAGACGATCGAGACCGCGCGCCAATCTCTCCGCCTCGGTGCCTGCGATTATCTCAGCAAGCCTTTCGATCTCGCCACCATTCGCGAAGCCGTCAGCCGCGCCCTGCACCTGCGCCGCATTTCCGAAACCGTTTCCTCCACCTCCAAGCGCCTGAAGGCGCTCAACGAGCAGCTCAACGACACCACGCTCAAGGAGGAAATGGCCCGCACCACCACCGAAATTTATGCCGGCGCTCTGCACGACATCAATAATCCGCTCACCGTCATCCTCGGCTACGTCGAGTTGCTCAAGCACCGCTTGGAAGGCATCGGCTCGCTCAGCGGTGCCAACCTCGATGCCGTGCGTGCCGATGTCGATCTGCTCTCCAAACAAGTCGGCACCTGCTCCGCCATCACCCGCCGTTATCTTCGTTTCGTCAACAAGCGCACCTCGTACGCTCCCGAAGTTTCCATCAACCAAGTGCTCGAGGACGTCCAGACGCTCATGCGCAATCATCCGAGTCTGCGCGGCAGCAAGCTCGCCGTGAAGCAACTCGACATCGATACCGCCGGCCAGATCGGCGGCACCGAGTTGATCCAGATTTTGCTCAATCTCACGGTGAACGCCTTCCAAAGTTCCAGCACGCCGCAAACCGTTTGGATCACCGCCGAGCGCTACGATCAACCGGTTCCGCTCGAGACTTTCAAAGACACTCCGGAAGAACGCTTCATCGGCCTCGAGTCCCTCGCCAACGTCGCCCCCCTCATCGCCCTCTCCGTCATCGATCAAGGCCCCGGCATCCCGCGCGACGTGCTCTCCCGGATCTTTGAACCGTATTTCACCACCAAAGAACAGACTGGCACCGGCCTCGGCCTCGCCATCGTCTGCCGCCTCGTGAAACACCATCACGGCATGACGCAAGTGAAGACCAAACTCGGCGAAGGCACCCGCTTCACGATCTATCTTCCCGCCAAAGAACCCAGCGCCTCCGGCGATCCCTTCCACGCGTTGCCCGTCTCGAACAAGCTCTCGTAAGGAGGGTAGGTGGCGCGCTTGTCGCGCTACGTTGCGCCAAGTTTTGCAGCCGTGTTTGAGCCAAAGGCGAAAACGCGGTCCGTCACGTTGCCGCGCTCCCACCGCGCTCCCAACCGCGCTGTCGCTGCGCTCCAACGCGGCTACTTAAGCCAACTCCCCCACAATCCCCACTTGCCCGCGCCGCCGTTGTCCGCTTCGCTCCGCCCGTGACCGAAATGCTCATCGCGATCCTCTCCGCCGCTCTCGCCGGCACCCTCGGCTGGTTCATCGCCTACTCCCGTTCCGCCGCTGTAACCGAACGCGCGAAACTCCTCGCCGCCGATCTCGAAACGACTCGCGCCCGCCTCGCTGAACTCTCAACGCTCAACTCTCAGCTCTCCGCTTCCCTCGCCTCCGAACGCGCCTCTGCCACCGAACGCATCGCCGCCCTCACCGACGCCCACGAACGCCTCACCAATTCCTTCAAGGCGCTTTCCGCCGATGCCCTCCGCTCCAACAACCAGTCCTTCCTCGAACTCGCCCGCGAAAGTTTTTCCAAACTCCACCAACAATCCGCCGACGAACTCGGCAAGCGCCAGCAAGCCATCGACTCGATGGTGAAGCCGCTCAAGGAATCGCTGGAGAAAGTGGATACCAAGATCGGCGAGATGGAAAAATCCCGCGCCTCCGCCTACGGCCAGCTCTCCGAGCAATTGAAATCCCTCGGCACCGCGCAAACTTCCCTTCAAGCCGAGGCCGCCAAACTTTCCACCGCACTCCGCTCCACCACCACCGCCGGCACTTGGGGCGAACTCCAACTCCGCCGCGTCGTCGAGATGTCAGGCATGAGTTCCTACTGCGACTTCACCGAGCAACAAAGTGGCGGCTCACTCCGCGCCGATCTCGTCGTCCGTCTGCCCGGCGGCCAGCAAATCGTCGTCGACGCCAAGGCACCCAACGACGCCTACCGCGAAGCCGCCAACGCGTCCGACGACGCCGTGCGTTCCGCCAAGCTCGCCGAGCACGCCAGCAAAGTCCGCAACCACATCGACGCCCTCGGCGGCAAAGATTACTGGGCGCAATTCCAACCCTCACCCGAATTCGTCGTCCTCTTTCTCCCCGGCGATCAATTCCTCTCCGGCGCGTTGCAAGCCGACCCGAACCTCATCGACCGCGCCATCGCCAAAAAAGTTCTGCTCGCCACTCCCGCCACGCTCATCGCGCTCCTCAAAGCCGCCGCGTACGGCTGGCGCCAGGAAGATGTTTCGAAAAACGCGCAAGTCATCGCCGACCTCGGCCGCGCACTCTACGACCGCATCTCCAATTTCGCCGACAACCTCGACAAAGTCGGTCGCGGCCTCGAGACCGCCAGCAAAGCCTACAACTCCGCCGTCGGTTCCTTCGAGAGCACCCTCCTCCCCGGCGCGAGAAAGTTCGAAGAACTCGGAGCCAAAGGAACCAAAGAACTCACCGCCCCCGCCCCCACGGAAACCGCCCCGCGCGATGTGCTGAAACGAGCCTGAACATGGAACCATTATCTAGGAAAACGCATTAAGCTACAAATTGCGATCGATACGGAGTTTTCTCTGGAGAGCTAATGGGAACTCGCGATGGTTTACTCCATCTTCGCTCACAAATCGATGAAGCCCTTGAAAAAGGAAGCGTAGAAATCAGCAAAGATGTAGATTTTGATTTCGCAAAAATATCAGTTCAAGACGTCCATCCACGAGACGTAGTCAAACCAGCCAAGTCTAGTGATCGTTACCTCAAATACGGATGCTTGGGCACTCTCGTCGTGTTGCTGTATTTAATTGGTGTCGGGGCCTACCATGTAATCAAAGCACTCGTCCAATAGAAAAACCAATGAGCCCCCCCTCCCTCGAAGGCATCTGGCAGCCCGTCTACGCGGAACTCGACGGCGCGGAGGCACCGGTCGCGGTGCCGCATATCCCCGCTTGTCATCACGCACACCAAAGCTAAATTCCACCTCATGCCACTCACGCTCCAATTGAAGAAGATGTCCCGCACCGACAAGCTCCGGACGATGGAGGCGCTTTGGACCGACCTGACCAAAAACGAAACCCGATTTGAATCCCCGGCGTGGCATGGCGAGGCTTTGCAGGAAGCCCAGCGGCTCGTCAAAGCAGGCAAAGCCAAGTTCTCCGACTGGGATGAAGCGAAGGCACGGTTGCGCCGCAAGGCGGCCAAAGTTGCGTGAAACTACGGATTCTAGATCTGGCCGAGGCCGATCTGCTCAACGGCTATCAGTTTTATGAAAGTCAATCAGTGGGTATTGGCTGGTACTTTCTTGAAACGCTTTCCTCTGAGATCTAATCCCTGCGACTCTATGCGGGCATCCACCGGCAGGTGTTTGGCTTTCATCGCCTGCTCTCCCGGCGGTTCCCGTATGCCGGGTATTATGCAATCTCTGCGGACGAAATTAAGGTCTGGCGCGTGCTTGATTGTCGAAGAAACCCCAACTGGATTAGCGATCAACTCCACAAGAGCCGTCAACGTCGCAACTGATCCACGCTCTCCGCATGAACATCGCACCCTCCCTCGAAGGCATCGGGCAGCCCGTCTACGTCGAACCTGACGGTGAAGTGGCATGGGTCTCCCTACCCATGATTTTATTTTTCACAGGTCGGAGACCAGTGCCACGCCAGCCTTGCATCGCCTGCAAGCAACCTCCCGCACTCCAGACAGGACCTCACCTACCCACCACTTGACACCCTCTGCCGTTTTGAACATTTTCCCGACATGGCATCCATTCCATTTCGGACGCGGATAGATCGTACTTTGAAGAAGGAGAGCGACGCGGTCCTCAAAGCCTTGGGACTGGACGCCGGTTCGTTCGTTTCCATGGCGCTGGCTCAACTCGTCAATCGGCGCGGGCTCCCTTTCGCCGTCACCGAGTCTGATGCGAACTACTTCGTCTCCGAATACGGGCTTACCCGGCAACAAAGCATCAAGACGGGCACCGCGATGCGCCGGGAAACGGCCCGCGCCCGTCGCACGGACAAATTGCGCGAGGTGTCCGGTCTCTCCGATCTCGTTCCGCGAAACTACTGGCGACGCCGCGCTTTCTCAAAAGCATTGAACCTGCACGCCGGGCAGAAATTTTGGCGGCCATGAAGGCTGCGGGCACCGCCTACGGCCAACCCCACCTGCATGCCGGGCTGGGACTGAGACGCATCCAGCCCTTCATGGAATGTCACTGCGGACTGGACTTGCGGCTGATTTTTCAACGCGAGGGACAAGCGCTCGTCTTCCACCTCTGCGGCACGTATGATGAAGTCGAAGCCTTCCTGAAAAACCAACGATGACACCCCGCAATATTGAGACCATTACTCGATCAGCAGGATGTTTCGCCATCTCGTATTTTTGTTTCGGGTCTTTTCTAGTTTATCGTGGGCAAATAATCCGATGAACCCCCTCGAAGGCCTCTGGCAACCCGTCTACGCGGAACTCGACGGCGAGGAGGCACCCCTCGAGGTGCTCCAGCAAACCGTGGTCGAATTTTCCCTCGGCGAATATTTCGTCAGCTTCGGCGGGCAGATCTCCGACCAAGGCTCCTACACCGTCGAAGCCGCGACGCTCTCGCTCTCCGGTCTCGATGGACCCAATGCCGGCCGCGTCATCCCGTGCATTTTCAAATTCGCCGGCGAAACCCTTTCAATCTGCTACGGCCTCGGTGGCGTCCGCCCCAAGAAATTCGCTACCGCTACCGGCGCGCAGCTCTACCTCGTCAATTACCAGCGGAAGATCGGGACGTAGCCGCGCTGGAGCGCAGCGACAGCGTGGTCCGAACCACGCTTTCGCCCAGCTCAAGCGCGGCTACCCGAGACCCAAAGCCCACGAACCCAGACCCAATTTCTCCTCCATGCCACCCATCCGCGTCACCGGTCTTTTCATCTACCCCGTGAAATCCCTGCGTGGCTACTCCGTTGCATCAGCCGAACTTGATCCGTTCGGCTTCGTCGGTGATCGTCGTTTTCTCATCGTCGATCCCACCGGAAAATTTCTGACACAGCGCGCCCTGCCGCGCATGGCCCTGATCAACGCGCGACTTTCACCCGGCACACTCACGATCTCCGCCATCGGCGCCGGCAGCATCTCCATCCCCACCGCTTCCGATCCCGCCGCCCCACTCCGCGCCGTGAGCGTCTGGAAAAGCGAAGGTCTACAGGCCGAGGATTGCGGCATTGCAGCCTCCGCGTGGCTCAGCACTTTTCTCGGACTCACGTGCCACCTCGTCCGCATCGGCGAAAAATTCTCACGCGCGAATCTGAAATCCGCCGCCCGCACCGGCGACAACGTTTCCTTCGCCGATGCCTGTCCCTTTCTTCTGATCAGCGCAGCCTCGCTCGCCAATCTCAACGACCACATTCAGGAAAATCACGGCGAGCCTGTCCCGATGAACCGCTTCCGGCCCAACCTCATCGTCGAAGGCTGCGCCGCCTTCGCCGAGGACACGTGGACGCGCATTCGCATTGGCCCGGCTGCCACTGGGGGTGCGGCGCCCTCGCCGCGCTCCTCCCGCGCCGAGGGCGGCGCGGCTCCAGATGACGGGATCATCTTCCGCAGCGCCGGGAAATCCGATCGCTGCATCATAACCACCACCGACCAGCTCACCGGCGAACGCGGCAAGGAGCCGCTAAAAACCCTCGCCACCTTCCGCCGCGGCGAGCCCGACCCCACCGCAGTCTTTTTCGGAGTGAACCTCATCCACGAAACCAAGACCGGCACACTCCAGCTCGGCGACACGCTCGATTTGCTTTAGTCCACCTATTCGAATCAATAAAGACGCGGCGCCCTCGCCGCGTTGCCTCGGTTTTCCGCGCCGAGGTCAGCCCTGTCCACTCAAGCAAATCCGTCCGGAGGCCTGGTTCCACCTATGACTTTCGTGAATTACGAGTGAGCAGGAATTCCACCTGCATGGCTTCGCCTGTCCGTTCAGCGCCAGCCACGCGAACCCAGCACTCAGCGCGAATTCCGCTTGGCCGCGATCGCCCGCAGTTCCTTGGCAGTCAATAGATCCTTCTCCCGGCCCATTGCTTCCTTCGCCGTGATCAAATCCGCGAGTGAGATGACACGAAAACGACTCCATCGACTTCCAATTCTTCGGCCTGCTGCTTGAGTCGTTTGAAATCTCCCACCCCAAGCACCGAGCTGATCACATCAAGTACTCCTCGGGCGGTTTGCAGATAGTGATTATTCAAAGGCAGATCAACCGGCGGGTAGAGCAGAAAGGAAAGCTTTTGCGGGGTCATCCGATGCTTGGGATTCCATTCGGCCAAGGCCTGCCGGAGCTTCGCCACATTCTCTGTCGTCAACATCGCGCAGATGTCCAGGACCCGCGTCAGGTAGGACGATCCGTGGCTGATGGCCGCAAAGCCACCCACGATCACAAAATCCAATCCTGCCTCAGACAGCCGCTGGAGTAGTTGACTGAAGTTTGGCATCCCGGGCTTTTCCTGCCGCCTCTAGCTTTAAGGCGAGTTCCATGGCAGCGTCATGCTGTTGCCATCGTTCTTTAACCGATAGTTCCAAATTCGTATCCAACAAATCCAAGTCGATCCCCGCCCGGCGGGCGGCTTCGAGAGCCTCGATTTGTTCGACGTGATTCATGCGCGCCACTACTCGCGAATCACCTCGCTCCGCAAAGGATTTTTTCACCAGCCGTCCCCGTATCCGACTGGAACGAAAGCCCACGCTCGACTTCCTCCGACGGTCATCAACGGGCAAGTGCGGCCATGGGCGAATTTGACCGGCCTGTTTTTTAAGTTAACCGTAGTGTCATGACCGCCACGGGCATGCTTGAACTAAAGCAAAACCTGACCCGGCTCTCCGAAACCGAGCGTCGGGAAGCGGCCCTTTTTCTGCAGCGCTTGCGACTGGAGTCACCCGCCTCGAAACGCGAACTGTCCCGCCGAATGAAAGAGATGGATGCAGGCAAAAAAGTATCCCTCGCGGATTTGAAGAAACAACTCGGCCATGCCTAAACCCGCCGGATACGACGCGGCGCTCTCGCTGAAGGCATCGGCGTATCTCGCAACCCTGACTCGTCGCAAACCGCGGGTCGTCATTGAACACATCACGCGCCTCACCGCGACCCCGGACAAATCGGTGATTATGCCGTGCGCGATTCTACCGGCCGACCAATGGAAAATATTTTGCTCGGCGAGTGGCATCTTACTTTTTGGTCTGACCATGCCGTGCGCGAACGCAGGATTGTCGATATAGTCTAAACGTAAGCGCAAACCAGCCACCATCTAATCCTCAAATCCCCCGCTGCGCTTCGCCTTGATCTTCGCGCGGTGCTTCTTGGTTTGAATCATCTTTATCTTCTGCCCGCGCGATTTCTTTGAATTCTGCCGGCGCTTCAGTTCCCGCGCGGCTTGCGCCTGATTCTTCGCTTCCTGCTTCCGCCATTCCAGCTTGCCAGCCAACTCCTCCCACGCCAGCAGCCGGTTCAACGTCTGGCTGCGTTCGCGCTGACACCGCACTTCCACTCCCGTGGGTCCGTGCTGGAGCCAGACCGTCGACGAGGTTTTGTTGATTTTCTGGCCGCCCGCCCCCGTCCCGCGCACAAACCGCTCCTCCACCTCCCCGGGCTTTACACCCAAGGAGACAAATCGCGCCCGCAGTGACGCTCCGACAATGTCTGGAAAATCCGCCATAATTTAATCACCCGCATGCAACCTCCCGTCCCTGTCATAGTCAAACCCCCGCTCGTCTCAGCCCTTGCCCTGCGCCGTTCTCCTGATCTTTATTATCAATCGTCCACCCACCACCACTTCAGCTTTTCAGCCCTTTAGTCATTCAGCCCTTTTATCCCATGCTCAACGGTCCCGCTTGGTCCCTAAAACTCCGCACTGAAATCAGTAAAGCCGTCATCGGCCAGGAAGTCGTCGTCGAACGCCTCCTCGTTGCCTTACTTGCCAACGGCCACGTCCTCCTCGAAGGTATGCCCGGTCTGGCGAAAACTTTGCTCATCCGCTCGCTCGGCACCGCCCTCGGCATCCAATTCGAACGCGTGCAATTCACGCCCGATCTTCTCCCGAGCGACGTGGTCGGCACGATGATCTTTTCCCCGAAGGACAGCGCCTTTGCCACGCACAAGGGCCCGATCTTCGCCAACCTCGTGCTCGCCGACGAAATCAACCGCGCTCCCGCCAAGGTTCAGTCCGCCCTCCTCGAAGCGATGCAGGAACGCCAGGTCACCATCGGTGGCACTTCGCACAAATTGCCCAAGCCATTTTTCGTCATGGCAACGCAAAACCCCGTCGAGCAGGAAGGCACCTACCCGTTGCCCGAGGCGCAGACGGATCGCTTTCTTTTCAAACTGATCGTCGATTATCCGTCCGCCTCCGAGGAAGCACAGATGATGGAAATGTGGGGTCAAGTCACCAAGGCACCGGAACTCCAACCCGTTTCGAGCGGCCAAGAATTGCTCGATCTTCGCACGCAGGTCGACGCGATCCACGTCTCCGCCGGCGTGCAGGCGTACATTCTCGCACTCGTGCGCGGCACCCGCGATCTCGCCTCCACCGCCGAGGGCGGCACCACCAAACGTCTCCTCAAGTTCGGGGCATCGCCCCGCGCCTCGCTCGCGCTTTTCCAAGCCGGCCGAGCCCTCGCGTGGTTGCGCGGCGCGGATTATGTCTCGCCCGCACTCATCCAGGATATTTTCCACGACGCTCTCCGCCATCGCATCGGCCTGACCTATGAAGCCGAGGCCGAGGAACTTTCCTCCGACAAAATTCTTTCCCAAGTCCTCCAGCGCACGCCGGTGCCGCACGATAAAGGCTAAATGCTCGAAAGGCTAAAAAGCTGAATCTTGCGCCGCGAACGATCCATTCCCGTACGGTCTTCACGCAATAGCTAGCGCGAGGGTTTTCTCAGCCCTTCAGCCTTTCAGTCCTTCCGTCATTTCCCAACCATGCCCTCCCCCCTCCAAGAGCACACCTCGCTCGTCACTTCCCAGCTCGCGCTGCTGCGCCAGCTCGAGTGGCGCGTGCGTCATGCGGTGGAGAATGTCCTCAGCGGCGAATATCGCTCCGCCTTCCGCGGCCGTGGCATGGAGTTCGACCAAGTCGTCAAATACACCTACGGCGACGATATCCGCGACATCGACTGGAACGTCACCGCCCGTCTCGGCGAACCCTACCGCAAGAAATTCATCGAGGAACGCGAGGTCACGCTGCTGCTCGTGTTCGACGACAGCGTGAGTTTGCAATTCGGTTCCGGCGCGCAATCCAAGCGCGAAGCCCTGCTCGAACTCGCAGGCATCCTGATGATGCTCGGAGCCGTCAATCGCGATCGCGTCGGCTTTCTCCACGCCTCGCCGGAGGGATATTTCCTCAAGGAACCTGTGCGCGGTCGCGGCCAGATCATGCACGCCGCCGCCCAACTCCTCGGAAAACCAGCGCCCTCTCTCGACGCCCAGCTCCCAGTTCCCAGCTCCCAGAGCCAAACAACCTCCATCCCTTGGAGGTTGTTAGCTCACGCCGCGCCGCGCCACAGCATCATGATTTGGCTCGGCGATTTTCCGCCCAGCGCTCAACCGGTCGAAGGGCGCGTCGGTCCCGAGGGCTGGAGCGTGTTGAGCCGGCGATATCAGACGATGGGTTTTCGTGTCGACGATCCGTGGGAACGCGAACTCCCCGACACCCCTGTCTTCACCGCGTACGATCCCGTCTCCGGCCGGCTCGTGAATCTCAACGGCGCATCCTCCGCCCAACGCGCCGCGCACGCCGAGTGGGTCGCGCAACGCGACGCCAGTTTCCGCGCGCTTTTTCCGAACCCACTCAGCCGCCTCACCGTCCGCACCGACGAGCCGCGCCTGGAATCACTCGTCCGCTTTTTCCAAGCGCGCATGGCCTCGGGCCGCCGCTAACACGCCAGCCAAAATCCAAAGCACAATGCCCAAACGCCAAAACAATCGAAGAAATCAAAAGCGCCGATCGGTCAGCTTCGTCTCTGCTTTCATCTTTGGATTCTGGCCTTTGGCGTTTGAAATTTTTCTGCCGTGATACCGATCACCAATTACACGCTCCACGATCCCTGGTGGCTGCTCGCGCTGCTCGCGTTGCCGCTCATCATGTGGGTGCGCGGACGTCGTGGTGCGCCGGTGTTAATTGTTCCGTTTGCCGCCGCGTGGCACAAACCGTCCCTCATCCCGACTTCCCGCTGGGCTGTTTCCTTCGCGCTCGTCGGTCTCGTGCTGCTCATCGTCGCGCTCGCGCGTCCGCAGATCGTCGAGGACAAACGCGAAGTGAAACAGCAGGGTTACGATCTGATGCTCGCCATCGATCTTTCCGGCTCAATGTACGCCGAGGATTACGAACGCGATGGGGAAACCATCAACCGCCTCCAGGCGATTAAGCCCGTCATTCAAGCATTCATCCACCGTCGCACCAGCGACCGCATCGGCCTCGTGATTTTTGCCGGCCGCGCGTACACGCTCGCGCCGCTCACCTTCGATCACGACTGGTTGGCCAAACAAATCGAGCGACTGAAAATCAATATGATCCCGGAAAACGGCACCGCCATCGGGGACGGTCTGGGTGTCGCCCTTACGCGTCTTGCCCAAGCCGGCCGCGAAGAAGCCAACCAGCGCAAAGGCGCTTTTGTCATTTTGCTCACCGATGGATCCAACAACGCCGGCCTGCTCTCACCCCAACAAGCGACCGAAATCGCCAAGTCGCGCGGCCTGCCCGTCTACACGATTGGCGTCGGTCGCGAAGGCCTGGTGCGCATGCCGGTCTTCGATGAGAACGGCCGCAAACTGGGTTACAACCATCAGCCCTCCGATCTCGACGAAGGCACGTTGCGCGCCATCGCCGACGCCACCGGGGCCAAATTTTTCCGCGCGATGGATTCGGATACGATCGAGAAAACGTTCGCCGCCATCGACGCCGCGCAGAAAATCGAATTCCAAGCCAAGTCCTATCTCTTAAGCACGGAGATCTTCCTCTGGTTCGCCGCGCCCGGCGCCGTGTTGCTTTTCCTCGGCGCGCTCTTCGCGTTGCCGCCGCAATTGCCTTTTGGTCGGGCGCGACTGCGGGGCGCGCCGCGAGTTGACGGCCGGCCCGGCGGTCCGGCCCGGCCCCCGAAACACGCATGAGCTTCCACTCGCCGCATCTTCTCTGGCTGCTCGTGCCGCTCGTACTCCTCTTCTCGTGGGAACTCGCGCGCCACACCTCCCGCACCGGCACCGCGTGGCCCAAAATCTCCCGCGCTTGGGCGGGTGCCTTTCAAGTTTCTCTCGGCTCTGCGCACACGACCGCAGAAACCCGCCCACGACTTTGGCTCTGGTTCGGCCTCGCGTTGTGCCTCATCGCTCTCGCCCGTCCCCAATGGGGCACGGTTGAGGAAAAAGTTTTCGATCAATCCCGCGAAGTCCTCCTCGCCCTCGATCTTTCCCGCTCGATGTTGACCCAAGACGTCAAACCGTCGCGCCTCGACCGCAGCAAACTGCTCATCTCTTCCCTGCTCGATGGGCTGAAGGGCGAGCGCGTGGGCCTCGTGCTGTTCGCCGGCACTTCGTTTTTGCAAAGTCCGCTCAGCTCCGACTACGAAGTTCTGCGGGAATTTTTGCCCGCCCTGAAACCGGAATATCTCCCCGAAGGCGGATCGAATTATAAAGCCATGCTCGAGGCGGCCATTCAATCCTTCGGCACCTCCACGGCGGATCGCTACCTGATAATTCTCAGCGATGGCGAAAGCACTGACGAAAACTGGAAGGAGATGAGCGATACGCTCAAAACCAAGGGCATTCGCGTGATCGGTCTTGGCGTGGGCACCACGCAAGGCGGCTTCATCCCCGACGGCAGCGGTGGTTTCGTGAAAGACGAGCGCGGTGCCGTCGTCCTCTCGCGACTCAACAGCTCCACTTTGCAAGAACTCGCGCAGCTCAGCGGCGGTTCCTACGCTGATGCGAGTTCGTGGATTGATCTCTCCGCCTTGCTCAAGCAGACCGTCGATGCCGGCAAGAAAGGCGAGTTCTCCGAGAAAAGCACCGCGCGCCTCTTGGAGCGTTTTCAATGGTTCCTCGCTCCCGGTCTTTTCATACTCCTCATCAGTTTCTGGGCGGAGTTCCCCGTGCGTCCGCGCGAGCGCGCGTTGCCGCTGGCAGGCAGCGCAAAGCTGAAAGCGGTAAACCCTAAGCTCCAATCCGTGGGAATTGCTGCAGCTTGCCTCCTGTGCATGCTCTCAACTCTCAACTCTCAGCTCTCAGCTCAGAGCGCTGAAAGCGCCCAAACCTCCCTCGCCGGCCCACTCACCACCACCGTCACCCGACTCGTCGCACAGGACACGCTGAACCCCAAGGACTGTTCCGAATTAGCCGAGACCACGATCACCTTTGGTCAGCGACTCAAGTCCTCGCAGCAACAACCACCAGAAGGCGTCATCCGTGATGCCCTTGCCGCCGTGGATCAGGGCGAACAAACCGATTCGAAAGCCGCCGACTGGCCGAAACTCCGCAAGGAGTTGGAGGAATTTCTCAAGAAAGAGGAACCGCCCAAGCAGGACCAAAAAAAGGACGAGCAGAAAAAGCAGGATCAGAAAGACAAGGATCAGCAAAAGAAGGACGAGCAATCGAAACAAGACCAGCAGGACAAAAATCCCCAGGATCAAAAACAAAAAGATCAACAGGAGAAACAGGACCAATCGAAGTCCGATCAGCAGAAACAGGATCAACAGAAATCCGAGCAGCAAAAGAAAGATGAACAGCAAAAAGATGCTCAAAACCAATCCGAGCCAAAGGAAGACGCGTTTGGCGATATGAAGGAAAAGCAACCACCCGCGCCGAAACCCGAACCGCCCAAACAGCCCCCACCGAGCGGCACTCAGAAAGTGGGTGGCCAAGCGGAAAAGAAACCCGACGCCCCGCTCGATCCTGAACTGGCCGTGCCGTTGCAAAAACTCGAACAGGTCCGCAATCAGGATTCACCCGCCCTCCTGCAGCAGATGATGCAAGGGAAGCCGAAAACAACAAAACCACCGAGCAAAGACTGGTAACCACTCATGCGTCTCACGTTTTTATTTCTTAAATTTGTCATCGCGAGCCCGGGTAGCGGGCGTGGCGATCCAGCCCGCACGACTGGATTGCTCCGTCGCTCCGCTTCTCGCAATGGCACGTTACGAGGGTTGCTTTTGCTGGCGTTGCTTCCTTTAGCCGCCTTCGCCCAAGTCGTCCGTTGGGAACCACCGGGCGGCCAACTCGGCTACAATCAAGTGACGGAGCTCGCCCTCGTTTTCGAAAACTGCGAGCCGGAAGTGGCTAAGTTCCGATTGCCTAAGGTCGAAGGCATCACTTTCGGGAATCCCTCACAAAGCAGCGAAACCAGCATGGTGAATTTCAAGGTCTCACGCCGCTACTCACTCGTATTTCCCGTGCGGCCCAGCAAACGCGCCCTCGTCACTATACCGGAATTTGAAGTCCCCACGGATAAAGGCGCCCTGCGCGTCAAAGCCGCCAGCTACACCGTGGGCGATGCCACCGTGGGCGGCACCGGTCTGGCCTTGGACGACATCTCGTCCGCCAAAATCAATTTACCGAAAACCACTTTCTGGGCCGGGGAAACATTTCCTGTCACCTACACACTCAATGTGGTGAAACGCTATTTTCATTCGCCCGCGAGTGTCGTCGATTGGCCCGCCGCCCCCTTGGTCCTGGAGGACTGGAGCAAACTTGAAGGAGTCGAGACCACAGAACGCAATGAACGCCGGGTGATCATCACCCAAACCACTCACGGTTTCGCCAAACAAGCCGGCAACTTCACGCTCAAGCCCGCCACGCAAATGGCAAATTTCGTCGTCGGCCAGACTGGCTTCGGTCTTTTCTCCAGCCCTTCCGTCGAACAACGCATCCTGACCACCGAGCCCATCGACATCACCGTCCGCCCGTTGCCGCCCGCTCCGCCCGGCTTCAACGGCACCGTCGGCGAGTTCGCCCTCGTTTCCAAAATCGTTCCGACCACTCCCGCCGTCGGCGAGCCCGTCACGTGGACCATCGAGCTCACCGGCACGGGCAACTGGCCCGACCTTCCCGGCCTGCCCCAACGCGAAGTCTCCAACGATTTCCAAGTCGTGCAACCCAAGTCGAAACGCACGATGAAAGACAATTCCCTCTTCGAAGGCACGCTGAGCGAAGACGTCGTGCTCGTGCCGACCAAGACCGGCGCGTACACCCTCGGCCCCGTCAAGTTCACTTATTTCAACACCGCCAGCGGCAGCTATCAGACGATCTCCACCGAAGCCGTTACGGTAAATGTTTCCGCCGTCTCCGTCACGCCGCTCCCGCAAAACATCGTCGGCGCACCCGTGCAATTCTCGCTCAATCTCCCACCCGCCAACCAAGCCACCATACCAAAATTGCCCACCGCAATTCCTCCATTGCCGCCCGAGAACTTGCCCCGCGATCCGCTCACGGAAAGTCGCACCGGCATCGTTCCCTTCGTCCAGCAAAGCCTCTGGCTCGCAGCCACTGCACCGGCTCTGCTCGCCACGTTGCTCGCTTGGCTGACCCTCGCCGCGCTGCGTTCGCGCGCCCTCGATCCCCAACGCCACCGCCGCGCCGCCCTGACGAAACTCGTAACCACTGTGACCGAAATCCGTGGCTCTGGCTCTCAACGCTCAACGCTCAACGCTCAACTCAGTCACTGGCAGCACCACACTGCCACCCTCTGGGAAATCTCCCACGCCGCCCCCGGTGCCCCGCTGCTCCACGACCGCGTGGCCGCCCATTCCCGCGACGCCGCCGCAACTTGGACGACTCTCTGGCACGAAGCTGACCGCACCCTGCACGGCCCGGCCAGCGAACTCCCCGCCGACTGGCCCGCACGCGCCGCACGCGCCCTAACCGCCGTGAAAATCCCCGGCTGGGATTTCTTCTCACTCTTCTTCCCAAAAAATCTCCTCCCGTTCCTCTCCGTCCTCTTCGTCCTCACCGTCCTATCAGTCCCCTCTCCCCTCCAAGCCAACACCGCTACCGAAGCCTACGCTCGGTCCGATTTCCCCGCCGCCGAAAAAATCTGGCAGGCCGAAGTGAAAGCCACGCCCTCCACCTGGACCGCCCGTCACAATCTCGGACTCGCCCTCTCCCAGCAAGACCGCTGGGCCGAAGCCACCGCGCACTGGACCAGCGCCTTTTTGCTCGCGCCCGCCGCGCCTGAAACCCGCTGGGCCCTCGCGCTCGGCCTTCAGCGTTCCGGCCTCGCTCCGGCGGAACTCGTGGAATTTTCCCAAGGCAAAGGCCGCTATCAACTCGCCCGTTACGCTTCTCCCGGTGGCTGGCAACTGATTCTCATCGGCGCTTCATTCCTGATCGCCGCCGCGCTCATGCTCCTGCTGTTGAAAGGCTATGGCCGGATCGGATCATGGGCCAAACCCGCCGCGCTCCTCTCCATCCTCGTCGCCATTCTGCTCGCCGCCGCCGCCAGCTACAGCTTGCGCACCTACGGCCAGCTCGCGCATCCCGATGTCGCCCTCGTCTGGCAAGCCTCGGTGCTGCGCAGCATTCCGACCGAAGCCGACACTTCGCAGAAAACCTCCCCACTCTCCGCCGGCTCGATCGCCGTAGCTGATAAAACATTTCTCGGTTGGACGCGCCTCACTTTCTCCGGCGGCCAGACCGGTTGGGTCCGCACCGCAGTGCTGATTAAGCTGTATCAGTAGTCCGCCCTCTTGGGTGGAACCTGACCTCCGGACAGGTTTTCGCCGTAGCCGGGAAACGCGCTCCCTCGATAGACTGCGTCCTGCCGCACTCTTGAGTGAGTTCGCGCGGAGGCATCACCCTTTTGCCAATGACGATGAATTTGTAGGGTCGGCCCTTGTGGTCGGACCCCAACACCCGGCGCGCCCACACGCGGCGGCCCTCCGGGAAAAACACCGAACACAAATCGATCAGGCAACCCGCAGACATGGAAATCCACCCGGATCTTGATGCAGATCAAGGCCGTCGGGCCCCTGCGTGTCGTATACTCCCTACTGAACCAACGACAAATTTTGCGCAGCTTTCACCAACCATTACCCAGACTGATTTCCCCTACTCCGTTAACTTATGCTCCGTATCCCATGAAAAATCCACGCATTCCTACCGCTCTCGCGGTGGCCGGGCTCGCCCTAGCCGCTGCTTTCATCACCGCCACGCTCGTGCGCGCCGCCGAAGGTCCCTCCGATACGAAGGGCCCTGTCGTCCTCCCCGCCGAAGTTCTCGCTCTGCCCATGGAGCAGGCGATCCTCACCTCGCCCCCGCACGTCCCCGCGCCGATCAAACGCAAATACGCCGCGCGCGTCGTCGTGAATCTCGAAGTGCGCGAAGTTGTCGGCCGCCTCGCCGACGGCGTGGAATTCACTTTCTGGACCTACGGCGGCAGCGTCCCCGGCTCCTTCATCCGCATCCGCGAGGGAGACGTCGTGGAGTTTCACCTGAATAATCACCCGTCCTCGAAACTCCCGCACAACATTGATCTGCACGCCGTCACCGGTCCCGGCGGCGGCGCAGCCTCGACCTTCACCGCGCCGGGCCATAGCTCGCAATTCACTTTCCAAGCGCTGAATCCCGGCCTCTACGTTTATCACTGCGCCACCGCTCCCGTCCCCATGCACATCGGTAACGGCATGTACGGCCTCATCCTCGTCGAACCCAAAGACGGCCTGCCCGCCGTCGACAAGGAATACTACGTCATGCAAGGCGAGTTCTACACCACCGGAAAATTCGGCGAAGAAGGCCTGCAATCCTTCGACATGGCCAAGGCCATCGACGAACGTCCGCCCTACATCCTGTTTAACGGCTCCGTCGGTTCTCTCGTCGGCGACAAAGCCATCACCGCCAAAACCGGTGAAAGCGTCCGAATTTATTTCGGCGTCGGCGGCCCCAACCTCACCTCCTCCTTCCACATCATCGGTGAGATCTTCGACAAGCTCTGGCCCGAGGGCGGCATGAAACACATCCAGGAACATGTCCAGACCACGATGGTACCCTCGGGCGGCTCGGCCATCGTCGAGTTCAAGGTCGACGTCCCCGGCACCTACATTCTCGTCGATCATTCTCTCACCCGCGCGTTCAACAAAGGCGCGCTCGGCATGCTCAAAGTCACCGGTCCCGAAAACCGCGTGATCTATTCCGGCAAGGAAGTGGACGCCGTTTATCTCGGCGCGCAAGCCGAAGCCGGTTCCGACTCCTCCAAGCGCGAAGCCGAACTGAAAGCGCAGATCGCCGCCGAGACCAAAGCCAATCCCGTCATCGCCAGCCTCACGAAAGAAATGCAAATCGAGAAAGGCAAACAAGTCTACATGGGCCTCTGCTTCGCCTGTCACCAACCCGACGGCAAAGGTCTCCCCATGGCCTTCCCGCCCCTCGCCGCTTCCGACTACATGCTCGCCGATCGCGATCGCTCCATCCGCACCGTGCTGAAGGGACTCACCGGCCCGATCACCGTCAACGGCACCACCTACAACAGCGCGATGCCGCCGCAAGAAGCTGTGCTCACCGACGCCCAGATCGCCGACGTCCTCACCTACGTGTACAACACTTGGGGCAACAAAGGCGACGCTTTCAAAGCCGACCAAGTGAAAGCCATCCGCAACGAAACCCGCTGATTTAAAAACGCTGATTCCAAATGGAGGGCAGCTGCTTGCGGCGGCCTTTCCCTCCGGCACCTCAGAACGAGCGCTCAAGGCCGGCGCAAGCACCGGCCCTACAAAACAGATGCTCCCGCTCCGCCAAATTCCCCCCAGCCTCCGAACGCTCCTCGCGTTCGTCGGGCTGGTTTTTTTCGGCCCCGCCTTCGCCGCTCCGTCGCCTTCACTCTCAACTCTCAGCTCTCAACGCTCAACTTCTCCTGTGCCTGCCGGCATGGTGCTCCTCCCCGCCGGCATCTACGTCCCCCTCCAGCGCACGCTTAAAGACGCCGCCCAAATCAACGTCGCCGCATTTCTCCTCGACGAACTCCCCGTCACCAACGCCGAATTTCTCGCCTTCGTCACCGCGAACCCCAAGTGGCAACGCTCCAAAGTCAGCCCGCTCTTCGCCGATTCCTCCTATCTCGAAAACTGGACTGAAGATCTCCTCCTCGGCGATCAGGCACCAGAGCACGCGCCCGTCATCCGCGTCTCGTGGTTCGCCGCCCGCGCTTATGCTCGCTGGACCGGCAAACGTCTGCCGCTGACCGCCGAATGGGAATTCGCCGCCTCCGCCGGCTACACCCGCGCCGACGGCAAAAACGACGAGCAACTCAGCCGCGATCTCTACGCCTGGCTCGCGCGCCCCGTGCCTCCGATTCTCGCCGACGTCGCCACCGCGAAGAAAAATTTCTACGGCGTGCGCGGACTCCACGGTCTCATCTGGGAATGGGTCGATGATTTCAACACCGCGATGGTCACCGGCGAATCCCGCGCCGACTCCGGTCTCGAGCGCGATCTCTTCTGCGGTGCCGGCTCCGTCGGCGCGAAAGACACCACTGACTACGCCGCCTTCATGCGCCAAGCCCTCCGCTCTTCCCTCAAAGCCAACAACACGACCAGCTCCCTCGGCTTCCGTTGCGCGCAGGTTCTCCCCGAATGATCATTCTCGTTCTCCCTCCATGAAAACCCTCTCCCTCCTCACTCTCACCACGCTGTTCTTTTGCATCAGCCTGCCCCTGTCCTCCGTAGCCATGGCGAAGGAGGATGCAGGCACCACCGCCGGCCCCATCGCAGAAAAAGACGCTTGCTGCAAACCAGCACCCGTCGTCACCCCCAAGCCCCCCGCCTGTTGCGCCGCCACACCAATCCAAAATCCCCAATCCCAAATCGAAAACTTCACCCGCTCCTCCCTCTACCAAAGCGACGGCACCTTCACCGACGACTCCGGAAAATCCTTCGCCCTCAGTTCGCTGCGCGGCCGGCCCGTCGTGCTGAATATGTTTTTCGCCTCCTGCGGTTACGCCTGCCCGCTCACCGTCACCGATCTGCTTTCCATCCAAGGTCGCCTCTCAGCCGAGCAACGCAGCAAGACCATCTTCGTCCTCGTCTCCTTTGATGTCACCCGCGACACCACCGCCGCGCTTGCCCAATATCGCGCGCAACGCGGCCTCGACGCTCAGTGGATTCTCCTGCGCGGCGATAACGACTCCGTCCGCGAACTCGCCGCCCTCCTCGGCGTGAAATTCAAACAGGAAGCCGACGGCTCCTTCGCCCATTCAAACCTCGTCACGATTCTGAACTCCGAAGGCGAAATCGTGCATCAGCGCACCGGCCTCCAAGGCGGACTCGCCGAAGCCACCGCCGCGCTGGCCGGTTGCCTCAAGTAGCCACGTTGGAGCGAAGCGCCAACGTGGTCCGAGTCGCAACACCACTTGGCAACGGAATCTTTCCGTGGTGGGCGGCGGTTTCCACCCCGCCGCTTATCGCCGTTGTGGATCAGCCTTCGCCGATGCTACGGCTCGACAAGAATCGGCGACCACCGCCAATCCTCCACTCCTTGATCCCCTAGGTTGCGAGCTTGTCTCGTTCTGCTGGCCAGCAGAATGGCGTGGCCCGCACGCCACCGACAACACTGATTGCAATCCCGCTCCCCTTGATCCGCATCAAGGCGTCATTCCCCGCGCTCGCGTAGAGTCGCTGCCATGTCCCACGCGCTCTCCGCATCGTTTCGCACACTCGTCCTGCCCAAGGAACATGGCAGTTGGTCCTTCGCATTCGAACCCGTGGCCCTCGGCCTGCTCGTCGCTCCTTCGCGTGCGGGATTCGTGCTCGCCGCCGCCGTCGCCGCCGGATTTTTTGTGCGCCGCCCGCTGAAACTCGCGACCACGCTCCCCGCGACGGACGCCCGCCGAGGACCGGCCCGACAATGGGCGCTCGTTTGGAGCGCACTCGCGTTCACCGGAATCATTTCGGTCTCGTTGCTCGCATCATGGACCGCGCTATGGCCGTTGCTGCTCTGTGTGCCCTTCGCCGCGATTTTTCTTTGGTTCGATTTGCACAACGACATGCGCGAGGCCGAAGCGGAATTATCCGGCAGCGCCGTCTTCGCCCTGCTTCCCGCCACCATGGCCACCCTCGCAGGCTGGAGCGCCGCCATCTCATTGGGGTTAGCCGCCGTCATGTTGGCCCGCAGCCTTCCCACCATTCTCACAGTGCGCACCTACCTGCGCCGCGCCAAAGGTCAGCCCGTCCATCTTGCCAACGCCATAGCTACCGCGAGTGCCGCCACCCTGGCCATCACCCTGCTTGTCCGGCAACACATCGTCCCGACAACGGCCGCCCTGCTGGTAGCCGCACTCCTCCTGCGCACCATCATATTCCTGCTTTCACTCCGGCCAAATTTGCCCGCCAAACGCATCGGCATTTTCGAAGCCGCGCTGGGCTGCGTGTATCTCAGCGGCCTGACCCTCGCCTATCACCTCAGGTAAACCGGAATGAGGCAGTCCCAAACCGCAAAACACGTTTGGCAACGGACGGGAAGAAACACGGCGTGCTTTAATGCAGGGCCGCAGCTTGCGGCAGCCGGAAACGCGCGCCACCAACCACGTTCGCGGCGGCGGCATCACCTTCGCCAAGTCTCGTCCCGTAGGTTGCGAGCTAGCCTCGCAACACGCCTCGTCCCGTAGGTTGCGAGCTTGTCTCGCAACGCGCCCGTGGCGCGGCGAGCGCGCCACCTACCACGGCGTTCGCCCCCTCAGCAGGCAATGCCCAACCTTCGCCAAGTCTCGTCCCG
>Ga0105044_10000954_pt1 | contig 37469 bp, 35 predicted proteins | sample MAT01_FD_78092 | JGI IMG/M metagenome (GOLD analysis project Ga0105044, IMG submission 78092) | Freshwater microbial communities from Lake Fryxell liftoff mats and glacier meltwater in Antarctica - MAT-01 | ecosystem: Environmental > Aquatic > Freshwater > Ice > Liftoff microbial mat | place...
AGCTCGTGGCCGCGTTTGCCATCTTTCATAGGCATCTAAATAGTTAATCTGCTCATTTTCAGAAGGATAAGTAGGTTCCATGGTTAAGGTTCCACGTCGTTCCACCACCCATAGTTTGGTATGCGAACTGGTTGAAACACAGCATCGGCGATATCCGCTTAAAGGATTTCCTTCAATCCATTGCGATATCCCATGGACCATTAGGAAATCTGCAATGTTTTCTACTTTAACAGCAATTCCAATCCCCTCTGGCTCATGATCCTTCAAAATAATTCGCGGGAGTTGGGCTCCAGGATGAGCGAAAACTCGATAAAATGGGGTAGCTGACTCTATCACAAAGCCGGTTTCGTTAAGTTGCTTTTCAACAAGAGCAGAATAGCCGGTTACGACATGATCTATCCAATCAAAAAGACGGGTGCTGGTGTGCTGGTGTAGACTTTGGGAAAGCTGCTCAATAAATGGATTAGAATAACACGCATCATTGACAAATTCCTGGATTAACTTTTCGGCTTCAGGATGACATTGCCAAAGAAATAAGCTTGCATCTGACATAGTTTTCCCCAATTTTTTATCTGATTCTTTAGTTAACATGTAGTTTGTAATCTAAATTAATTCAATAAATTTATTAGAGGTTAAATTGACAATTTTATATTTTAGTATTAAACTAGTATTAGGAAATTAATACCGTATTTTTATGAACTTACAGAGGAATGAGTATGGCGAATGAAGGAATTTCATCGTTTATTCCCGCTCAAGTTTCGAGGGCATTACCGCAGGAAGAAGAAGGAAAATCCAAATCTACCATTGGGAACCACCGAGCAGGTAAGCAATTTTTAGGCAGTAAAGTTGAGGAAAGTCCTGATTCTATTCAAGAAACATCCACAAAAGTAGAAATCTCCAAATCCCGAACGCGAGCGCTTTCCCTTAACCGTCTTCCTATCCCAGACAAACCACTTCCTCCAACTCCAACACAATCTAGATCAATGACCGCGCCTTCCATCTTTTCTTCGAATTCCGCATCTGCTACAAAAACAGCTCCTCCCATTCCAGATCGGGCGACGAAACCTGTACTCAAACCAAGAGGAGGACTTTCGCAGAAAGTGGATCATATCCGTGAACCTATCCCTAAAATTGATCACGTGGTTCAAAAAAGCACCCTGGCCCTCTCGAATTCAGAAGTGATTAACAAACTACAATATCTGTTGAAAGCAACAAATGATAAATTTTTAACTTCTTTTGTACGTATTATCAATGCCCCATTCACTCCTCAAAGGGAGGCAGTTAGACAAGAAATTCTGCCTATGCTGAAAGAGGAACTCGATAAGCGTGTCAAGGAAGGCAAAATTTCGCAAGAGAAGATTCCCTCTCAAGTTAAGGAATTCGTCAATCAAGCTAACGCGGATGAAACCGCACCAACAACGTCTGATAAAACTGCGCAACTTAATTCCTTAAAAAACTTAACCAGCGAAGACATCAAAAAAGAAAGAACCAGAAGCATGTCGCAGCCATCACAACTAAAGACCTCTCCAGAGACAGCAACCCCTCCTTCTTCCTGGACAAAAGGGGTTAATCCTGACAAAGCAGCCAACCTTTCACCTGCACAAGCGGCTTCAGTCAAAATGGATAATTTATTAAAAACCAAAAATTTTAAAGATTTTGTGAAGCTTATTTTTGAAAAACCTTCCGGGCATAATCTCACTTCAATTGAGCTTTTGAATAGTTACAAACTCAAGATGACTTCTTCTGATCTTTTTGAAGGGGTTAAACTGCGATTCCAAGACCCTGCGACCTCGTCTGAAGAAAAAAAAGCTCTTTTAGATTTTGCCACGACTTGGGTGAATAATCAAACTTTCGCAGAAGATCTTCCTTCAGTGCAAAATCAGCTAAAAGAAATTGTTGAATTAGCTGAATCCCAGCCCGCACTCAAAACACATGGAGAAAAACTCACACAAGCCATAAACAAAAAGCCTCCTGTAACTATACCGGAAACAAAGGCACAAGCTGGTAAACCCATCGATTTAAGCAAGATTAAAAAAGGCTACCCAAAAGAGTTGCCTCAAGAATTTGCCGATGCGCTTCTTAAACAATCGCAATTGGCACGTCAAAATTTAGATGTGAGCGAACTTTTAACCAAAAAATTAGAAGATCCTAAGAGCTCCCCTTCTTTTGCTAAATATGCGGCACAATCAGATGACATTTCCTTTACCATTTCACATCAAATTGTCTCTGAAGCAAATCCTAAAAAACGAGCCACTCTCATGAATTTTTATACCGAAGTCGCTAATCAATCGGCCCAAAAAGGGGACTTCAACACAGCGTTTGCCATTTTTGTCGCTTTAAATAAAACGGAAGTGAGTCGACTTCAAAAAACAGAGGGGTTATTAAGCAATGACACAAAACAAAGCATGCAAAAACTGACTGAGCTTTTTGAAGGCAGTGGGAATTATAAAAATCTTGCCGCCGCTATGGCCGCACATAGTGCCCCTATTCCCCCAGCGTTTAGACTAGGCAATATGTTGAGTGGAGCACGTGAAAATGCTTTGACTTTTGATCAGTTAAAAGTGGTTTCTCATGTTTTGACCCCGCTACTTAAGGCCAAACAGCAACCTCCACCTCAGTTAGATAATAATCAAAAAAACATTCTTAATATATTTAATCTTAAAACGACTAATACTTCTCAATTTGAAAAATTTGTCAAAGAAACCGAATCAAAAGCTAAAGCTCAAGCAGAAAGTGAAGGAATCGCCTACAAACCTAAAGCCCTTCGGGATCATTTAGGGGCTCATCTCTATGCTCTTTCTTTAAAAATCGAACCTAGGAAGAAATCATAACATTTTGTAGAATTATGTCATTTAGCGAATACATTTTTTCTAAACCTTCATTAGACCCCATATAAATTTCTTTGGGATGAATCACCTGGCAAAGTTTTGCAATTCCCTCTTTGCTTGGAATAATGAAATTCACGATACGCAATGACGCTAGCATTTCAATAAAGTCAGAGTTTGGCTCTGCATCAGTTACATGGACAAGAATTTGGCATTGAGTACATGCGGATAATTGAGAAAGAGCTTGAAAAAAGGGGGTTGTTAATCCTGTTTTTTCAGAAAGACCAATCAATACAAAAGGCTTGTGGCGTAATACTTCTTGCAGTGCAAAAAGATGCTCTTCGTCAAAAACCTTATTGTGGGTATCCATTTCAAGTAATCGTTCTGCCAATTCGCTTAAACTAATGCGCGCACAACCGACTCGCTCGATAGCCATACCAGCAGCGATATTAGCAAGTTGGACAGTTTCCGATAAAGAAATTCCGGAAGCTAAACCATGTGATAACACTGCTAAAACCGTATCCCCTGCACCAGTCACGTCTTTCACTTCTTTGACTGCTACCGGGAAATCTTCACATTCTCCTGTTGGATAAAAAAGAGAAATCCCTTTTTCTGAACGTGTAATCATTAACACTTCGGCATGTGTTGACTGAAGAACGCGTTTTGCAACTTCTTCTAATGACGCACTTAGGGGTAAGTCAGCTGCCGCATAGGCTTCCTTAAGATTTGGTTTTAAGATTGTCGTGTGGGCATATTTGCTAAAATCAGATCCTTTGGGATCTGTAATGACTGGAATCGCTTTCTGTTTAGCTTCTTTCAAAATAGCTTTTAGGAGGGTAGGAGATAAAAAACCTTTCCCATAATCTGAGATAGCAATGACTTTCACATCAGCTAAGAGATCAGGAAGCCGATCAATAATTTCTTGCTCTAAGAGTTCAGGCAAAGCTAAGATTTGCTCGTGATCTATCCGAACGATCTGTTGATTTTCCGCAATAATCCGATTTTTTATCGGAGTTGGGTAACCCGCCTGGTAGACTAAACTCTCGGTAGAGATCCCCTCGTTTTTAAAAATTTGAGAGAGTAATTCGCCAGCCTTGTCCTTTCCAATTCTTCCTAGCGGAACAACAGTTGCCCCAAGCGAAAGTAAGTTAAGCACAACGTTGCCAGCGCCTCCTGGCAAATGTTCTTCCCGTTCAACCTCCAAAACAGCTACTGGAGCTTCGGGCGAAATGCGACGTGTTTTCCCAATGGTATAAGAATCTAAAAGAAAATCTCCGACAACCAATACCTTAGCATTGGATAATTGACTGATCGATCGTAAAAGCTTTACCATCTTTTTTCCGGGAGTAAGTAATTTTGTACATAGTCTTTAACAGAATCTTCCAAGGGAGAGCAGTCAGCAATAGAGCCTAAAGCGCTTTTGGTTTTTGACATGTTCGCACATGTATAGTTTTGATACTTGCCGATCAGATCTTTAGGCATTTCGAAGTACTCAATATTAACTGAAAGATTTAAGGCTTTAAAGATGGCGTGAGCCAATTGATTCCAGGTTTCCGCCACGCCGCTACCGACATTAAATAGGCCAGCTGAATCATTTTCCAAAAAAGCACAAGTCATTCTGGCGACATCTTTGACATAGATAAAGTCGCGCATTTGTCCCCCATCAGGGAAATGGCTAGGATCGGAAGATTTAAAAAGCTTAATTTTGCCTTCTTTTAGGGCCATGGGAACTACATGCATAATCGCTGAGGCCATCCGTTCTTTATGCCATTCATTCGGCCCGAAAACGTTAAAATACTTAAGCCCGACAAGCTGATCCAAAACTCCTTCTTGCAACGCCCAAAGATCAAACAAATGCTTAGAATACCCGTACATATTTAAAGGATAGAGAGTGTGCAAGGTATTATGTTCATCGTCAAAACCTAATGAACCATCTCCATAAGTCGCCGCGGAAGAGGCATAGATGAAACGTTGATTATTTTGGAGTGCATATTCGGCAAGTTTGACGCTATACTGATAATTATTTTCGACTAGATAGCTGGCATTTTTTTCGACCGTGCTGCTGCAAGCCCCAAGGTGGATAAAAGCTTCAATTAAATGCTCTTTTCCCTTTAACCATTCGAAAAGTTGATGTTTCGATAAGATGTCGACGAAGCGTTTTCCAACTAGATTCTTCCATTTTTCGCTTGTGCCTAACTCATCAACCACGATTAGGTTATCAATTCCTCGCTCATTCAAATGACGGATGACCCCAGAGCCAATAAATCCTGCTCCTCCTGTAACTACGATCAGTTGATCATCATCTATTTTCATGTGAACCCCCAAGGCACGAATTTATCAGAATGCTTTAAATCACAGAAATCATAAGCAAATCGCCTAGTTTCCGCAATCGTTAATTCATTCATAGACTAGGAATTGCACAGTCTAAAGCTTCTCTACTGGCATTGGGTCAAGAATAATCGTTTGGCAAGAGTCAAAAAAATGGGCGCAGGGCAATTACTTTTGTGGGTTAAGAAGATTTTTTATGCGGGTTAGCTTAAAATCTTCGGATCCACTGTAATTTTCCAGCCATTCTCCAACATGTTTAGCAATTAGTTGATTAAGATTTTCCTGATAGTGAGCAAATTGCACTCTAAGCTCTTTATCATCTTTGCTAGCAAAATAATGGAATTGGGTCACTAAATGAGTTTGGGACATAATTTCAGGATTATACAAAAGACGCAGCTGAAGAGAATCGATCTTGTCAGTTTCCTCAGCCTTTCTATAACGAGGAAGAATCTGACTCGGCTTAATGGTGTGAAAACCTTCCTCTTCAAACCAATCCACGACCTTAAGGTTGGATCCATAAGCTAAGGAAACATAAGCAATCTCATCAATCACCTCAGGGTGGATTAGAAATTGTAAAAGACGAGCATGACGTGGACTAGTCGCAAAAACTTCTTCGACTTCCTTTGATCTTGCCGTAGCAACTTCATCAGGAAACCCTAGCTGGGTGTAAAAATTTTTAATAAAATTATCGGAAAGCGTATTCAATCCACCTCCAGATAACCACGAGGCAAAAGCCGACTCAGTAAAAGAGTCGAGATTCGTAAAAAAAGAAGGAACCGCCGAAATTCCATGGAGTCTAAATTCAGGGCTTTCATCAAGCGCTTGTTCCGATTCAGCAATATGCCACAGCCCATGTATCGTTTCACTCTTGTTTTTATCTGCGTGCCCTCTATAAGACCAAGGGGATGAATTATCCACTAGTAAAAAGAGTGAGTTGAAAGCAGTATATAAATCATACACATTACCAATGTGAGGTTCCATGGATTGATAGCAGGCAAAGCGAGAATTAAATTCCTGTTCTTTTTGTAGAATTTCACTCAATACCTCGATAAATTTATCTTCATCATTTTTAGAAAGAATAGAGAGTGTTTTAATTTTTTTGCTCACCCAAGAATTTTTAAGGATCTCTCTAAGACATTGTTTTTCATTTGTCTCGCCGAACATACTTTTAAGATGCGCTTGTTTAAATGTATAGGGAAGAGCGGATAAGTATTCGCCTAAAGAGTCATAAACTTCTTTGAATTCTTTTTTAATTTGTTTTTTAGATAATTTTTGCTCTTTTTTTTGCAGTTCCGCAATTTGAAGAAGATTAGATTCAAGTTCACGCTCTACCATGGCTTTCGATTTACAAGCTAATAAATAGGCCCTAATAGGAAAAAGTCTTTTATCAATTTCTTTTCTTGAATCAATTGTTTTTTTTGCAGCAACCAGATCCTTATGCTTTTATTTTTTTTAAAGATTTGTTATGATTTATTAATTGGTCTCGTTTTTCTTTGATCTCTTCTACAGTTAATCCTTCGATCTCTGGATTTAAATTTTGCGCACATTTTTTTTAAATTCATTACTATCTGCAATTTTTCTTAATCCACAATTAGCAAAATCTAAGGCCCTAATTTTGCTATCAATCTCTTCATTTTTTTTATGCTTTTTAAAATGTTTTTTTAATTCAATGGTATATAAGGCCTTGAAAGCAATATCATTACCCGAAGGATATTGAGGTATTTCTTGCATAATTTCCTTAAAAACATTATTCATTTATATAAATAAAAATAATATTATATAGTTAATTAAACCACAACTTAATTCATTTAATATAAATATCTGAATAGGAATAGAAAGTTATAAAGAAAGAATTGAAAATTTGTTTTGAAAATTAATAGGGCAAGCCGGATTCTATGCAGAAGAATTTACAAAAAAAGCAGGGTTTCCTTAAAGAGGACTTTATCTTCATTAAATGTGAGTGCTTCGGTAACTTCTGAAAGAGGAACCCACTTCACATCTTTGATTTCTTCTTTTTGGATTTGGACTTTACCAGAAACTTCTGCTAGAAAATAAAAAACCTTTTTTTTGATCAAGGTTGAATTTTTGGTAAAGAAATAGTTTTCTTCGAAAGGTTTTTCGACTAATAGATTCGAGATGGTGAGGTGAGTTTCTTCAAAAAGTTCGCGCTGAGCTGTTTCCAACAGGCTTTCACCTGGCTCAGGGTGCCCTTTAGGAAAACTCCAATGGCCGGCATGCATTTGAATGAGAAGAACTTGCAAAGGGGCATCAGATTTTTTTACAGGAATCACCCCGTAGCTAATTTCCTGATGCACCTCTCTTTTAGGGCTCATATCGACCTAAAACAATCGAAGCATTGTGGCCACCAAATCCAAAGGAATTGGAAAGAGCTGCTTTAATATCTAAATCTTCAGCTGTGAGCGGGACGTGGAAATCTAGTCCTGCTTCAGGATCTTCCAAATTTAAGGTTGGATGAACCTTTTTTTCCATGATAGCTTTGATTGTCACTACAGCTTCGATGCCGCCAGCTGCTCCTAAGCAATGGCCAATGATAGATTTTGTTGCGCTCATCACTACTTTAGAAGGATTTGGAAGGACTTGTTTCAAGGCATTGACTTCGGCCATATCACCTGCTGGTGTTGAAGTGGCGTGTGCATTGATATAATTAATAGCTTCAGCTGGAACCTGTGCATCTTTTAAGGCATTTTTGACGCATAGTGCCACACCTTTTCCATCTGCTCGGGGTTCTGTCATATGGTAGGCATCGCAAGAAGAAGCTCCTCCTAGATATTCCGCAAAAATAGTTGCCCCGCGCGCAAGGGCGTGTTCCAAGCTTTCAAGCAATAAAACTCCAGCCCCTTCTCCTAGGACAAACCCATCTCGATTTTTATCCCATGGGCGAGAGGCTTTGGTTGGCTCTTCATTGCGTTGCGATAGTGCTTTACAAGCACAAAAACCTGCCAGACCAATAGGAAGTACAGTCGCTTCGGCTCCGCCACAAAGCATTAAATCAGCTTCTCCATTGCGGATATGTGTAGCAGCTGCAATGATTGAATGATTGCCTGTAGCACAAGCAGTTGAAATGGAGTAATTGGGACCCATGAATCCCACTTCTTTTCCTAAAAGACCGCTGCCCATATTAGTGATGATGTAAGGAACAAAGAAAGGGGAAACCTTGCGATATCCCTTTTCTAAAAGATTTTGAACGCCTTCTACGAAAACTTCCATGCCGCCCATGCCGGATCCAATGATAATCCCGCTGCGTTCTTTATCGAGCTGTTCGAGTTTCTCTCCCGTAAGACCGCCCATTTCTAAGGCTTTTTTACCTGCTACAATGGTGTAAGCAATAAACTTATCGATTCGGCGCGCTTGTTTTTTATCGATATACTCGCCGGCATCAAATTCTTTGATTTCGCCAGCAAAGCGCGTCGGATATTCTTCACAGGGAAAGCCAGTGATGAGTGAAACCCCACTCTTGCCTTGTAACAACTTTTGATAGAAAAGATCTACCTCATTACCTAAACAAGAGACAACACTCATACCTGTGACGACGATACGTTTTTTACTCATAAATCCCCTTTTACTTTTGTCCAAGAACTTTACGGCTAGGGTCTATTTCCAAATCAACGATTTTGGCTTTGGTAAATAAGGTTTCCAAAGCATAACGTTCGCGCAATTCTGGAACGAATAAATGAATCAGGATATCGCCGTAATCGATGATCACCCAATCGCCATCTCTAATTCCCTCTGTATGCAGGGGTTGGAGATTAAAGTTTTTTAGTGTTTCTACAATGCTTTCTCCGATAGACGATACATGGCGATCAACAGTCCCTTCAGCAATCACTAAAAAATCTGTGAGTGTGGAGACATCCCTAATGTCTAAAGTTAGGATGTTCATTCCTTTTTTATCGAATATTGTTTGAGCAATTATCTGAAGAATTTTGTCATTCGGTACATTCATTGATGTTTTTAAGCCTATAAAATTGAAAGATTTGTTAATAATATTCTACAAGTATAGCTGATGTTTATTAATATAATCTAGTACTTTTTCTGGCACCAAATGTCCGCAATATAGTCCTTTAGCAAGTCTGCTACGAATGTCAGTGCTAGAAATTTCCATAATGTTGGTGGGGGTCATGCCTAATCGAATCGCTTTACTGATGGAGTCATTTTCCTCCCAGGTTTGACTCCATTGGCGACAAGCAATTAGAGGAGGAGCCAAACGGACAATTTCGGCAGGTTCTTTCCAGCTTAAAAAAGCCGCAAGACTATCATCCCCTAAAAGAAGATGGAGTTGACGCGGTTCCGGTGAAATTTGTTCACGCTCATGTAAAAAACGCAGCGTCTGAACAGTATAGGAAAGGCCTTCAAGATTAGCTTCGTAATCTAAAAGTTTGAACTGAGGAACCGAAGAAATTGCTAGCGAAACCATTTCCAAACGGTGAGTGATTTCTACAGTTTTTTTGTGGGTTTTATGCGGACTGATTTTAGCAGGACAAAACCACACCTCCTGCAGCCCGTGAAATTCCATGAGCTGCACAGCTAAATTAAGGTGACCGAAATGAATTGGATCAAAGGTTCCGCCATAAACTCCAATCGCATCAGGCATTGACTAAACCATAAAAAGGAGTTCGCGATATTTAGGAAGCTGCCAAAGGGCGTTATCTACTAGCGTCTCGATAATGTCCACTTCCTGGCGAAACTCGGCGCATTTAGGAACAACTTTTTCACAATAAGCCGCTGCTTTTTCATTCAAAGGAAGTGCCTCCGCTTTTTGGGAAATGTTTTCTAATTCTTGCATTTTTTGGTAAGCGACTTCAATTGCTTGAGAGAGATCTTCTAACCATTCTTTTTGTTTAAGTAGACTTTGACTCGGCGCAATTTCCTGCATCAGCTTGATTCCTTTTGCGATTTCTTGCTGTTGTTTAACGGCCACAGGCAAAATTTGGGTGCGGAACATGTCTACCATTATTCGACTTTCAATTCCGACCGTATGGCTATAAGTTTCTAAAAGGATTTCATATCGGCTATTTAGCTCATGTTCATTTAATATCCCTTTAAAAACTTGGATAGATGAGGGAGATTTAAAAGCTTCAAAAGCATAAAGAGATTTTTTTAAGTTAGGAAGCTGACGTCGTTGGGCTTCTTTTTCCCATTTTTCACTATAATTATCCCCCGAAAAGCGGATGTGGGCAGAATTTAGAAGAGATTTGCGTATCACGGGCAAGGTCGCGTTCAACAAAGATTTGCTAGTGGGAGTTTCTCCGGCTAAATTTTTTTCGATTTCATTTAAAATTTGATTCAAGCTGTCGGCCACTATTGCATTTAAAACAGTCACGGCCATGGCGGGATTAGCTGAGGAACCAACCGCTCTAAATTCAAATTTATTTCCAGTAAAAGCAAACGGTGAAGTGCGATTTCGGTCTGTATAATCTTTGGTGAGTTCAGGAATGACTTGGAGTCCGAGGTCATATTTGCCTTTTGGGGATGAACTCAAAGTCTCTTTTTGTAAAATTGCCTCTAGAATCGTTTCAAGTTGCTCACCTAGATATACAGACATTATAGCCGGGGGTGCTTCATGAGCTCCTAATCGAAAATCATTACCAGCCGAGCCAATGGAAGCGCGTAAAAGTGCTGAATGCGAATGCACTGCCGCCAAAGTGGCGGTGAGTAAGATTAGGAAGTGCAGGTTATTTTCTGGCGAATCCGTTGGATCAAATAAATTAATTCCAGTATCTGTTCCAATCGACCAATTACAATGTTTACCGGAACCGTTTACCCCTTGAAAAGGTTTTTCGTGAAGTAGGCAGGTGAGATCATGCTTTAAAGCCGTTTGACGCATCAGTTCCATCAATAAAATATTGTGGTCGACTGCAATCGCCGATTTTTCAAAAACGGGAGCCACTTCATGTTGAGCCGGAGCAACTTCGTTATGCCTGGTTTTAACAGGGATACCCAATTTAAAGGCTAAAATTTCAAATTCACGCATGTAAGCTAAGACACGATCTTTTACACAGCCAAAATAATGATCCTGCATCTGCTGCCCTTTGGGAGAAGCTGCGCCAAAAACGGTACGTCCCATCAAAACCAGGTCTGGTCTAAGGTTGCGCAGTCCACGGTCTATTACAAAATATTCTTGTTCTAAGCCGACAGTAGAGAAAGCATGGGTGGCTTCTATACCTGTTAGCTTTAGAAGTCTTAAAACTTCATGATTGAGTTTTTTGTCAGAACGCAACAGCGGAATTTTGCTGTCTAAAACATCGCCTGTCCACGAAAAAAAGACTGAAGGAATGCATAGGGTGACTCCATCCCCCCCTTCCCAGATAAAAACTGGAGAAGTGGGATCCCACCCCGTATAGCCGCGGGCTTCGAAAGTTGTTCTTAAGCCTCCCGACGGGAATGAAGAGGCATCAGGTTCCCCTTGAATCAATTGCTTACCGCTGAATTTTTCAATCACTTGGTCTTCGGTATCCCAATCAATAAACGCGTCATGCTTTTCAGCTGTGGCACCAGTTAAAGGTTGAAACCAATGAGAATAATGAGTTGCCCCAAGTCGTATTGCCCATTCCTTCATTGCAAAAGCAATCTGGTCTGCATACTCTGGAATAATTCTTTCCTTTCCTGCCATTGCTTCAAGCATATTTCTGACCACATCTCTAGGAAGCATTTTTTGCATCTCGGTGCGATTAAAAACATGGACACCAAAAATTTCTGAAGCGCCAGTCTGCAACCATTCTTTTTGGAGCGAGCGACTGCGTTTTCCTGTCATCTGCAATGCAATAAAACGAGGATTCATAAGACTCCTTAGTCAAGAATTGTCCATTTATTTTCTAAACAAACTTTTCTTAATTTTTTATTTGGTTTAACAGCAATGGCCTTTCCAACTACTTTAAGAAGAGCTAAATCTGCGATGTGATCTGTATAAGCTGTGCAATTTTGCAGAGAAATACCGTTTTGTTTGGCAAATAATTCCACAAAATCGGCTTTATCTGGACCTAAAACAAGTGAAGAAACTCCCACAGTTTGATCATTCTCTACTTGATAAGCGGTAGCGAGGAAATAATCAACTTCAAATCGTCGCGCGATTCCCTTTACGAGAAAATAAGGGGAATTAGAAAGGATAGCAGTGAAATGCTTATTTTTTTTTGATTGGAGTAATTTTGAATGAATTTGTGGGTTGATGAGACTATCAAAATGAAGGTTGAGGAACTCGTCCGCCCAACTTTCTAGCTGAGAAAAAGAAATGGATTGAAAATAGGCTTTGATTGAGAGTTCATGCAAGCGATAAAAACTCACACAACCTATTTTATGGCAGATAAAATAACTCACCAAATAGAGCATACACAAAAAAGAGAGTTTACCTGTGCGATACAGGTAAACTCCAAAATAAAAACTACTGTTGCCCTTAAAAAGCGTATGATCGAGATCGAAAACCGTTAGATGCGTGGCTTTATACCCCATATACACTCATTAAAAAGATTATTTACTGGATCTTCTCAATTCAGCGATTTTACCTTCGATTTCTGTGATACTTAGATTGATCTTATCTAAGCGCTCTTTCTCTTCATTTAAACGAACATTGGCATTTAATGACTGGCTAATATCAAATCCAGAAGTATTATTCATTTTCCGCAGGACTTGTAATTGATCTTTAACTTCTTGACGGCGCTCAATCTTCTGTTTCAGAACTTCTTTTAATTGCTGCATAGCCTGTTTATCATCATCTGATAATGCTAAGAGTGCATTTTCGCGCACTTCTGCCACATAATCACGTAAAGGTTTGAGCAAACGCTCAAGTTCTTGTTTTTCAGATTTTGAAGGGGCTAACTCTGCAATTTTTTGAATCAATAAATCGCGTTCTTCTTCAATTTGCCCAGGTGTTTTCGCTTGGTGATCTTTAAGAAGTGCATCAATGTCAGCTTTTAGCTGAACGAGATGGTTTCGCTTTAAACGATCTTTTTCTTGAGCGCGATTTAAGCGTTCGTCATCTTCAACTTTTTGCTTATCATGAATTTTTTTACGGATATTTTGCAATTCGTCGCGCAACATCTTCAATTCATGTCTTCCAAGTTCCACATCGCGCATGTGCTGAACAATTTCTTCGATGTTCTTATAGGCATCTGTGGAGGATAAACCGCTGTCAAAAGCTTGGTTTAATTCTTGAATTTTAACCAAAACTTCTTCGGTATTTTGTTTGAAAGCTTCACGTTGCAGCGAACGTTCTTTTTTACGTTCTTTTTCTAACTTTTTGATTTCGTCCCAGCAAGTGCTTAAGCGTGTACGGCTGGTTGTGAAAGCAAATGTATTTAAAGTTAAAATTTTCGCAAAACCTTGCAACATTTTAATTTCTTCGCGCAATGCAAACAACGAATGCTCCGCCACCCCTTCTTTGAAATAAGCATCAATAAACGCATCGATATCATTTAAGAAGCAATCGCTGACTTCTTTGATTAAATTCTTACGTTTAGGAAAAACTTTGTCGCCTGCTTCAGAAAGTCTTTGGAAAAATTTGTTTTTCTGACGCACTCGCATTTCAGTTTTAATCAGTTCTTTTCTTAAGGCGTTAATCCTTGAAGCTTGCGTGTTAAGCAGATTTAATTCTCTTTGAATTTGCTGGTAGAAAGATTGTTTCCCTTGAAAAAAGGGACTATCCATCGAAAATTCGGGCAAAGGCAATTGTTGAATGATTTGATCAAATTCGGCAATTTCATTTTCAATGCTTTGAATCGCGATTTCGATTTGTTCTGCCGCAAAAGCACTTTGTTCATCTAAAATTTCTTTCAGGCGACGTGCTTCTTTGGAGAGTTCAGTGTATTTATTCCAGAGCATTGGGCGCAGGGGCGAATTAGAGTTTTCTTTGAAGAGCTCTAGGCATATCTTCCGAATATCCCAAAAGGATCTAAAATCGGGGTTGCCTGTTTGAGCTAAAGCATTTTCCATGCGTGAAATAGCGTGTTGAAGTTTACTTTCACCATCTGGGCAATTAGCAAGCTCTGCTTGAAAAGCCTCTAACTGTGGGGAAGGTTTTTTCAACTCTTCTTCATGCGAAGATGATTCACTCTTTTCTTCAGGGGTATTTGCATGCTCTAGATCCGGCGAATGATCAGCATCTGGTCGAGCATCAATGGGTTTTTCATGGCTGCTTTCTGGATTGTCTTCGCGTAAACTTGTACTTTCAAAATGATTCATGGAGATATCTTTATTTACTTGTTGGACATTAATTATTACCGAATTGAGGGGACATTTCCCGCTCTATTAGACCTGGCAAGCCTTTAATTCATTAAGCTTTATTGGCACAGGGCTCAGCCCTAAAATTTTGCAAAACTAAGCAGTAGATCGGTTTTAGGATAAATCATAGAAGATCCTTATTTTTAGGTAAAGAAAATGTCTGAGCTATTCTTATCTCAAAAAAAAACTACTTTTGAATGATGCCAACTAAATAGCCATTAATAATTCTAGTTTCTAATGTTTTTTCTTTTCACGACTGGATTTAAAAGGTAAAATTTTTCAAAAAAAATTAGAGCCCATACTCATAATCTTGCCGAACCATATCCACAGCTACCTCTAAATCGTGCAAATCCAAGTCGAGCCACTGGAATAAAGGCTCTCTTCTAAACCAGGTGAACTGACGCTTGGCATAGCGACGCGAAAATTTTTTGAAGGTGTCTAAAAACTTATCAAAATCATCTTTTGTTTTTGTCGATTCCAAATAATCAAGCGCTTGACGATACCCAATTGCCTGAGAAGCAGACGAATTTTGTAAAATCCCTTCCTGTTTTAATCGCGCAACCTCTTCTATCAAACCTTCTTCTACCATTTTTTCACATCGGTGATCAATGCGTCGATAGAGATGTTCCTTAGGTCGATAGAGAAACCAACATCTAAAATCATAATTGCGCGGTTTACGTCGTCCTTTCCAGGAAAGGCCACTGACTTTTTTGCCAGTGAGCGTTAAAATTTCAAGTGCGCGGATAATTTTTTGTTTATCGTGTTTTGTGATACTGTGCGCATACTGAGAATCTAGCTGCATAAGCCTTTCGTATAAAGCGTCGGAACCTTTTTCCTCAAATTCAGCCTCTAAGGCTTTGCGTAGTTCCGGCAGTGATGGAGGGCCGCTTGGAGGACCATATAACAGCGAATGGAGGTAAAAACCAGATCCACCTGTGACGATGGGAATATTTCCGCGGCTGAGAATTTCTTCACAACATTGCCGTGCTTCATAGTAAAAATCGACCACATTGTAAGGATCATGCACATCTCTAATATCTAGCAAATGATGAGGAATAAGTCCTCTTTCTTTACTTGTGGCTTTTGCAGTCCCGATATCCATCCCCCGATAAATCTGCATGGAGTCTGCTGAGACAATTTCGCCTTGGATTTCTTGGGCAAGCTTGAGTGAAAAAGCCGTTTTACCGCAGCCTGTGGGACCAGAAATCACAATGACGCGCTTGCGAGCTTTTTGAAAATTAACCGGAATTTGTTTTTGAGCTTGTACAGCAAAGTTCAAAACAATTCGCTCAACTTCTTCTTTTTCTATCACACCACTCACAGATTGACCTTTTGCATTGCCCAGGATGTTTTTTGAAAAGTTGATAACCTGAATTCTAGGTTGTTTCCATTGATCCAGCTTAATTAGGGAGATGCTAAAAGCAGTATAGCAGGAATGGTTTTTTTTTCCCAAGCGATAGATTTAAATTTGAATGGAAATGGAATTAACTAAAATTTCAATAGTTTCAGAAACCCTCTAAGCTAGTTAAAATGAGGTAACGCTTCTTCTTGTGATTTGGCTATTTCTAAAACACGATCAAAGCCTGACATTTTTAAAACATCCATCACATTTGGTGTCACGGCGCATAGTACGAGTTTACCAGTGGAAGATTTTAATTTTTTTGAGGTGGAGAGGAGCATGCGCATGCCTGCACTACTCAAGTATTCCATTTGAGAAAAATCTAAGAGAAGTTTGTGATGCCCATCGTTAATGCATCCAAAAACGATTTTTTCGGCTTTAGGTGAAGACAGAGCGTCCAACCTGCCTTTGACATGTAAGATGAGAATTCCCCGTGCTTTTTCTTCGCTGATTTCAAGGCTACCCTCTGTTAATACCATCGTAACCTCTTGAGTTGTTAGGAAGAATACCCAGCAAATTCTGATAATTTTCCTTCGGCAGATTCATTTGAAGGTTTTTTATCTAAAAATTGAACTCGTTCGGCAGCCACACGCAATTTGCAACGTTTATCGCCATCTTTGGCGTGCCACACGTCTAGCTGTAAACGTCCTTCAATTAAGACAGAGGAAGAACATGACAACGCATTCACACAACTTTCAGCTTGCTTTCCCCAAACAACCACATCCACAAAACACACTTCGTGTTGTTTTTCGCCATTAAAGCTGACAAATTCGCGGTTTAACGCTAGCAAGAGATCTGTGACAGATACTCCATTTGGCGTTTTGCGTAATTCTGGTTTTCGCGTTAATCGACCAGCGATTAAGACTTTATTTAACGCTACCATACTAGCATTCTTCCTCTCATGCCGGACTTATCTATTTATATTGCTCATTCCTCCACCATAACAAAATTAAAATTTTAAACAAGAACAATAAAAGATATTTAATTTTTTTGAAGCATTATTCAACAAGTTCAAGACGTACCTTGCGGCCTAAACGCGCGCACACCATCGATGAAATTGTTCTAAGAGCTTTAATAGTCATGCCTTTACGTCCAACAACTTTGCCGACATCCCCCTCCCCTACACGAATTTCTACAATCACTCCGGTTTCCCCTTCGTAGCACTTGACAGATACTGCATTAGGTTCTTCCACTAAATTTTTTACTAAATACTCTACAAATTCTTTCATATTTTTTACTCAGTATTAGGGTTGCAAAGGTTTAACAGTTCGAAACGTTTCTTAGATTCTCGAATTAAAAGTAATAATCTTACAGGTTTTGCAAGCCAAATATGTAGCTTGCAAAAGCTAAACGTGCTGCTTTTCATATCATGCTTTCGAATTTGTCACAACCATTTCCAGTAGAGCTAGATGCTCTCTTTGACATGGGTAGAGGAAAAATCGGGCGTGCTAGTTTCCAGCCATTCCAAATATTCTTTATTCCCTCCATCTAAAATTACGTAGGTAATTTCCGGGACTTGATAGCTGCAATTTTGCAGAATAATTTCTTTGATTTTTTCAAACTTTTCCAATTGAGTTTTTAGAACAATTTTGCTTTCTTGAGTAGTTTCAAGCTGGTTATTCCACATATAAACTGATTCAATCCATGGAATAATTTGCGCGCAGGCAACCAAACGCTCCTGCACAAGATATCTGGAGATTTTACGAGCCTCTTCTAAACTGCCGCTAGTCCAATACACTTCTATAAATGTGGTCATAATGTTTCCTTTAAAAAAAATTAAGAGAGACCAGGTTGAATATAAGCAAGATGGGGAATTCTTAAATCGATAATAACCTCCTGACCTTTGACTAAATTGACATCTTCAGTCAACGGTAAATTCAAAGCCTGTTTTTTCAAAAAAGGGCGTAAGACTAAATAGTTGGCAATTCCTTGTCGAAAATGCTCCGTGCTAAGTCTGACAATTTGAGGAAAAGTACAAAGCAAAACACGCCCCTCAACTTGCCTTTCTATTAGCTCCTCGATAATCAAAATGATCTGCCTTTGGCCATAGCTTTGGGCAAAGGCTTTTGAAACATCAATTTTTCTAATGTACGTGCTTTCTGAGCAGCAGTGCTTTGAGGTTAGTTGAAATAAAGTAAATGCCAATTCACTTGCTTCGCCTGAAAGATAGCTCCCCCAGATATCTTGCTGCTGTTCTTTCAAATAGCCAAGATAAATTTCTGGAAGCTTTTTAGGGGTAAAGAAAGGCTTAAAGGGAAACAAAAAACCTTTTTCATCAATAGCCGTATTAGTAAAGTCTCCCAAGAAGGCAATTGGTTGACGCAACGTATAGTTAACTAAAATAGTGCTCGGCTTAATTTTTTTCAGTTCTGCTTTTGCAATTAATGGGCATTTTAAAAGATTTTGCTGAGCTTCTTGCGTATTAAAGCGATAGAGATTTGTGGGTTGATCGACTGATAAATCTAACAATTCAGCTAAGAAAACAGCCTTAAGAGTCTCCTTAGGTCCTCCCGCTTGTAAGATTGCCGAAATTTCATATTGCGGATCGCGCGTGCGTTGATCTCTCAAATGCAAATAGTAAAAGAGGGACATCCCCACAGAGCCTGAAATAAGAACGGTTGATAAAACAATCCATACAATTGCCTGGCTAATAGGAATTTTATCCCGAAATCGAGGTGAAGGGTCCTGATTCATTTGTTAGTCCAAATTTAAAGTAGGATAACGTGGACTTGCTTTTAACATGTCATCGACTCGATCTATCTCTTCAATAGGAGTTGTGGCATAGTCGTTTAAAGGGTTCGAAATATTGTAAATATACAGTGTTTCTCCGATAAATTTAATCTTTTTTCCAGCCATTTCAAGCATTGGAAAAAGAGTGGCTTTATCTTTCATGATCCGAAAATACTCTCCATCGGTATCTCTTAAATCGGCATCTTTGATGGATCTCCATAGACGATACTTAAAGGTTCCTGGATGCCAAAAAACAAAAGGGATATCTCGAAAGAGTTTTTGATCGATAATCATATCAGGAATCGGCTGAGCATAGCGCATGGGTGTTTTACCCGCTGGAAACACCTCGCACTGACCCCAAGTGAGGTAAATATCATTTTCTGAGTACACTTGATGCAGTTTTTCAAAAGCATGTTCATGGGCCAACCAATCATCTCCATCAATGACAATGACAACATCATCATCTTCGCACTGTAAAGCTTTGATTCCCCCCACCAGGCCATAAAGCGCTCCATAATTTTTATCGTGAAAAATTGATTTCCAATGATTTCTCTCGCAGTAAGTTCTAATAATTTCACGTTGTCCTATAATCGTGGAACAATCATCAATGACGCAGACATCAAAATCTTTAAATGTTTGCGACTCGATCGATTTCAGAGTTTTTTCAATAAAATCCAGACTGTTAAAAGAAGGCACAATCACTTTAAAACGTTTCATCATGGGAAAACCTTCTATTTAATTGCTAAACTCATTTGATCTTTTTTTCTTTTTTGGCGCGTGCGCTGCAGGCCCAGGATAATTAATTGATCCATTAATTTGTCGCCAGGCAAGCCGTTTGAATGACAGATTTGCGGATATAAACTGTACGGGGTAAATCCAGGAATGGGATTAATTTCATTGAACCAAAAACATCCAGTATCATCCATAAAAAAGTCTACTCGTGCCATCCCTTTGCAAGTCGCTGCTTGATAGGCTTTGAGAGCTAAATCCATTCCTCGATCAATCCATTCTTGTGGAAGCTGAGCTTGTTCGGCCGTGGACATGGCATTCTGAGAGGAATATTTTCCGTGAAAATCATAAATTTCACCGTGAGTTAAGATTTCACCTGGCGGGAATACATGTGCGAGATCGTTGCCAAAAACTGCAAACTCAATTTCACGTCCCTTGATAAAATTCTCTACCAAAATGACTGTGTCATAAATAAAAGCCTGTTGAATAGCTTCTCCAAGCTGTTCTATGGATTCAATCTTTGCCACTCCTATCGAGGAACCCAAATGCGCGGGTTTAACAATGAGTGGAAAAGTCAATTTCTGGGTGATTTGCTGAGATATACCATCAGAATTCCCTTTCCACTCGCTTTGGTTAAAAGCGATAAAAGGTGAAGTAAGCATTCCTTCCCGTTCGATCAAGCGCTTTGCTACAGTCTTATCCATGCAAATGGCTGCAGATTGATGATCACATCCTACGTAAGGCATGCCAATCGTTTCAAAAAAGCCTTGGATTGTGCCATCTTCACCAAAAGGACCATGTAAGACAGGAAAACAGATGGTGCATTCTTGGAGCTTCTCCCAAACAGTCCTGTCGATCATGTCCTTGGATTCATTGAAAGAATTCTCAGGCAGAAGCCACTTCCCTTCTTGGGTAATAAGAAAAGGGTTTACATCATAAAAAGGTGTTTTCAGGCAATTCAATACATGCTTAGCAGATAAGTGTGACACTGCATGCTCTGCAGATTTTCCGCCATAAATCACTCCTACATGAATTTTAGGGGGATTTTTTTCGATGCATTGAATCATTTCGGGAATTGCTGCATGGATGTCGCCCGCCCCTAGCGTCACCACCACATCATGCGGCTGCAGCTTGTGAAAAACGTCTTCGGCAATGCTTTGACGCGATGCATAGCTGCACAAAAGCTGGGGGTTCTGCGTTAGTTCTGCTAAAATATTTTTGTGCGAAAGCCCGGGGATTTCTTTTTCTCCTGCTGCATAGATATCTGTAATATAGAGAAGGTCAGCCTGCTCAAAAATACCCTGATAAGACCCTAAACAATCCTTAGTTCTTGAATAACGATGCGGCTGAAAAAGGACGACTAACCGTTTTTCACCGATGGCATCTCGAATTGCCTGCAAAGTTGCCCGAATTTCATTTGGGTGATGGGCATAGTCGTCGATAAATAAAATCCCTTGGACCTCGCCCCTATGCGTGCATCTTCTACCCACACCTGGGAAAGTGGCCAAGCCTTTGCGGATTAAATGCTCCTCTAGGCCTAACTTTAAGGCTAGGCCAAAAACGGCCGAGGCATTAAGTACATTATAGGAACCTATTTGAGAAATTTCAATCTGAGGGAAACACTTGCCTTGATAGGCAACGTCAAAAATTGTTTTCCAGCCTTTTTGTTTAAAACGTAAAATCCGTACGTCGCTTGCAGAATTAAATCCGTAAGAAACTCCACTAATATTTAATTTCTGCAAGCGTACATCATCCCGACACCAAAAAAGATGCTGTTGAGATTCTACTTGGGTAGCAAATGTATTAAACGCCTTTTCAAGAACTTCTTCTGTTTGATAATAGTACATGTGATCCAGACCGATATTTGTAATGATTCCTCCAAAAGGGTTATACCTTAAAAAGGAGCCATCGCTTTCGTCCGCTTCGGCCACAAAATATTTGCCATCGCCATGCTTTGCATTTGCATCGAGCTGAGCAATCATCCCTCCAACCGCAAAAGAGGGATCTTGGCCTGCTACATGCAAAACCCATGTCAATAAACTCGAAGTGGTCGTTTTACCATGCGTGCCTGTGACAGCTAAAGTTTGATATTTTTGCATGAGAAGTTTTAGAAGATCTGAACGATGCAGCAACGGACACTGTAGATTTTTGGCGGCCAAGTACTCCGGATTGTTTTCTTTGATGTCACTTGTATAAACAACCGTCGTCCCTGATTTAATGTAAGAAGCGCAATGCCCAATAAATAATGTAGCACCAGCTTCGACCAACTTCTTTGTTACACGACTTTCCGCTAAATCGCTACCTGTGACTTGAATGTTTTGGCTCAATAAAATTTGAGCCAATCCGCTCATGCCAATTCCACCAATTCCAATAAAATGCACGTTGTTCATTCATTCCCTTTTTGCAAAAAAACTAATAATTTCTTGATCCAATGTTTTAGATTTTCCTTGCAGCTTATACTTTTTCATATTTTCACTCCACAAATGCAGCTGTTGCGGATTTTGCATCAGTGAGGTTATTTGGGCACACAGCGTATATGGATCTAAATGATGCTGTGGAAATTTGAGGCCAGCTTTGACCGTATCGACAAGAAAATCGGCATTTACATCCTGATGCCCGTCAGCTGCGTAAGGATAAGGAACTAATAATGCCGGAACCTCAAATTCAATGGCTTCGGCAATAGTACTGGCCCCAGCTCGAGTTAAGGCCAGTGCAGCCGCACTCCAAGCCAAATCCATGCGCGATTCAAAAGGTGTCACATAGGCTGGAATATTGTGTTTGGCATACTGGTGACGGACTTCATCAGTCGTGGCCTTATCTCCTGTAATATGCAAAAACTGAATTTTAAGATTTTTCAAGAGAGGAAGCATTTTAAGCACCGCAGTGTTAAGCGCCTGAGCTCCTTGCGAACCGCCAAAGACTAAACACGTTAAGCGCTGAGGATCTAATCCAAAAGCAAGGCAAGCAGCTTCATGCGTATGCGTCCCTTTTTTATACCCCTTGCGAACCGGTAAGGGAATTTCAAGAGTTTTACCTTTTAAATAGGCTGAGGCAAGCGGAAAATTAAGTCCGGTGAAGACAGCTTTAGAAGAGAAAAATTTGACAACTTTTCCCGGCAACGCGTTCGCTTCTTGCAATACATAGGGAATGCCGGCCAAACGAGCAGCCAAAAGAATAGGGAATGTGTGATAGCTCCCAAAACCTACGATGAGTTTTGGTTGATAAGAGTTTAATAATCGAAGGCTTTCGATCACTCCAAGACTGAGCTTGGCTGCTTCTTTAAAAAATAACAATTTTTTGCCACTTAAATTCCCACACTTGATTTCAGTAAAATCAAAGTTACTTTGGGAAAAAAAAGGGTTAGAGGATAGCTTTCCTCCAACAAAATGGGAATGAATTTCGGGATGTGTTTCCCGTAACTTTTCCGCTAAAGCAATTGCAGGGTAAACATGCCCTCCTGTTCCCCCGGCAGCTATCAGTATTCTTTTTGTCACAGCTCCCTCCGCAATTAATCGAAAGTTACCATAACTAATTAAGGTATTCTTAATCCACTAGAACGCAGAAAAAAAATAGTGATGTGAATGTAAAATTGTAGTCGAGAGCCAATACCAAATTTTAAATTATTTTATGCCTAGGCCAAACTGCGATAGCTAGCAATAGAAAACAGATTCCTCACTTTGTATTAGATTTGGTTTTCATTACTTTAACAAATGTTCTTTTGCTTGGTTTGCGGTTGCCAAAGGGTGCTCTGCAATGTAACCCTCATATTCTGTTTTTGCCTCCTTGTAGTATCTGTATCTAGAATAGTTTAGGTCTCTTGATACAGCTTCAGTTGTCACTACAGTAGCGCCAAGTGTTAGTGGTATTGAAGCGGCAAAAAAAGCCAAGGATAATCCTCCAGTAGGAACAGCTAAAACTACAGCAAAAGCTATACCTAGACCAGTAGTTAATCCGCCAGCTACTACACCAGCACCTACTGCTCCCGCGCAGTGTGCTGCATCATCTTTGAATTCCATGCTTGCAAGAAGCTGGTTAATTCTTCATCGCGTCTTTCTCTGAATTTTTTCTGTTGTTCTATTTTTATCAAATTTTTATTTTGCTATAGTTTCAATTTCATTTTTTGTTTTTTCAAAATTTTCCAAACACGCTTCTTTTCCAACGGCTTGCTCATATTTTTCCAAAGCTTCTGTTATTTTTTGATTGGCTTCCTTTAAATCTTGTCTCAATGTATCTGCCTCTAGGGCTTGTCCATAGACTTCGTAAAATCTTTTTTGAAATTGAATCAATTCTTCAATTTTCTCAGCATTATCGTCACAAAATTCATAATGATGAAATTGATTCATAAAAAAAATGAGTTCTTCATCTCCATTAGATTCTTCCACTGAGAGTGAAAAATAAGAGGGTTTTGGCGAAAATTCTAGACCATTCATTATTGATTTCCTTAAAACAAATTTAGAGAAACGAGGCCTTTTTGTTTATGTAAAAATTTTAGTTTAACTTAGTTATTTGCAACTTACATTATTTAATTAATAATATCGACTAAATGGTCATTACTTCTACATTTATTCATTTTCTCATTGTGCCATCGATTTCTTGGGAATCCCGTCAGATTTTAGATAGTCATCGCAGAAGCAATGGATGGCAACGATCTGATCCTTTATAGCTTCTCGCTATTTGGTCTTGGTAAACAACATTTTACGGACGAAAAGCTTTTTTTAATCCTCAATCAAAATTTTATTTATCTCGTAGTTATACTAAACTTGGTTTAATTAATCGCTAATATCAACTAATTTGTTTATAAAACAACATTTTTTATTCATACCGATATATAATAATATATGCACATGTATTAATTTATATATTAGGTTTGTTATGAACACAGACTTTCATTTACAGAGTGATAATTATAATCCTACTAACAAGATATCTAGTAGTAATTATAATGCTATTAAAAGTAAAAAAAATCATAAGCCAAAGGCAACTGAGGAAGTTACAGGAGTTGCAAAAACAGCTCTCTCTCAGAATGAAAATAGAAAGGTTCCTGAGAAAATTAATAAGATTAAATTAGTGCTTTTAGATGAAGCAGACCCTTTTTATGATACTGATCTTATAGTATTTAAAGATAATTACCGTGGTAATCTTCCATTAAACGGAATTAGAGAGGCCGAATTAAAAGAAATAAAAAAATATTTAGAAGCATTTCAAAATAATGAAACAAAATTCAATTTTAAGGATTCGGATATTACCTTTAAACAACCTATAGGAGAAGCTCTTAAATTGTTGCTTACGAGAAGGTTGGGAAGAGAATTGATTTTTAAAGTAGAAAAACTAGATAAGATAAAAGATATTGAGGTAGTGAGTCATACGGGACATATGATGGATCTGACTGTTCATTTCAAATTTTCTAAAATAAGAAAACTTTCTAAAAAGCTCTCTAAAACAAAGCAATTATCTAAAACAAAGCAATTATCTAAAACAAAGCAATTATCTAAAATAAAGCAATTATCTAAAATAAAGCAATTATCTAAAATAAAAAAAATAGAAGCAAAACTACTTCTAAACCCTTCCGCGTTAGGGGGGCAAACATATATCACGATTGATTCTAAGGGGAAGAGAATGGAGGCGCGCAGCCCTTTTGCCATTGCGCTGGCTCACGAACTTGTCCATTTACTGTATTCAGAAAGGGGAATAGATTACACCCAACAGCGTCCTACTTTAAGTTTAACTGATAAAAGTGCAGAGGCTAAATTGCATAATCGGGAAGAGCAGGCAACCATTACTGGACTCGGCAGTCCAATAAAAATGGAAGCAAGCAACGAAATGGATGAAGATTTTTTTAAAGACTGGAAATCAAAAAGCAATGATTATTATGAATTCAATGAAAATAATTTTCTTGCGGCTTTTAAACTCCCACCTCGTGTAGATCATACATGAATCTATCCCGATTGGTTGAAAAATTTTAATTAGTCATATAATGTCCTTTAATTTTAGAGGAAAGATTATGACTGGAAGATTTAATGAACTCTCAGATGCTTAAACTTTTAGAACCTCTTTTACCACGTTGTCCTCCAAAGACCAAAAAGAGCATCTAACACCCTGAAGAAAAGCTTGTAACAGTTTGTTTTAAATATTAATTACCGATTCTCGTTGGTGTGATCTGCCCGAAGGTCCTAATTAGGGTCGAAATCAGCAACATAGATGGTTAGGCGAATGGCAAGATAACGGAACTTTGGATCGATTGTTATTAGCTTAAGGAATGATTAAGTTAGTAGATTGGCAGAAGAAAAGGCCCCAACCACCTCTTGATTGCAGAAGCCATGCCTCGTAGTGTGGACAGCAGACGCTATGGATTTAAAATTACCCACACCTTAAAATACGGTAAATCGTATTGTATCTTTTTCAGCTATCCATTGGTTTCCTCAATTAGATAAATTTATTGATGGTGTGAATTATTTTCTTGCCCCTGAAGGCAAATGTTTTTTTCGCTAAGCGGGCTGTAGAAATGATGAAACTCTTGAGATTGCTGAAGAACTAAAACAAGAGAAAAAGTGGCAAGATAAGTTTTCTAACTTCACCTACCCAATGAGAGTTCATTCTCCAGGTGCTATGCTTAGAAGTCTAGAGAAAGTTGGTTTGGTTTGCGAAAAATTAAATTTTTGGATCAATACTGAAGAATTTAAAAGTGAGAATGAATACTCTAAATATGTTGCAGGTTGGTTACCGCATCTTTATCATTTAAAAGATAATTCCAATCAATATCTTTTTTTAAAAGAAGTCGTTAAAAAACACTATTCGCCCTCAGATAGAAATCTAAGTGATAAAATAATTGTAAAGGATACGCAAGTAGAAGTTTGGATTTCAAAACCTGCAGAACCTGCAGAAAGGACTAAAACTGCCCGCCTTTAGTTTCTCCTTAAAATCACGCTTGTTTTTTTTACTCAAAAGCGCTATTTTTGGTAGACTATTACAGGGAGATCCGCATGTCTTTAAGCAAAGAAACTCTTAAGAATTTAGCTCAATTAAGCCGCATTCGTTGCTCGGAAAATGAAGAAGATGCTTTGCTCAAAGACTTACAAAGTATTCTTAATTACATGGAAGAACTCAAGCAAATTGACACCAACGGTGTCAATGCCTGTAATCATGTGTTAGAGGAAATTTCAAATGTGACACGCGAGGATGTCGTTGGACAAACGATGCCGCGTCAAGTGTTCCTCGACAACTCCCCTTCCCAAGTTAGTGGAATGATCCGCGTCCCTCTTGTCATTAAACCTAAATCATAAATGGACTCCATGCATACTTTATCTGGTATTGAAATCCGCGATCGTTTTCTTCGCGGAGAAGTTACAGCCAAGACCATTGTACAACATTTTTTAACGCGAATAGAAACCTATGATCCACAGATTGGAGCTTTTCTCTGCGTTTTAAAAGAAAGAGCGATCAAACAAGCAGAATGGTTGGACAACAAAAAAGCAACTGGTCAAAAACTTGGCAAATTAGCAGCTATCCCAATTGCCATCAAAGACAACATTCACATCGATGGAGAAATCACCACCTGTGCGTCTAAGTTCTTAACTAACTTTAAGGCTCCGTTTTCCTCTACTGTGGTGACTCTCTTAGAACATGAAGATGCACTTCTCATTGGAAAAACCAATCTGGACGAATTTGCTATGGGGTCTTCCACCGAAAATTCCGCTCTGCAAAAAACCTTTAATCCTTGGAATTTAAAATGTATTCCAGGTGGTTCTTCGGGTGGATCTGCGGCGGCGGTAGCTGCGCGTCTATGCCCAATTGCTTTAGGCAGTGATACAGGTGGATCGATTCGCCAACCCGCCTCTTTATGCGGTGTGGTAGGATTCAAGCCTACCTATGGTCGTGTTTCTCGCTATGGGCTAGTCGCTTATGGATCTTCTCTCGATCAAATTGGACCCATCGCTACTACCACCGCGGATACAGCGTTGATTATGGAAGTCATCGGGCAACACTGCTTGAAGGATTCTACTAGCCTACCCATGCAAGCGGAAGATTATTTAGGAAAATTTGATGGACATCTCAAAGGAAAAAAAATCGGCGTCCCTTGGCAATTCCTCGAAGGACTGGCTGAAGAGCCACGTAAGATTTTTGATGACTCACTAGCGATTTTTAAAAGCCTAGGAGCCGAAATTGTCGATGTCGATCTCAGCCTCTTAAAATATTCCTTAGCTGTCTACTATATTTTAGCAACGGCAGAAGCGTCGACCAACCTAGCACGCTTTGACGGCATTCGTTATGGACATCGCTCCTCTAAAGCTCAGACGTTAGAAGAAGTTTATGAACTCTCCAAGGAAGAAGGTTTTGGCAGCGAAGTTAAACGGCGTATTTTATTGGGAACCTATGTGTTGTCGGCAGGCTTTCAAGATGCCTATTATCGCAAAGCCCAAAAAGTGCGCGCCTTGATGCTTCAAAAATTTAAAGAAGCCTTTCAAAAATGCGATCTAGTGGCAACACCTGTGTGTCCTTGCGCAGCTTTTGAGATTGGGTCCATCAAAACGCCTCTTGAAATGTATTTGGAAGATATTTACACCATTTCAAGCAACTTGGTAGGAGTTCCAGCGATTAGCATTCCTAGCGGCTTTACCCAAGACCATAAACCCTTAGGTGTCCAATTAATCGGTCCCCAAAAACAAGATGCGGCTGTTTTGCATGCCGCAAATGCCTTTGAACGCGTTACTGATTATCACCGATCCATCCCAGAGTTCGTCAAATAGGAGCACCTGACATGACAAAAATTGAATGGGAAACCATTATTGGATTAGAAATCCATGCCGAATTGAATACTAAATCTAAACTTTTCAGCTCTGCACCAAATCGTTTCGGGGATGAACCAAACACAAATATCACTGAAGTTTGCACGGGCATGCCCGGCGCACTTCCCGTTTTAAACCAAGAAGCAGTACGAAAAGCGGTGCAGCTAGGTTGCGCAGTTCAAGCCGAAATCTCGTTAATTAGTACTTTCGATCGCAAATCGTATTTCTATCCAGATAGCCCGCGCAATTTTCAGATCACTCAATTCGAAAACCCGATTGTCATCGGTGGGACAGTGATTGCAGAAGTCGATGGAACAGAAAAAGCCTTCGGAATTCATCATATTCACTTAGAAGATGATGCCGGTATGCTCAAGCATTTCTCTACCTTTGCTGGCGTTGATTATAACAGAGCCGGAGTTCCTTTAGTTGAAATCGTGTCCATGCCTTGCATGCATTCTCCACAAGAGGCAGTAGCCTATTGCCTAGCGGTCAAAGCTATTTTACAGTACATCGATGCCTCCGATTGTAATATGGAAGAAGGTTCTTTGCGTGTCGATGCCAATATTTCGGTGCGGCCAAAAGGGGAAGATGGTTTGCGCAATAAAATCGAAATCAAAAACATGAACTCCTTTAGCAACATGGAGATGGCTTTAGAAGCTGAAATCAAACGTCAAATCCGTGAGTACACTCAGCGCCCTACAGAGCCGCATACATCCGTGATTAAACAAGCCACTTATCGTTGGGACCCTGAACGCAAAGAAACTGTCATCATGCGAACCAAAGAAAGTGCCGATGATTATCGCTATTTTCCTGAACCTGATCTAGTTCCGATTGTCCTCACCAAAGCGTATGTTGATGAAGTGCGCAAAGATCTGCCTGAGCTCCCTCTCCAAAGAGAAAGACGGTATGTTAGAGAGCTTGGGTTATCAGCCCACCACGCTTTTATTATCACTAGTGAAAAGAAGTTAGCCGATTACTTTGAAGAAGCCTTAAAAGTGACTTCGAATGCACGAAATTTATGCAATTGGTTAATTGTAGAATTTGCTGGCAGATTAAATGAAAGCGGTAAATCTATTGTAGATACTGGCATTCCGGCTGCGGATATCGGTCTTCTAGTCAACATGATTGATCAAAAGCAAATTACAGGAAAAATTGCCAAAACCGTAGCAGATGAAATGTTATTACAGCCAGGGAAATCCCCGATTGAGATTGTCAAAGAGAAAGATCTTGCGCCAGTTAATGATCAGGTCGAGATCGAAAAACTTGTCGTTCAAGTTTTAGCTGAGAACCCACAATCGATTATCGATTTTAAAGCGGGCCGCGATAAAGCTTTTGCATTCCTCGTCGGTCAAGTGATGAAAATGACTAAAGGGAAGGCTTCGCCCGAAATTGTGAATGATCTTCTTAAGCAAAAAATAAATATTCAACAATAGTAGTTAAAAAACTCTGCATATTTGGATTAGGAGCATCAAGTTTTATAACAAATTTTAATTATTTTTAATTTTTAAATGGTAAAGCGTGTACGCTCTCTCATCAAGTAATTTTAGCTTTTGTCCGCCCCTGCCTGGAAAGCCAAATTCTCGAGCTACTTTCGATCCATATTCGAAAGAACCTCCACGAGTTAAGCAGTCTCCTCAAAAAGGTGAAACCTGTAGCTATTATGCACTTCAGTTACTTCGCAATAAAAGGCCAGCAAAAGATCAACAAAGCGCCGTTGAGAAAGAGATTTCGCACTATCGGAAAGTGATCACAGAAATTGATCAACCCTTTCTGAAAGATTTTGCCAAAGAATTATCGATAATAATCTCAGGCCCATGCACACAAAAAAACGCTGAAAAAATTCTAAAAAGTCGTTTGAAAGGGATATTTCAAGATCAAGAAAAGTGTTCCAATGCCCTCAATACCTTTTGTAACCAAGATAAGTACGATGACTTTTCTCATTTTGCTGAGAATGAATATCTGCAAACTCTAATTAATGCCCATAAGTTTTTTTTGCAAAAAAATGGAATATCTACCGAATCCGCTGAAGCAGTAGAACCATTTGATGCGGAATGGATATTGCAAAATGTGGTATTTGAGTTTAGTCGTATAACTTATGGGGCAAAAAAAAGCTCCTGGCATCCCGACCAGCCACTTGAAAATCTTATTGAGCAGCTAAATCGACATGGTCCGCATTATGTAGCTGGAAAGTTTGGACAAATGTATTATGAAGATCCACCGTCAGAATTGCCCACAAAGGTCGAAGGAAGATCTATTTTAAGATGGAAACCAAACACTAAAAGAGTAGAAGGGGTAAGTCTTCATGCCGTCATCATCGTGGGAGCTGATAGCAAAAAAAAGCATGTTTATTACATTGATCCTATTGATGGTTCCCATCCAAATGATATCACTTCACAAAAAATTTATGTGATGTCCTATGAAAGAGTAAGAGCATCAATTGCTGATCTCACTGGTGCTCAAAGGAAAGATGAAACTGGAAAGTACTTTTTCCTCCCCATTCAAGATGAAGAGAACAATTACGCACTTCACATGTAATGTAAAAATTTAGCGACTGATGGCATACTATAGACTGAATGAGAGAGGGTTTTAGCAATCTGGAAGTGGTTCAGATGATCTGATTAATTCTCATTTTTTTTGCTTCTCCAACTATCTTTAAATTAATCTGCAGGCATTTCTTACTAAGTTAAAATGTAGGGTTCTTTCAATGCCTGGACATGAGCTTTAGCTGCACTTGAAATCGTTTCAAGATTATATCCTCCTTCTAAAACAGAAACAATTCTTCCTTGTGCGTGCTTTCCTGCAATTCCGACACAAATTTTTGTCATTTCGGCATAGTCTTCATCTTTTAGCCCCAAACCAACGAGAGAATCCCCCTCATGACCATCAAATCCACAAGAAATGAGGATAAAATCGGGTTTAAATTGTTCCATAGCTGGAACTAGTTGTTCACGAAATGCCTTTATAATTCCTTTTCGGCATTCTTCCTTATTTCCGGAAACTGGACAGTTTAAGACCGTTCTTTGATCTTTCAGGCCACCAGTGTCACTCGCTTTACCCCAGTGAGAACCAGGATAAAATCCCTTGGAAGTGTCTTTATGGGTACTGAAATAAAAAATATTTCCATCATTCTCTGTTAATTTTTGGGTACCGTCGCCATGATGAGCATCCCAATCCACAATAAGAATTTTCTTGAAGCCTAAATTTTGAGTCAGATGCTTAGCCGCGATGGCGACATTATTTAAAAAACAAAAACCCGATCCCGTGTCATCATGAGCGTGATGCCCTGGTGGACGGACAATACAAAAAGCACGCGAGGTTTGATTTTTTGGATCTAAAATATGCTCAATAGCTGTCAACGGAGCGCCCACAGCAAAAAGAGAACTTTCTAAAGAATTTGGACTGATCATAAAATCACCAGGAACATGGGCAACCCTAGCTTTGGACGCATCAAAATTCCTAACTTCAGTTATATCTTTGATTTGTCTTTCTAATTCTTCTAGGTAATGTTTATTATGGCATAGAGTGATTTCTGCTTTTGTCGCTTTCCGCGGTTTAATTGTGTTCAAATTATCCATTAAATTGGCTTGAATTAATGCATTTTCTATCGCTTCTACGCGTTTTGGAGATTCTGGGTGACCTAGACCCGTCAAATGTTTCATGAATACTTTTTTATTTGCTACAATAACGACGCGTAGTGTCGTTTTTTGATCAACTGGATTTCTAGTGACTGTGTGATTTAGTGATGCTGGTTTAATAGGTTTGGGAACCATGTATTTTTTAGCGATAAGTTCCGTTAAAGTCCCAATTAAACTAATCCCAGGACAGAGCTCTAAAACTCCAACAAGTTTATTTAGCCACCCTTGTTTTTTTAAATGTCGAGGGGCAAAAGGGGTGTATAAAGGTAATATAATTTTTTGACGAATACTTAATTGCATATTTATTCCAAAGCTCATTTATTACCCTCCAAAATTGGATTATTAAAAAATATTATAGCAGATTGTATATTTTTTTAATATAAATATGTTTTATTGCATAATTATACTTTAGCATTTTGTCCTCTAAAAGCTAGTCCTTCGGCCAGAAAGACAGAAGACTTTTATAAGGGAAAGCTATTTTATTGACTGCTGACGCAGTCGCAAATCAGCCTTGAGATTCTCCAGTTTCTCTGGATACTAAATAATAAGGTTTAAATGCCTTTTGACATTAACGCCAAGAATCATCGATTATAACTACTTCATTTTTGGAGGGGCTAAGCCAGTGATGTCTTCCCCAGGTACAACCTCCAAATGGATCTTTTCCTGTGACAAGTGCAAACCCTGCAACACCTTCATCTTGAAATAAAAAAAGTATTAAAGGATGGTCAGTGCCATTAACAAGAGTGTATAAACGTTTCCAATACGAGAACACTCTCTTTTCATGAGCAGAAAACGTTAATACACCTTTAAAAGGACTCGGATCACTTTCTTGAGTTTGCAATTCAAAAAAATCTATCAGCTCTTCATCTTCATAAAGAGCAACTAATTCACCCTTATCGCTTTCTAGTAAATAGGAATCAACAAGCCGATACTCAAGTGCAGCGTTAGCTGTATGGTTAAAAAAAAGAATAATAGTAAAGAAAATTAACTGATACATAGACCTACAAATTATAACTAAATCAACTGAATATTATTGTTAATATACAGTTTATTATAAATAATTTCAAGCTGATTTCAAACAGAAAGGTTTTAAATCTAACCAACCTCTTTATTGACAGTTGACTCGCGGTGCATCATTTGCCATAGGATACGGAATCCTTCGCAGGTTTGTAAAAGTTCATCTTTAGTTCCTTCAGCTACTTTACGCCCTTGTTCTAGATAAATAATGCGGTCTGCATCTTCGATAGTTGAAAGGCGATGAGCGATAATAATTTGAGTTACTTCACCGCGCAGCTGATGAATCGCTTGCTTGATATGATGCTCGCTTACCATGTCCAGGGAAGAAGTAGCTTCATCCATCACTAGAATAGGAGCACTTTTCACTAATGCGCGTGCAATCGCTAAGCGCTGCTGTTGTCCACCGGAAAGATTTTTGCCGGCTTCTGCAAGCTCAGTGCTATAACCCGAAGGCAACTGTCTAATAAATTCATCAGCATGGGCTCTTTTTGCGGCATCTTCAATTTGAGGTTGCGTAAAGGCGCGTCCAAAAGCAATGTTAGCTGAAACTGTGTCTAGAAAAAGGAAAGGTTTTTGCGGCACAAAAGCAATGATTTCCCGTAACGATTTCTGCGTGTAGGCATTTAAAGGCTTTTGATCGATTCGGATCTCCCCTTTTTGCGGATCATATAAACGGGGAAGTAGTTGAACAATCGTAGACTTGCCAGCACCTGTTGGGCCGACAATCGCAATGGACTCCCCTTTGTTCACAGTAAAGGATAAATCGTGTAAAATCCATTGATCCCCATAACGGAACGATACATTATCAAATTCGATTTTTTCTTTAAATTCATGCAGGTGCTTGGAGTCTTGCACATCTTCAATCAGCGGCTTAATATTCATCACCTCAAGCATGCGCTCTGCTGCAGCCATTCCGCGTTGGATATGACTATTCTCCTCTGCGAATTTTTTAATCGGTTCATAGAACAAATAAAGAATACCGCAATACACAATGACTTCCGAAACACTCATTTTTAGCACATACAAGCCATACAGCAATGTAATGGCAAGAAAAAACATGGCAATCGTATGGACTACTGGACGCGAAGAGAGATCGTATTTAGCACTTTTTTGCTCAAGAGTTGCCATGCGATTATTTAATTCTCGATATTTCTTTAACGAAAAATCTTCCATAGCAAACATTTTAACAGTTTGAACACCTGCCAGAAAATCAATGAGGACAGAGGCAAATTTTTCTTGATTTTGCTGAATTTGTTTGGAAATACGTTTGACCTGTTTTGCAATAAAGCCAATAGGAAGAATTAATAAAGGCATTCCAAAGAAAATAATAAGAGATAGTTTCCAAGAGGCAAAGAAACAAAGGGCTAGGCTTGTCAATACTGTAAAAGGGGTTTGGATGTAATTAATTAAACAAGCATTTAAAGCCTCAGCAATTAGAGAGGCATCGCCCACTACTCGTGCAGAAAGACTGCCGCTATTGTATTGTTGATAGAAACTCATGGGGAGAGATTGAATATGTTCAAAATATTGTTGGCGCAGATCGCGACTCACTCGAATAGCGACTAAGCGTGTGGAAAAGCGATAAGCAAATAGTGTCGAGGCCTTAAAAAGAGCCACCATAATTAGAAAATAAGCTAGATTTGTCAAATTTTCTGAAATGGGGAAAATTTTATTCATGCCTCCAAGAAAAGTAGAGACTAGATCTTGCTTTTTATAGCGTTCAATAAAAGTGTCAGCCTGTTCACGCGAAATTTTTTCAAAATAAGGATCTAACTCCCCCCACCGTTCTTGCATTTCGCTGTAGGTGACATCTGTTTTTGGCGCTAGCTTTTCATTTTCGAGGGGCGCAAATAATTCAAAAAATTCCAGGCCGTTCGGCCCTTTTGTGATCACCCCCAAGGCGAAAATTTCCAGTTGCGTCGCAACTGTGAGAAGACACATGGAAACCATTGTGATAAAGACTAGAATCCAATGCTTTCGATTTGTGAAAGCAGCACCAAATAAACGTTTCATAAAGAGTAACTTTGAATAGACTATATATTATTACTGGGTAGTGAACTGACCCATTTTTCTAAATTTTAGATATCTTTGCTCAAGCAGCAGCGGGGTTGGGATCATCCGTAGGATTTCCCACTGTTCTAAGATAAATTTTTTCACATTAGTGTATACCACTTCAGGATCATGATGAGCACCGCCAAGGGGCTCGTTAATGATCGCATCGATGATTTGTAAAGGGAGTAGATTTTCGGCGTTTAACTTTAATGCAGAGGCAGCTTCCACGTTTTTGGTGGGGTCTTTCCATAAAATTGAAGCACAGCCTTCGGGAGAAATGACTGAATAGTAGGCATGTTCTAACATTCCCACTACATCTCCTACTCCCATTCCAAGCGCTCCCCCAGAACATCCTTCACCTATCAAAACCACAATAATTGGAGTCGTCAGGCGCATCATTTCACGTAAATTTTGAGCAATAGCCCACCCCTGGCCTCTTTCTTCAGCTTCTAAACCAGGATAAGCGCCTTGAGTATCTACTAAAGAGACGATCGGCAGCTTAAATTTTTCGGCCAGGTGCATCAAACGTAAGGCTTTTCTAAATCCTTCTGGATTTAACATCCCAAATTTACGTTCTAAACGGCTTTCGGTATCAAAACCTTTTTCTTGTCCGATCAATACAAATTTGATCCCTTGGATTTTGGCTAAGCCCCCAATGATTGCCCGATCATCTCCATAAGTTCGATCCCCTGCAAGTTCGTGAAAGCTTTCACACATGTGTGCTACGTAATCGATCGTATGCGGACGCGAGGGGTGCCGGCAGATCATAATTCTTTGCCAAGGAGTTAACTCCGCATAAACTTTTTCTTTAAGCTTTTCTAACTTTTGCTCGAGCTTGCGAATTTCTGTGTTGAATAAAGGATTATTTTGATTTTGCTTTTTTAGATGCTCAATGGTTTTAATATATTCTTGAATTTGTTTTTCATGAGGTAAAAGGTCCAAAAATACACTCCTAAATGAGAATTTTAACTAGACTCTTTACCGGGCAATTTTGCTTCGGAAAAATCTTGCACAAGCTCAATAATAGTCGGCTTGGTAACGACAATTGCAAAAATTTCTTCAATATCTTCAGTCGCTAATCGAATACATCCATCGCTTTCATACTTCCCTAAACTCGTTCTTGATTCAACAAGTTCCCCTTGGTCATTTGCACTCCAAGGCAAGCCATGGATTCCGAAACCTTTCGCTGGTGCGCTGCATCCTTCAAGTTCTTGCTCAAAAGGAATCCATCGCGTGCCGAATACCCGGATAAGTTCTGTTTTCTGTCCTTGATAATACCCCATTTTACTTGGTTCGTAAATGGCTATCTTATCACCAAGTTTATATTTTCCTACTGGAGTTAAAAATCCAGAAGGTTTTGTCGGATCTGGCCTGCCTAATCCAACTGCATAAGTTTTTAGTAAAACCCGTTCATCAGAATTCAAATCGTGATAAAAGAAAAGCAATTTGGCTTTGGAGAGATCTACGACTAAATGAAATTCGATCGCGGCCTCTTCTTTAAAGACATTGAAGCGATCCCCTTCGGCCACATCTTGTTTAAAGTAATCTTTTTTCCCGTTTAAACTACGCGCAATAAAATGGCGAGAAGTATGAAAATGAGAGGCATAGTCTGATAACCAAGCAGGCCTTCCTTTTAGCCAATTGACGCGACTCTTGTAAGTAATTGTTTCCACTATGGGAAGTTGAGGGATGCCGATGTTGAATAATTCTTCAATACGATTTGCCTGTGGAAGAGGTATTGTTTGAACTGGTTTACTTTTTTCAGCAACAAATGATGAGGTCTTTTGGGAAAGCTCTTCGACCAAGCGAATTTCCTGTTCCAACTCGACTGATTGAGAATTTAAAACACTTTGGGATGTTTCTGTTTTCTTAGAGCCGCGAAATAAGGAAACAAATAAAATGGATCCAAATAATAGAACCACAGTCAAAATCATCAATTTTGGAAAATTCATCTTGTTCCTCTTCGTTTCTAACACACACTAAATAAAGCATAAGAGTTCGAAGAAATTTTGCCAAGTGTAACATCCTAAAGATTCGTTTTAAACAAATCTTTAGGATCAAGGTGCATTTATTCGTTAATGGGATTAGGAGCAGCTGGCGGTTTTTTATTTTTTTCATTTCTTTGAAAAACGAAAGTACTTCGACCGAGTCCTGATGCTTTTCGTATTGTTTTAACGCTTACTGGCGCACTTTCGACTTTAGGTTGTTTTCTTCCTGGCGCGCGTGGTTTTGCATGTTCTGGAGTGCTGCTTGCGCGAGCCTCTAAGCCTTGGTGTTCACCTTCCACTTGTTGTTTTTCAAACTCACTCGCCTTGTCTTCGTCAATAGCAACACTTAATGATCCTTTGAATGGGGTAAATGTATAATCGTTTCCATAATAAGTCTCATTAAATTTAGAGCTTGCAATATTTTCAGTTCTAACTGTGACTACTGTCTGGCTAGGATAAACAGCCCCACCCTTAGGTATTTGAAATTCTTCAAATAAATCATATAATTCATCCATAGCACTTTTTTCAACAGTTTGGCCTGATCCATTCAATTCTACGTTCACAATAATTTCTCCATTTTAATTTAATGAACGCAAAAACCATAATTAATTAAAAAATTTTTGACAATTTAAATCTCGACTTTGCAAAATTTTTCAAATTTTGAAGGGGTTACGGCTGCGTAAAAAACCTGAAGCATAATGACAGAAAAAAATTGATAGAGAGCGGTGATTTGTCGATACTGTTGGTTCTCACAA
>Ga0105044_10000958_pt1 | contig 37375 bp, 36 predicted proteins | sample MAT01_FD_78092 | JGI IMG/M metagenome (GOLD analysis project Ga0105044, IMG submission 78092) | Freshwater microbial communities from Lake Fryxell liftoff mats and glacier meltwater in Antarctica - MAT-01 | ecosystem: Environmental > Aquatic > Freshwater > Ice > Liftoff microbial mat | place...
CGAACGTACGGCCCATGAGCACGAACGTCACGGGCCAGATCCAGGGCGCAAACGCAACTGTCGCCCACAGCACCAAGCCGGTCTGCACGTAAAGGGACAACACGGACCACGCGTTGCGCCACGAGGGAATTCGGCGCAGTTGATCGCGAAACGCCGGCTGCGGCCGACCGTCGGCGCGAACGAACTCGGTCTCGCGACACACCGGAAGTTCGGTCTTCACCATTCCCGACACGCCCAAGATTCTACGACCGACCCGCCAGCGGGTGCACCACAGGCCGGCCCATCCAGAGGGTGTATCACGCCAACGCATGAGGTGTTACACTTGCGTCATGCCGACGACCCGAACTCGACACCTCATCACCGAGACCGACGACCTCGCCGCCGCCATCGACGCAGCAGCCAACCTGTACCCGCAGGCCAGTCGCGCCGAGCTGGTGCGTCGCTTAGCGCTCGCCGGAGCCGAAACGATGGCTGACAGGGCGGCGCTTCGACGTCAGCTCGTGCGCCGGCTCGCTGGCGGGCACCCCGGCATGTACCCGGCCGGATACCTCGACGCGCTTCGCAACGAGTGGCCCGATTGATCACCGTCGACGCAAGTGTGCTGATTGCCTACATCGACCCAACCGATCAACATCACAACACTGCGGTCGAAGAACTTGCGTCGGTCGAACCTCCGCTTTGGGTACACCCGATCACAATGGCCGAAGTCCTGGTCAACCCGACCAAGAGCGGTGCACACACCAAGATCCTCGACCAGTTGACAGCCATCGGCGTCATTGTCGACCCGACGCCGATCGACCCAGTCGTACTAGCCGCGCTGAGGGCCAACAGCGGCTGCAAACTCCCGGACTGTTGTGTGATGGCCACCGCCAACTCTCACCGCAGCGGCATCCTCACCTTCGACGAACGACTCCGCAACGCATACCGACGTTGAGCCGCCGTCGGCAACCGAGCTGCAAAACTTGATCCAGCGGCCGGCGAGTGCTGAGTCGAGCTCGATCATCGAGTGCCCCGCGCCAACCCCTTTGGAACTGCTCGTCTAGCGGCCGAGGAGGTCTTCTTTCCACGCGCGGAAGCGAGCGTGAACTTCGCCGCTGGGGCCAGCACCTTCGCCGTTGGCGCCGTCGGCCTCGGGGCGCAGGCGATACTCGTATTGCACGGCGGCGTCGTCGGTGGCGATGGCCAGGTAGCGAGCATCGCCCACGGCGGGCCCGGCCCGCCACAACAACCAGCGCCCGATGCGGCGCTTGTACTCGGCTTGCGGCGCACCTTCCAGGTCGTCGCCGAGCGCACGCAGTTCGGGCGGCGCCTCCAGCCACGCCGAGGCGACGATGTTGCGGTCGCGGGTTGGGGTGTCGGGCAGGTCGGCGGTGTGGACCGGTGTGTGGTCGGCGGGTCGTTGGTCGTAGCGCAGCGGCTCACCAGCCACGATCGACCCACTCCCGCAGGTGCGGCCGCTCGGTGCCGATGGTGGTGCTGACACCGTGGCCGGGCATCACGATCGTCTCGGCTGGCAGCGTGAACAGTCGGTTGTCGAGCGACTGGATGATCGTGTCGAAGTTGCCCTCCTTCGACTTGGTGTTACCGGGGCCACCGGGGAAGAGCGTGTCGCCCGTGAAGACCAACGGCGCGCCCTCGACTCGGAAGCTGACCGAACCCGGCGTGTGGCCCGGGTTGTGGATGGCGTGCAGCCGCAGACGACCGACTTCGATGACGTCCGCGTCGTCGATGAACACGTCGTAGCCGACGTCTTTCAACATCTCTGCGTCCTGGCTCATCACGGCGACCTCGTAGCCGGCTTCACGGATGGCGGGCACGGCTTGAATGTGGTCCCAGTGGCCGTGCGTTTCGAGTACCCGGCGCACACCCAGCCGCTGGCACATTTGCAGTAGCTGCTCGTGTTCGTTTGCCGCATCGATGAGCACTGCTTCGCCCGTCTCGCGGCAGCGCAGTACGAAGACATTGTTGGCGTACGGCCCGACGACGACTCGGTGAATCTCCAAGCGGCCATCAGCCCAGTGCAAGGTGGTCATCGGGCCACGCTACTGCCGTTGAACCATGTCATCTCCTGAGCGGGGCCCACGCAGTCAAAGCATGACATGGTGGCGAATTGCTGCGGGTACGTTGGTCATATGCAGACCCCTGACCCAACGCTCTGGAGCGCGAGCGAGCAGGCCGCAGCCATTCGTGAAGGCCGCCTCGGCAGCGAGGAACTGCTGGATCTGTTTCTCGCCCGCATCGCGTCGGTCGACATGAAGGTGAACGCGGTGTGCACGCTGGCAGTGGAACCCGCCAGGGAACGTTGCCGCGCAGCAGACGCTGCCATCGCGCGTGGCGAGTCGTGGGGGCCGCTGCACGGCCTGCCGGTGACGATCAAGGATGCAATCGCGACCGCTGGGATCCGCTCCACCGGGGGTGCAACGGCCCTGCGCGACCACGTACCGACAACCGACGCGCCCGCTGTCGCTGCGCTGAAGGCCGCCGGCGCGGTCGTCTTCGGCAAGACGAACCTGCCTGAGTGGTCGGGTGATTGGCAGAGCTTCAACGAGATGTTCGGCACCACCAATAATCCGTGGGCGCTCACGCACACGCCGGGTGGCTCGTCGGGCGGCGCAGCGGCCGCGGTCGCGTGCGGAATGACCAGCTTCGAACTCGGCACCGACATCGGTGGCTCGGTACGCGTACCGTCCGCGTTCTGCGGCGTATGGGGCCACAAGCCCAGCTTCGGCATCATCGCCACACTTGGATATCTCGACGAGCCAGGCGGTGGTGGCACAGAGAGCGATGTCAACGTGTTCGGCCCCATCGCTCGCAGCGCGGCGGATCTGCGACTGCTCCTCGGTGTGCTCGCGCAGCCGACGCCTGAGTGCTCGACCGCGTGGAGCCTGCAACTTCCCGAGCCGACGGTGACGTCACTTCGAGGGCTGCGCGTCGCCGTGTGGTTCGACGAACCCGAGCTGGAGATCGACAGTCAGATGTCAACGGTTCTGCACGCCGCTGCGGCAGCGGTGGAGAGCGCCGGTGCGGTGGTCGATCGAACAGCGCGGCCCGCCATCGATGTGCGCACCGCGTGGCGAAACGGCGCTCGGCTGATCGGCGCTGCGGCATCCGTGAGCGACGACGGCGCGCCGTTGACCCACTACCAGTGGATGCACATGAACCGGCAGCGTGCACGCGCTCGGGCAACCTGGACCGAGTTTTTCTCCAACTTCGATGTATTGCTGTGCCCAGTCGCCATTGTCACTGCGTTCCCGCATCTACAGGAGGGCTTGTGGAGCAATCGGCACATCATGATCAACGGTCGCGAACGCGACTACGTGGAAATCGAAGGCTGGCCAGCGCTGATCGGGAGTGTGTACCTGCCCAGCACGTCGGTGCCGGTGGGTCGCACAGTTGGCGGGTTGCCGGTGGGCCTGCAGGTGGTCGCACCCTTTCTGCGGGATCGCACCGCACTGTTGGTCGGTGAGTGGATCGGCGAGATTGTTGGCGGTTACCAGCCTCCGCCGATCGTCACATGACGAGCCTGGTCACGCACTGAGTTCGAGCTATCCCCCAGATTTGCGGCGTTCTCATGTTACGATTCGGTGTCGTTTGTGACGGGAGCTGCATTCGGCACCTCATTCCGCGGGCCTGGAAACCAAGGAGTCATCTCATGCATGCACCTCGTTCGATCGGCGCGTACGGCCTCACCCTCGTCCTCGGCCTTTCTGGGGGTTGTGGTCTCGTGGAGAGGTGTGCACCGCCGTCGGTCAGTGCGCCCATCGACATCAGCTTTCAGTGCACCGATCTGGTCAATGTGGCACGCGCCGACGCCGGCGTCGCGCCGATCGCTGTGAACGGCTACCTGAACTCGGCCGCCGAGCACTTCTCCACCGAGCAGGCGAGGCGGCAGACAATGACCCATGCCGGGGCCAACGGCTCGAACGCCGGGCAGCGGATGAGTCGCGAAGGATATTCGTGGAGCACCTGGGCGGAAAATGTGGCTGCGGGCCAGGCCGACTGCTCGACCGTCGTCAACGCCTGGATGAACAGCGAAGGTCACAGGATCAATATCTTGAACCCAGCGCTGACTGAGATTGGTATCGGTGCTGTCACCGGGACCAACGGGGTCATCTACTGGACAATGGACTTGGCTGCCCCTCGATGATGTTTCGTGGGGCGCGTTCGTTCGTGCGCTGCGCCGCCCGCACGACAGCTTTCAGGCGTAGGGTTTTCCCATGACTTCCAGCTCCATCACCCCGGCCAGCGAGCGGCCGACGTGGCGCGGCTGGTTTCATGTTGGTGCCTTTGCCTTGTCCATCCCCGGTGGCCTCCTGCTCATCCTTGCGGCCGACCACGCGTCGGCGCGAGTGGCGGCCTCCGTCTACGCGGCCAGTCTGCTTTTGGGTTTTGGCACGTCGGCCGGCTACCACCGGTTGGCCCGCACCGAACGCACGCAGGCCATCATGCAGCGCCTCGACCACTCGATGATTTTCGTTCTGATTGCAGGCAGCTACACCCCCGTGTGTCTGCTCGGTCTGCCGCCGGCCTGGGGCATTCCCCTGCTCTGCGCAGTGTGGACGTTTGCCGCGTTCGGCATCATGGTGAAGCAGTTTGCGTTCGAGCGGTTCAAGATTTTGGAGTATTCGCTGTACCCCATCCTCGGATGGAGCCTGGTGGTAGCAGCGCCAGTTCTGCTGCGACACATGACGGCGCTCGAGCTGTCGCTACTGCTGGCTGGTGGTTTGCTCTACACCATCGGCATTCCGGTCCTGGTTCGTGAACGCCCGAACCCGTGGCCGCGTACATTCGGCTATCACGAGATCTGGCACGGTTGTACGGTTGCAGCCGGTGCCTGTCACTTCGCCACCATGGGACTGTTGGTTCGCGGGTGAAGCTGCGTGCGCGTGCGTTGTCGGTCGCTGTGCCACTGCTGATCGGCGCATCCGTCGTGGCCGTGCAGTCGAACGGTTCGGCGGGTGCGGCACCGACGGTGCTCACCATTGCGGCGCCGGCGAAGGTTGGCTACAGCGCCGACACCACGTCGACCGCCACGCGGTTGTGGTCGCAGTGCGTGGTGGCAACCAACGTCGCGCGAAGCGAGAAGGGCTTGGTGCCATTACAGCTGGACATACGGGTGGCAATGGCGGCCGCTGGTCAGTCGGCGTATCAGGCGCAAGCACAGCGGATGTCGCATACCGGCACCGGAGGTTCCAACGCAGGTAACCGCCTCGACGCTGCCGGCTACAGTTGGTCAACCTGGGGCGAGAACGTGGCGGCCGGTCAGGCCGACTGCGCTACCGTGCTCACGGCGTGGCTGGGCAGCCCATCTCACCGCGCCAACATTCTCAATCCCGCGTTCCGGCACATTGGAATCGGCATGGCATTGGGCGCCAACGGAGTGCCCTACTGGACGATGGACTTGGCAGCAGGCGGCTGAGCCAGCTGGAAGCGACTAGTTGCTGACGACGTCGAAGCCCAGGGAGAGGGCGACGGGAATCTGCATCGGGTCGAAGGTGACAAAAGTGATCGGCAGCGGGAGTCGGTCGGCAGCGGCGAGGTGCAACGCGTCTGCCAGCCGGAGTGGTTGGTCGCGCATCAGTCGGGCGGCACGATCGAGGCATCGTTGGTCCACCGGCACCGCTGCATAGCGATCCCACTGCAGCCGCAGGGCGTCCTCCAGGTCGGCCTGCAGAATCGGCTCGTCGGTGAGCTTGGCGATGACGGCCAGGGCTTCGGTGAGCGCAAGCGCGCTGACACAGGTGACGGGTGCGAGCGCATCCAGTGCATGCCGCCGCACCGACGACTCCACGTGCAACGCGACGACCGCGCTGGTGTCGAAGAAGACAGTCATCCGCACTGGTCGTTCATCCGCGCAGTTCCTTGAGCGCGCGGTCCAGGCGGACGCCGCTCCAGATCGGAATTGGCGTGCCGGGTCGGGCGGCATCGGTGCGCCGCGGGGCGATGATTGCACCAGCGGCGATCAGGTCGGCCATCACCGTCTGACCCTGCTCGGCCTCGATGGGGCCCAGCTGGGCGATGGCGCGACCGTCGACCGAGATCACCACGCGTTGGCCGCTTCCCGCTCGACGTACTGCCGCTGCCAGATCTGCGCGGAGCTCTCGTATTCCCATCATGCGTACACCAGTGTACTCACTGCGACTGGCGAGGCCACGCGTCGACGGCGCAGACTTGCCGCATGAACTTTGCCTTCACCGAAGAACAAGAAGAACTCCGCAAGACCGTCCGCGCCTTCCTGGAGGCGAAGAGCCCCGAGACCGCCGTGCGCGAGCAGATGGAAACCGACGCAGGCTACGACGCTGCTGTGTGGGGCCAGATGGGCGAGCAGTTGGGCCTCCAGGGCCTGGCCATTCCCGAGGAGTTCGGTGGCTCCGGCTACACATTCGTCGAGCTGGGAATCGTCCTCGAAGAACAGGGTCGCGCCCTGCTGTGCGCCCCCTTCTTCAGCACCGTCGTGCTGGCCGCCAACACGCTGCTCCATAGTGGCGACGATGCAGCCAAGGCTGCACACCTGCCGGGCATCGCCAGCGGCGAGACCATCGCCTCGCTGGCGTTCACCGAGCCCAGCGGCAAGTGGGACGAAAGCGGCATCACCACCGAGGCCACGGCGGCGGGCGACGGCTGGTCGCTCAACGGTGTGAAGAGCTTCGTGCTCGACGGCCACATCGCCAGCCTCATCATCGTGGCTGCCCGTACCGCCAAGGGCGTCTCGCTGTTCACGGTTGCCGGCGATGCTGCGGGCCTCGCCCGCACTGCGCTGTCCACCATGGACCAGACGCGCAAGCAGGCCAAGCTCGAGTTCGCCAACACCCCGGCGACGCTGCTGGGCACCGAAGGTGAAGGCTGGGCCGTGCTCAGTACCGTGCTGGACCTCGCCGCTGTCGGCCTTGCGGCCGAGCAGGTCGGTGGCGCTCAGAAGGTGCTCGAACAGGCAGTGGAGTACGCCAAGGTGCGCGTGCAGTTCGGCCGTCCCATTGGTTCATTCCAGGCCATCAAGCACAAGTGCGCCGACATGCTGTTGGAGGTCGAGTCCGCCAAGAGCGCTGCCTACTACGGCATGTGGTGTGCCGCCGAGCAGAACGACGAGCTGCCCTCAGTGGCGTCGCTGGCCAAGGCGTACTGCAGCGAGGCGTACTTCCATGCCACCGCCGAGAACATCCAGATCCACGGTGGCATTGGTTTCACCTGGGAGCACCCGGCCCACCTGTACTTCAAGCGGGCGAAGAGTAGCGAGCTGCTGTTCGGCGACCCCACCTACCACCGCGAGCTGCTTGCCCAACGCATAGGTCTCTGAGTCTCTCGGTCGCTTCGCTCCCTCCGTTCCTCAGAATTCATTGGACGGCCTTCGGCCGACTGAGTGGCTGTCTGGCTCACGGAAACCGTGTCGCCCGACCTTACTGATACGCCGGGTTGTACTCGGTTGATAGCGAGGCCCGGAGGCTTTCTCCGGGTCTTGCTTCGTTGTGTGGTCAGGCGCGCTTTTTTGTTAGCCAGGTGACTATTGGTTCGGCGGTTCTCACGTGGAGACGCGGGCCCCAGACGGAGTAGAGCACGATGCAGTAGACGGCGCGGACGCCGTCGCGCCAGCCGATCTTCTTGCCTTCGGCGTAGGTGCGGCCGGCGTAGCTGATGCCAACCTCGTAGATGCGCCAGCCGCCGCGAGCGACCTTGGCAGTCATCTCCGGCTCGATGCCGAAGCGGTTTTCTTCGAGCTCGAAGGATTGCAGTACCTCGCGACGGAAGGCCTTGTAACAGGTCTCCATGTCGGTGAGGTTGATGTTGGTGAACATGTTCGACAGCGTGGTGAGGAAGCGGTTGCCGACTGAATGCCAGTAATAGAGGACCCGATGCCCGTGGCCGCCCATGAAGCGGCTGCCGAACACCACGTCGGCGGCGCCGCGCAGCAGCGGGGCCATCATCTGCTGGTAGTCGTCGGGGTTGTACTCCAGGTCGGCGTCTTGGACGATCACGAACGGCTGGCTGGCCTCGGCGAACCCGCGTCGTAACGCAGCACCCTTGCCCTGGTTGGGAAGCTGGCTGAGCAGGCGCACGCGGGGGTCGGTGATGGTGCGAACGAGGTCAGCCGTGCGGTCGCTGGAGCAATCGTCGACGACCAGCACCTCAGCGGTGTACGGCGACGCCAGGACCTGCCCAAGAATCTCGAGGATGGTTGCCTCTTCGTTGTACGCAGGTATCACCACGCTCAGGCACGCAGTGGGGTGGGGCACGTTGCTCGCTGTGGGCACGGTGCGACAACCTATCTTCGCCACCAGATCAAAGTGTGCCAGTGTCGCGTCGGCGCACGAGGAACCCGAACCGTGACCCGAGCGCCGTCCCGAAGGCCAGCGCCCCAACGCCGAGCCAGGCAAGCAACATCAATACCAGCGAGGGCGCAACCCAAGAGGGGGCGTAGCGCAGCTCGACGCGGTGCTCGCCAGCGGGGACAGCGACGCCTGCCCATACTCCGTCGACAGGTATCACGGTGGCTTCGCTGCCATCGATGGTCGCTGTCCAGCCGTCGTCGAACTGTTCGTTGAACGCAACGATTGCCGGGTGGCTCAGCTTCACGTCGGCGTTGCGTTCGCCCGATCGGCTGGAGGTCGAGTTGGAGTAGCTCGGCGCGCACGTACCCGTGCACGAGAGCGATTCCTGCTCGCTCTCCACCAGCCCAACGTCGTTCTCACCCTGGCTCGTTCGCAACGTGTTGCCGGCCGCCTCCGGGTTGGCGACGACTTCGGTGCGGTACCAGGCAGTGACATCGCCCTGCCAGAGCGGGTTTTCGAAAACCTGGAAGTACCCGGTGGTGTCACGTCGCACCCAGCCGGGCAGTGATTCGGTGGCAGGCCCGCGCGCTGGGTCGTAGAGCACGAAGCGCACTCCCAGGCGAGCGAACGAGGCGGGGTCGAGTGCGGCGGGAAGCTGGGCGCCGAACACGTATTCGTTGTACGTCGGGATGATCTGCAACAGCGCGGCGTGCCACCGGCGGCTGATGGCAACGCCGCCGTCGTACCCGTCGAGCATTCTCACCCCGGCAAGTGTGTTGGCATTGGGGCGTAGACCGGCCACGACGTAGTGGCCCTCGATGTCGCCGTTGATGAGCTGTTGGGTGAGGCCGGATTGGTCGGCAAGCCAGCGTTCCGTGGGGCCGATCAGTTGTGAGGTGTCGGTGACGTCGGTGTTTCCGACGTCGATCATCCGGGCGATTGGCATGCCGAGTTCGAACACGGCCAGCGCTGCGAGTAGCCAGGCCGCTGTCGCGCGGGTGTGCTGGTGGGCGACCACTGCCACGGTCACCACCAACCCGGCCATCACGATCCACAGGGCGCTGTTGCGGGCACCTGCGTCTTCGACGCCGACCAGGATGCCGGCGGTCACGAACGCTCCAGCGGCCGCGACGACCGCTCCTCCGGGTCGGAAGGTGCTGCGCCGAAGCCGGTCGATCCCTGCCCCGGCGAGCACGATCAGCGCCATCACGAGCACCCAGTTCCAGCGAGCCGATACGCGGGGCTGGTCGAACCCGGGCAGGAATGCGCGAGCGAAGCGCAGGGTAGGTGACCGTGGACCGAGCGACAGCGTGGCTGCGAACAAGCCGACCAACGCGATGGCAACGAAAGACCAGCGCCGTGCAAGCAGGGCCGCGGCGGCACCGACGAGACCGAGGGCGACGATGGCCACGCCCGCGTACGTCAGCCGCTCGCCTTGCCCGTAGAGCACGTAGAGCGCGCTGAGGGGCTCGCCCAGGATGATGCGTGGAAGGGCGCGCAGCGGTACGACATAGTTGGGGTTGAGCAGGAGCGACTGGTCGCGGGAACTTTCCGCGGCAGCGGCCAGGCTCTGACGCAACGCGAACAGTACCGGTGCTGCCATCGCCAAGCTCAGTGCGCCGGCCCCGGCCAGGTAGCCAACCCGACGCCAGGCGCGGTGCTCGATGAGCAGCCCGACTGTCCAGGCACCGAGCAGGGTGAACGCCATCAGGATCGACTGCGGGTGGCCCGAGATGAGAATTGCCCACACCGTGACCGCCAGCGCGGCGAGTGCCCGCCGAGGGTGCGCAGAGGTGACGACTGCGTGCAGGCACACCGCAGCCAAGGGCACCCAGGCCAACGGTGGGAAGTGCACCAGTAGGGGAGCACGGAACATGGTGGCGCCGGACCACATGGCTGCCACCGCCATCACAGCTGGCGCAGGACGGGCGAAGCCCAGCCGGCGCCCGAGAAGGTAGAAGCCAAGACCGAACAACAGGAGGTGAAGGGCCAGCTCGACATTCGGCCCCATGAGGTCGGGGAACGGTGCAGCGAGCAAGTGCCCTGGGTACATGGCTGCCGTTTGCACGTTGCCCAGGTGCGGCGTGCCGCCGAAGGTTGTGTTCGACCACAGAGGCAGTCGCAGCTGCTGCCACGCCTGCAGCGTGACCTGCTGGGCAGGCGTGGCGTAGCTGACGTTGTCGAACCCAAGGCCGTAACGCAGAACTCGCGCCGCACCCACGACCCAGGCCACAGCGATGATTCCGATGTCGACAGCGGTTGCCCGTGAGGGGCGACTGACACCGGCGAAGCGTTGGGTGCGCGGAGAGGTGTTCGCCGGTTCCGTCACGTCACGACTCTAGTGACGTGAGCGCCCCCCGGATCAGCTCCGGATAGCGTGGCGGCGTGGCAACAGCGACGTTCATCTACATCGTGATTGCGGCGGTTCTGGTGTTCGTGATTGCTGCCGTGGTTGTCGGTCGCGAAGCACATCGGCTCGATTCGGTGGCGCCGCGGTCGGTGTACATCCCCCAAGAGGCGATGGAGTTCGTCGCCGAGTACCTCCCGGTCGAGTCGCAGGCGCGGTTGACGCCCGACGAGTTGGAACTGCTGCTGCTGGCGCACATGCGCTGGCTGCACTCCAAGGGGCTGCAACCATCGAACGTGATCGACCGTCGCCAGGACATTGTTTCCACGGTGGTGATTGGTGACGACACGGTGGCCGGTTACCTGCTGGGGCAGGCGGAGGCGGAAGGCATCGAGATTCTCGACGACATCGACGTGGTCAACGTTGTCGACGCACACCTCGCCTATTTCGATGCGATCGGTGCAGTAGGCCCACGTGCTGCTGAGACCGAACTCCTGGACGAGTAGCGCTCGGCAGTCCGGTGAGCTAGGGGCACGCAAGCCGCTATGAGTCGCGCGCTGCCGCAGACTCCAGCTCATCGAGTCGTGCCTGCAACGCATCCGCCCGTGCTGTCGCCGCGTTCGCCCGTGCCGTCTCAGCGTCCAAGCGAGCGCCTTCCTCGGCGGTTGTCAGCCAACGACGAGTGCCGTCGGAATCGTGGACGATCAACTCGACGCCTTCGACACATACGTGTACTCCGGTGGCGGGGCTGACCCAGCCCGCAGCGGGGTTGCGGACCTCGACCAAGCGGCCTGCGTCACGCGCCCAGACCTCGAGGGTGCCATCACGTGGCTCGAACACCCAGTATTCGTCGACACCATGTTGCTCGTAGAACAGCCGTTTGCGGGTCATCTCCGAATAGGTATTGCTCGGCGACAGCACTTCCACTGCAAGGGCAGGATGCCCGCCTTGCTGCCACTGGCGATAGCTGCCAACCGTTCGGATGTCGAGCGGGACTTCCACCCCGACAATCACCATTGCGTCGGCGGCGACAACGACTTTCGGCTCGCCTTGCACCGGATACCAGAAGAAATCGCCGCCGACAATCATGTCGGTACGCCCTGCGAAGAGCCGTTCGAATCCGTACACGAGCATGCGGATGACAATGCTCTGGAGAAAGTTCTCGGCCATCGGCTCGCCGTCGCTATCTGGGTAGATGACGTCGTCGAGCGCCGGTGGGTTGACCGTGGACATGCTCATCACGCTACTCCTTTTGAAAGTTGAGGACTTGGGGGAAGCCGGTGGAAGCAGCGTACGAAATCGGTGTGACAGGGTTCCTTCGTCGTGGAGGGTTTGGCCGAGTAGCGTGCGCCGAATGGAACGGCCGTCTCGCTTCGAACACTCTCGATTTCTTGGTGACAAGCGCACCCAGCTCGTCTACGACCTCGACACGTGGACCGACGGCGCAGTGATCGACGAGATCGTGGCCGCCGACATTGGTATTTGCTTCGGCCCCGACACGTTGGCCGAAGCCCGCAATCGTGGTTACACGGCGGCGAAGGCGGGGCGCACTCGCCGCCATCGCAAGCCGCGGTCCTAGTAGTTCTCGAGCAACGGCAGGTGCAACGGCAGGTGCAACGGCAGGTGAACGACAGGTGATCGGCAGCTTTGATTCGAGCGGGCTCAAGCTTGTCCGGCATCTCTCGCGACCGGCTGGCCGCCCGGGTCCCACGTCGGGCCTCATTCTCTGCCACGGGTTTCCCATCGGCCCGCTGGATGCGCGCCAGAGCGGCATCACGTTTCCCGAACTGATCGACCGCGTGTCCAGCGAGCTGGGCTGGGTGGCCATGACCTTCAACTTCCGCGGCTGCGGTGGCAGCGAGGGTGACTTCTCCTTGCAGGGCTGGGTCGACGACCTCCGCGCTGCGATCGATCATCTGATCGATGAGACCAGCCCGACGGGTGTCTGGCTGGTCGGTACCAACACTGGCGGTTCAATTGCGACGTGTGTTGCCGCCGACGACCCGCGTGTGAGGGGCGCAGCGTTGCTCAGCCCGCGGGCCGACTTCGATGACTGGGCAGCGCAGCCGCGCCGCTTCCTCGAGCACGCGCGCGAAATCGGGGCCATCCGCACACCCGGCTTCCCGAGTAACTTCGAGGAGTGGGCGCGTGAGCTACGCCGCTTTCGCCCTGTCGATGCGGCCCGCCGTTTCGCAGGGCGGCCGTTGATGGTCATGCATGGCGACGACGACGAGAGCGTGCCCACTGCCGATGCTCGTCAGCTCGCGGAAGCGCACGGCTCGGCCGAACTGCGGCTGATCACTGGTGCCGGTCACCGCTTGCGCCACGACCCAAGGGCGGTCGCTGTGCTGCTCGGCTGGCTCGATCGCCAGCGAGCGCTCGACGAAGCCTGACACCGGTCAGGCGGGCATGCCGTCGGGGTGGGCGGAGTGCCACTGCCAGGCGGACTCGATGATGTCGTCGAGGGTGCGGGTGGCGGCCCAGCCGAGCGTTGCGTGCACCTTGGTGGCGTCGGCGTAGGTCTCCACCGGGTCGCCGGCGCGGCGCGGGCCGACCTCGTAGGGAACGGTGTGCCCGCTGGTTCTCTCGGTGGCGTGAATGATGTCGAACACGCTGCTGCCGACCCCGGTGCCGACATTGAGGGCGGTGGTGACGCCGCCGGTGCCCAGGTGGTCGAGGGCACGCACATGTGCGTCGGCCAGGTCTTCGATGTGGATGTAGTCGCGAATACAGGTGCCGTCGGCGGTGGGGTAGTCGGTGCCGAATATCCTCACCGGCGCACTCTTGCCCAGCGTGGCTTTCATCACCAGCGGCACCAGGTTCTGTGACCTGCTCCAGTCCTCGCCGATGGCCCCATCGGTGCTGGCGCCGGCGGCGTTGAAGTAGCGCAGGCTGACTGCCCGGAGACCGTGGGTGGTGCCGTACCAGCCGAGGACGCGCTCGACCATCGCCTTTGTTTCGGCGTAGACGCTCTCGGGGTGGATCGGTGCGTCCTCAGTGACCGGGTTGCTCGCTGGCGTGCCGTTCACCGAGCAGCTGGAAGAGAAGACGAGCTGTGTGACACCGGCGGCCAGCACGGCCTCGATGAGATCGACCGAGCCGGCAACGTTGTTCAGCCAGTACCGGCCAGGCTGCTCCATCGACTCGCCGACGGCCTTATAGGCAGCGAAATGGACGACCTGGGTGACGCCGTGTGAGCGGCACAGATCGGTGACCAGCGCACGATCGCGAATGTTGCCGACCACCAACTCCGCACCCAGCAGTGCGGACTGATGGCCGAACTCCATCGAGTCGAGTACGACGACCGAACTGCCCTTTTCCCGCAGCGCTCGCACTGTGTGTGAGCCGATGTAGCCGGCGCCGCCGGTGACGAGGACGGTCATGTGAGGTCTTCCTTCGTGCGGAACCATTCGATCATTCGAGTGAGGCCTTCGCGCAGCGAGATGGATGGCTCCCAACCGTACGCGTCGCGAACCAGCGTGATGTCGGGGCAGCGCTGCATCGGGTCGCCCTCGCGTTCGTCGGGCATCGGCATGGTGATGATCTCGCTGGTGGAACCGGTGATTTCGACCACCAGCTCGGCCAGTTCGCGCATGGTGAACTCGCCGGGGTTGCCGACGTTGATCGGGCCGGTGATGTGCCCGTCGAGCACCGCCGCGAGGCCGCGAATCTCATCGGCGACGTGGCAGAAGCTGCGGGTCTGCATGCCGTCGCCGTGCAGCGTGAGCGGCTCGTTGCGCAGCGCTTGGAGCACGAAGGTGTTGACCACGCGGCCGTCGCGTGGGCGCATGCGTTCGCCGTAGGTGTTGAAGATGCGCACGATGCGCACGTCGACACCGAGAGTGCGGTGGTACGCCATCGTGATGGCTTCGCTGAACCGCTTGGCTTCGTCGTAACAGCTGCGCGGGCCGATGCTGCTGACGTTGCCCCAGTAGGTCTCGGGTTGCGGGTGCACCAGCGGGTCGCCATAGACCTCACTGGTGGAGGCAAGGAAGAAGCGGGCGTTCTGCTCGCGGGCAAGGTCGAGCAGGTTGCGCGTGCCGGTGGAGCCGACGGCCAGGATCTCGAGCGGCATGGTCTTGAAGTCGTCGGGCGAGGCCGGGCTGGCGAGGTCGAGCACCGTGTCGTAGCGACCTTCGGTGATGGATGCCGGGAACGGTGTGGTGATGTCGTGCTCGATGACCGTGCAGCGCCTGTCGTTGGCGAGGTGAGCGATGTTGCGGCGCCGCCCGGTCACGAAGTTGTCGACGATGGTGGCCGTATCGCCACGTGCAAGGAACAGGTCCACCAGGTGCGAGCCCACGAACCCGCCCCCGCCCGCAACCAGGTGATGCAGACCCTTCGTCTGTTGTGGCTCAGAGATAGTCATCGTCCGATTCCTGTGTGGGTGAAGCCTGCATGTTGCCATGCGGTGCGGTCCAGCAGGTTGCGGCCGTCCACGACGGCGCGGCCGGTCATGACGGCGGCCACATCGGCTGCGGCCACCCAGCGGAAGTCGTCCCATTCGGTGAGCACGGTCAACACGTGTGCCCCGGTGGTGGCACCGATTGCGCTGTCGTGCACCTGCACCTCGGCGGGAATGCCCGGCTTGGCAGCCGCCACCGTCGGGTCGTACGCCTGGATGGTGGCGCCGGCAGCGAGGAGGCGCTTGATGATGGAAAGGCTGGGGGAGTCGCGAAGGTCGTCGGTGCGGGCCTTGAAGGTGAGGCCCCACACGGCAACGACTACACCCTGCAGCGAGCCGCCAGCAGCGACGCGAATCTTGTCGGTCACCCGGTCGAACTGCTCGTCGTTGACGGCAATGACACCGGCAAGCAAGTCGAACTGATACCCCGCCTCGCGTGCAATGTTCAGCAGCGCCCGCGAATCTTTTGGAAAGCAGTTATGAGCAACCAAGCCAGCGGTGGTGACGACGGTGTGGTTGTGCGCAACCTCCACCGAGTAGACGGTCTGTCGCGAGTGCCGGGCAGCCACGTCGACGACGCGCACCCACGCAGTGCCTTTGCGGTCATTTCGATAGCCGGTCGGGGCGATCCGCTTGCTCTGCATGGCGACGTGGCTCATGACGGTCGCTCGCTCATAGGGCTCGAGTAGCCATTGTGCGCTCTCGATCTGGTCGGCGCCCGAGAGCACGAGCCAGTGGGCGTCGACGGTGCTCCGCGAGGTGCGACCGATCTTTTGGCGCACGACGAGCCCCTGCTCGCCGAGAAGGCGCATCATGCCGTCGGCGAGCGCCGCAGACACGGTGCCGTACTCCAGCGCAACTGACGGGCCGCCGTTGAGGAGCGACCATGACCCGTCGCCCGCCCACAGGCCGCGAAGCAGGGCCTGGCGGGATGGGCCCGACGCCTGCCAGATGAGGTCGGGGATTCGATGGGTGTAACAGTTGATGCCGAGCCCGAGTACATCTTCGAAGAGCGCTGCCAAGATCCGCGATGAGATCGAGACCTGCATCGTCGTCTCCATTCGACGAACAGTGACCTTCGTCCCCAGCGATCGCCAGTAGTTGGCAACGAAGTCGGCGAGGTGGGTCTCGTCGGTTGGGTGAAACGACCAGCACACTCGTCGGCGGGCGCCATCCGTGGAGATGTGCCCTTCAGCCAGGTAGAGCCCGATCATCTCCCACCACGCCTCGTCCATCTCGATGACCGCAGGCACATACGTACCGTTCGTTGTCGTGCCCCCTCCCGGGACGGTGATCGTGGTTTCGTCGAGACCGTCGCCGAGCGGGGTTCCGAGCGAGATGGGCAGCCAGTCGGCGTCTGTGAGGTCGCCGGCGGCAACCATTCGGACGTCGTCACCGTCGCGGACCCAGAATGGATGGTCGGCTGTGACTGTCAGCCGTCGACCCATTTTGGTGCGAAGGTCGATCATCGTGCCGTCGTAGTCGCGTTCGGTGACAGCCAATGCCCGCTGATACTCAGGAATCACTTGGCCAGGCGCCCAGCTCAGGATCTCCAGCCCCGCGAGGTTCATCTGTGGCAGATCTGCGAATCGGATCATGCGCGGGCCGGCTCCGTCGCGGACCATTAGGGTTTCGTTGCCGTCAAAACAGGAACCGCCCCATCCAGGGCCGGGGCGAAGGAACTCGGCGCCGATTCGTTTGTCGTAGCCCATGCCGACCATCACGTCGTTGACGTCGGCGCCGACGCCTTCACAGATGGCGGCGATGGCGTTGACGAAGCTGAGCTTGGTGGCAAGGAATGCGTTGGCGGCGTACTTGATGGTCTCGGCGGAGGCAGGGTCGGTGACGATGACCTGGGCGCGCACGGAGTCGTACAGAGCGCCGACGGCAATGGCTGCGGCCCGGTCCTCGCAACCCACTACGACGCGGTCGGGGCGAAGGAAGTCTTCGACCGCAGAGCCCTCACGGAGAAACTCTGGATTGCTGACGACGCGCACATCGGGGCGCTGCAGAACTCGCTCGACGACGCGGGTGCTGCCAACGGGAACAGTCGACTTGTTGACCACGATGCTCTCGTAGGCGAGGACCGGCGCTATCTGTGCTGCTGCCGCCTCGACATAGCTGAGGTCGGCCGAACCATCGTCACCTTGCGGCGTGGGCACGCACAGGAACACGATCTCGGCGTCAGCAACTGCGGCTGCAGCCCCGACCACGAAGCGCAGGTTGCCGTTGCGGAGTCCGTCGGCCAATAGTTCGTCGAGGCGGTGCTCGACGATCGGCACCTCCCCGCGGGTGAGCCGGGCAACCTTGTCCGCGTCGATGTCCGCGCACACGACATCGTGCCCAAGGTGCGCAAAACAGACCCCAGTGGTCAAGCCGACGTATCCGGTTCCGATGATTGCTAGGCGCGTCACGGGGAGCGAGCCTATCCGTCAGGCTGATGCCTCTACTGGCGAGGTGCGACTGCCCGCTAGCCTGCGGCCCGTGACGACCATCAGCGACCGCGTTCACTCCATCGCCATCGTCGTTCCTGTGTATCGAGGCGCAGAGACGCTGGCGACTTTGTTGCTCGAGATGAAGCCCCTGCTCACCGAGTCGTTGACCGCCGCCGGTCATCGGTACTGCGTTGTCGAAGTGGTGCTGGTTCACGACAACGGCCCCGACCAGTCTGACGTGGTCATTCGAGAGCTTGCAGACCTTTACCCGCAGGTGACGGCCGTGTGGCTGGCGCGCAACTTCGGTCAGCACGCCGCCACGCTTGCGGGCATTGGCAGCACCGCCGCCGATTGGGTGGTCACCCTCGACGAGGACGGCCAGCATGCACCTGCGGATATTCCGCTGTTGCTTGATCGCGCAATTGGGTACCGAGTGCCGTTGGTGTACGGGCGGCACGAGTCATCCGCGCCCCACTCGCGCTGGCGAAACTTCACGAGTCGTTGCGCGAAGCGTTTTGCTCGGCTGATCGCCGGGTCGGACTTTGGTTCGTACACCAGTTTTCGGCTCGTCCTCGGCGCGCCAGCACGGAGCATTGCTGCGTACTGCGGCCCTCGAACGTATCTCGATGTCGCGTTGCGGTGGGCGATTGGTAGCTCGGACGAGGTGGTGGTGCGCACGCGGGGAGAGTGGCGTGAGGGCTCTGGATACAACCTCTCGAAGTTGCTGTCACACTTCTGGTCGCTGGTGCTGAGCAGTGGAACCAGGCCGCTGCGCATCATCTCGTCGATCGGTGCACTGGTGTCAGTTGGCGGTTTCGTGTTCGCCGCTGTAGTGCTGTTTCGCGCGTTGGCCGGTGACTACAACGCTCCCGGCTGGGCGTCAGTGATGTTCACGCTGCTGCTGGTAGGTGGGCTGCTGCTGTTGGCAATCGGTGTGGTCGCGGAGTATCTCGGCGCATTGCTTCGTTCTGCTCAGGGCCGGCCGCTGTACATCGTTGTGGACGATCCCAACGATGGTCCACTCGGTGGTCAAGTCTCGTCGTGAGCACCCTGGTCATCGGGTCTGGGCTGTTGGGGTCGTCGCTGGTTCGCCAGGGAGGGTCGCCAGTCAGCTCCTTGAAGGGAGTGCCGTGGCACGACGAGGTGGCTGCCACCGAGGTCCTTGAACGCAACGTCCGACAACACGTACTGAGCGACAGTTGGAGCCTTGCCTGGTGCGCCGGGGCAGGGGTCGTTGGTGCCGACGCTGCCGGCCTCGCGCAGGAGACTCGGTACCTTTCGGCCGTACTGGCGGCGACTCGCGGCGCTTCATCCACCGGGAGAATCTTTCTGGCCAGTTCGGCAGGTGGGGTCCACGGGCTCGGTTCTGCTGCCCACATCGATGAACGAACAGCCGCCGCCCCCAGCTCAGAGTACGGGCACAACAAGCTGCGCCAGGAGGCGGTCGCCACCGAGTGGTCAGAACGATCGGGCCATGCGCTGTTGGTCGGACGGATCTCCAATCTCTATGGCCCCGGCCAGCGGTTGGCGAAACCCCAGGGGATGGTCTCGCAATCGTTGGTGCGCTGTCTGCTTCGCCGGTCGATTGTGCTGATGGTCCCGGAGGAGACGCAACGCGACTACCTGTACGTCGATGATGCGGCACAACGTGCTCTGCAGTGGCTCACGGCAACAGAGGTGGGTGGTGCCCAGGTGAAGCTGCTCGCCGCTGGTCGATCGATCACGATGTCTCGACTGTTCCGTGTCATTCGTTCGGTGACCAAGCTCGAACCCCGAATCGTGCGGCGTCAATCGCCGACGACGCACCTCCAGCCCCGCCATCTTCGGTTTCGCTCGGTCGTGCTGCCTGAGTTGGAGACAGTTCCCGCTCGATCATTCGAGGTCGGCGTACGCCAGACGTGGGACAGTCTTCTTCGCGGGTACGGTCGGAGCGGCCTCGACCTCCCGTGACGACGCGCCGCGTCAGCGGAGGGCCTGGAGTATCGTTGTCCGAATGGCGATTCTTGATCACGTTCTGGGCGGAGCCCGTGTCTACGACCTCTCTCGGCGGATGATCGGGGCTTCGCGGGAGATGGAACTGCTGACGGCCGACGTCGTCAAGCCGACTCAGGGTCAACGACTTCTGGACTTTGGGTGCGGAAATGGCCGACTGGTGCCGTTTCTGCCCGATGTGGACTATCTCGGAATCGACAACAATCAGTCGTACATCACCGAGGCAACTGCGACGAAGGGAAGCGCGCTCGTCCGGTTCATGTGCGCCGACGTCAAAGACCTCGCCAGTTTCGGCGAGGAGAAGTTCGATACCGTCGTGTCGCTCGGGGTGTTGCATCACCTTTCCGATGAAGTCGCCGAGCCTGCGCTCGAGGCGGCGCTGTCCCTCGTGAAGCCCGGTGGCCGACTGATCACGATGGATCCCTGCTTCCATCCCGAGCAGGCCTCCATTGCGCGTGTGCTGATGGCGATGGATCGTGGCCGCTATGTGCGCCATCCCGAGGACTACCGCCGATTGGTGGAGCGGTCGGGCGGCGATGTCTCACAGCAGATCTGGCATCACGTCTACAAGTTCCCCTACACGCACTGCGTGCAAGTGGTCACCTGCCACTGATGTCGGGCGTCGACCTCGTCCGTTGGCCACCCGGATCGAGGTTTGCCAGTTGCGGTGCGCCCACTTCACCAACAAGTAGGTTGGATACGTGTTCATCTCATACGCGCAGAACTTCGAAGACATCGTCCTGTGGCGAGTGCTGCAGCACGTCGAGAGCGGCACCTACGTCGATGTCGGGGCAGCGGACCCGACCGAATTTTCGGTCACCAAGGCGTTCTATGACCGAGGGTGGAGCGGCATCAATGTCGAACCTGCGCCGGAGTTCGTCGAGAAGCTGAGAGCCGAACGTTCCCGCGATACGACTGTGGCGGCCTGCGCCGGAGCGGAGGAGGGCACGGTGACATTCCACTACGTGCCCGGGACCGGCTTGTCGACCGTGTCCGACGACTACCTCAACACGATTGCGGATCACCAGTTCGAGGTGGTCGACCTCGAAGTCGAGGTACAACGCCTCGACCGCATTCTGGAGGCCGCTGGTCTCAGTGGCAAGGACATCCACTTCCTCAAGGTGGACGTCGAAGGGGCTGAGGAGACCGTGCTGCGAAGCATCGACCTGGCCGTGTGGCGACCATGGGTCCTTGTCGTCGAGGCCACCGAACCACTTTCAACTTCGCAGACGCACGAATCGTGGGATGTGTTGCTCACCGGCAGTGGCTATTCCTTCTGCCTGTTCGATGGTCTCAATCGTTTCTACGTGGCAGATGAGCACCCGGAGCTGGCCCCGGCGCTGTCGTACCCAGCCGGGGTGTTCGACCAGCCGTTCACTGTTGGCGCCGGTGACAACGAAATTGCTGCGGTCGCCGGTGCTCTGTTGGTTGAGCGTGACCTTCTACTGGTGAGCTACCGCGATCTCCACTCTCAATACGACGCTGCAAACATCGGATACGAGAACCTGCAGGCGCAGTACCAGAACCTCCTTGACGGGCATCAGCGGTTGGAGCGCGAGTACGAGTCCGCCCTGGAGGCCTTTCGCGAGCTCGAGCAGCAGCATCAGTTAACCAATGACGGATACCTTCGATTGCACGTCGAGTACGACAATGCGGTGTCTGGGTATCAGCGGCTTCATGTCCTGTATGACGACGCGCTCGCGGTGACCAGCAACCTGGAGGCTGAACTCGCCCTGCGCGATCAGGCCATCGAATCGGGCGCGAAGCGGGTTTCGAATCTCGAGACCGACCTCGCCGCAGCGAACGCACGCCTGGAAGCAATCGAGCGGTCGGCGTTGTGGAAGCTGGCACGGCCGCTGCGCGGCATTCGGCGGCGTGCGCTGAGCAAGTAGCCACTGGGATTGGGTGCCCAATCGGCTGGAGTTGTCAGCCGCGCCTCACCACGAGACCGATCGATGTGGTGGTGTAGCCCATGAGATGCAGCTTGAGGTGTGGGTCGTGGGTGTAGGGAGGCACGTCGACGTGGTAGTCGGCGGGTTGCGTGCCACGGAAGAAGTCGAGGGTGACGTGATGCCCCAGGCTGCGCAGGTCGGCTGCGAGCGACTCGATGTCTCGTTGGCGATAGATCACTGTTCCGCCGTCGCTGACGGTGGCGTCATTGGACGCAACGTTGAACTCGGTCGTGTGGACCGCCAGCCCTCCCGACCGCAGACAAGCCATCGCGTCGATGACGTACTGGTGCCCCGCGGCGAGGCTGCCGAGGTGCTCGAAGGCGCACGACGACCAGACGAAGTCGAACTCGCCCAACTCATGCGCATCGAACGACAGCATGTTCAGGTCGCGGAACGCGACGAGGCGGGTGAATTGTGCGTCATCGCAGATGCCTCTGTCGTTCAACTTGCTCAATGACGCCGCGTGCTCGTTGGAGCCGACCCAGCCGGCCTCGGTCGCCCTTTCTACGTCGAGGTCGGTTGCGAGAATCGTGGCGCCGCATGCCGCGAACTGCGCCACGAGCGGCTCGTGCCCGACCGCGAAACCGAGCCCACGTGACCCTTGGGTGAGAAGACCCTCCTCCTCGAGAGTGGCTGTGATGAAGCACCACTCCCACAGCTTGCGATGCAGGACCAGATGAGGTTCACGCAATACGCCCGCCCACCGTTGGAATCGAGGTGATTCCAGCTCCTCCTGGGTGCACAGGCGAGACCTTGGTACCAATGAAGTCATCGCAACATCTCGACGGGCGAGGGGCGACCGATGCGGGCGAGTGGCATGAGTGATCAGGATAGTCGGTAGTGCACTTGTCACCGGTGTGATCGAAACTGGGGCGATCGCACGGAGCCATCATCGTGATTCTGGTGGTTTCACCTTCGGTCGCAGCCCCCCTTGAACGGCTAGGGTCCGCCGGATGTCTCAGCTTTCCAATCGACTCGGTCGGCTCCGCCGATCGTCCAACGAAGGAACGGCCGTCACGTCCGTTGACGAACCCGTCGTGCCCGCCGTCGTCATCGACAACGGAATCGAAGTCGTGATGACGTTGGACCGCCTCGATGAGAAGCTTGCCGAGATCGACGCAGCCTGGGCGGTGTCGGATGACGCGGTGAGAGCGGTGTTCGCAACCTTTCGAATGGATATCGACGTCGACGGGGGTGCCGACCCCTACTCACAGTCGTACCGCGACGCACAGTTCGCTCTGTACCACCGCATCTCGGCGCGACCGCAGTACTCGACCGACAACGAGGTGTCCGGATTCACGGTCGATCATCGGCGTCCGTTCCCGTACTACACAGAGAGCCACGCGACGGTAGGGCATCAGTTGATTGCGATGGGGTACATCATCACCACGATGGAACTGCCATCTGGAAGCTCCATCCTCGAGTTCGGCCCTGGTTGGGGAAACACCACGATCGCGCTGGCACGAATGGGCTATCGGCTGACCGCACTCGACATCGACCCGAACTTCGTGCAGCTCATCAAGGATCAGGCTGAAATGCTCCATCTCTCCATCGATGCGCGGGTCGGCGCGTTCCTGGATGCTGCAACTCTGCCGACCGAGTTCGATGCCGTGCTGTTCTATGAGTGCTTCCATCACTGTTCCGACCATGTGCAACTGCTGGCCGACCTGCAACGAGTGGTGAAGCCTGGCGGAAAAGTGTTCCTGGCTGCAGAACCGATCTTCGACGGTTTCCATGCACCGTGGGGGCTGCGTCTCGATGGCGAATCGCTGTGGGCCATCCGTCAGAACGGCTGGCTCGAGCTCGGCTTCACCGAGTCGTACTTCGTCGAGACGTGTATGCGCCAGGGCTGGTCGGTCACTCGTCGCCACAGCGATGTCTCGCACCTGGCTTCGATCTTCATCCTCACTCGGCTCGGTAGCACCATTGAGCCGGGGCGCATTCGGCTGCCACCAGCCGACGACAGCGCGTGGGCGGTGCCCGACTCCGGTGAGCCTGCCCACCGCTACACGCTGGCCAAGAGCAGGCTCGTGTGCCCCGTCGACGCAATTTGGGAGCGCGTGGTGGTGAGCTTGGCGAACAACTCGCCGATCGACCTTCCTTACGTCGTGAACCATGGCGACGTGGCTGTGCGTGGAACCGTCTCGAAGGGCTCGAGCACCACGGTGACGCTTCCGTATCGCCCCGCCGCCGGATGCCTTGTTTTCGAGACCGACGAGTGGCGGCCGGCCGATCTCATTCCTGGCGCCGGCGACGGCCGTGTGCTCGGGCTGGCAGTGTCGGCCATCGAGTTTCAGTGAGCAGGCCGGCCCGGGAGCGCAGATACGATCACGGCACCGAATACGAGACGACGCGGAGTGCGGTCTGGAGCCTGTCCGGCGCCTGACCGTCGAGGACCACGTCGAAGCCTGCTCGGAGGTCCTCCAGCGTCGCAGTCATCGTTGCGATCTCGTCGGGCGTCCCGAGCATCGCAATCACGTTGACAATGCCTGTCTGCACTGCCCACTCGAAGTCCGGCGACAGGTTGAGACCCGGACTCGACGATCCCCAACCCGGGTTCATCCAACGTCCGTCGACGTGGGCGCTGTACATCGCTGCCATCCGGTGAGCATTTGCCCCACCGATCCAGAAATAGGCCGCTTGCTCGGTTGTTGTCCCGAGCGTGTCCATCTGCTGGCTGAACCACGTCGCCGCGTGGAACCCATCGATGCCTTCCGAAGCTGTGTCGTCGTAGACGAACTCGTACGAGGCGTCGATCGGCATCTCGCCCGCCAGCACCGGTTCGCCACGTGGCGCCCCGGCCTGCAGTGTGAAAGCAAGGAAGACGAACGCGACCATTGCGAACGGCTGGCCTCGTTTACCGAGTCGCTGCCAGATTGCGGCAAGCACCACCCCCACGATCAGTGCGTCGATCCAGGATGAGTACACCTCTGGAAATGTCGGCAGCGGCAGGCTCGCGAAGAGAGCGAGGCCGCCGATGGCTGCCGGAAGCGCCCAGCGTGAGGCTGACTGTGACAGCTTGCCAAGGATGACAACCACGCCGAGGACGAGCGACGGCACCATGATGGACCAGTAGTACGGGATCTCGAGCGTCGAGCCGTGCCTACTGAACTGATACCAGGTCTGGAAGCCGTACTGCACGGCGCAGGTGATGAGAATTGTCCGCTCGGCCCGGTCGAACACCACGTTGAGTCGCCGTGCCAGGTACCACCACGCCAACAAGACCAGCATCGGCACGTAGATCCAGAGTCGGTACCCCATCCACCACAGGCGTGTGGACTTCAGGGGGTCCTGGTAGGTGGAGTTCTCCTTCATGAAGGTCAGCGTCGGCTGATAGACGTTTGGGATCCCGTAGCGGGTTCGGAACAGCAGCAGCCCAAAGCCGACCACGGCCAGCGCGGCCGCGCCTGCCACCGTTGCGAGAACGGCACGGGTCCGCCACGACCGAACGGCAAGCAGCCAGGCGGGAACAAGGCACATGATCATCGCTGCCGCAATGGGGTTCGCGATGCCGATGGCGGCGGCACAGACCCCAACGACGGCCGCTGTCAGCCGCCGTTCAGGACGCAGGCTCACGATCACGATTGCCAGAATTCCAAGCGGAGCGGTGAGTGAGTCGACGTAGTCGTTGAGCACGGCGCGCAACAGCACAGGGCTGAGGAGCGCAAAAACGATCAGCGCGAACGTGTCGAGTTTCCTCCACCGACGATGCCCGAGGGCAGCGATGCACCCGGCGATGAGGATGGCGGTTGCCCAGCGAAGTGCGAGATAGCCGGCCGTTGGTCCGAACAGGATGACCATCACTCTGTTCGGAAGGTACGCAGTCCAACGCGAGACGAAGTAGTGGCGGTCGGCAGACATCGCGATGAGATCGCCCAGGTTCTGGGCATACCCCGTATAGAAATACGGGTCGAGACCGTTGGATATGTAGAACCAGTCGGGTCGAACCAGCATGAACAGCACAGGCGGCGTGAACACGCACGCAGCGATCCAGCGCCACTGACCAGCGAGACGGAGCATCGTGCGACGAGCCCCACTCGATGACGGAAGTTCCACTTTGCCGTCGGGCGGCACAGCGGGGGTGACGCTGCGGGCATCCGCCTCTGCGGTCGACGAGCTCACTTCTGTACCTCATCTCGTGAAGGTGGCGCATCCGTGACCAGGCCCGGACCGTGGCGACTTGCACGCTCGGCCAGCACATCGCGATAGACCTTGGTGTGCTCGGCCGTCGACCGGTCGAGGCTCGACTCGTGCGCGAGATGGAGCGACTTTGCGGCGTACTCGTCGAGGGCGCGAGGGTCGTTGACGAGCCGAGACAGAACGTCGGCCAGGTCCTCGGGGGTTGGCGGTGCCTCCACGAGCACCAGGCAATCACTGGCGTCCGCAAAGATTCCGATGTCGGAAGCCAGCACAGCGCGCCCGACCGGCAACACGAAACGTAACGCTGCGCTCGACGACTCCGCGGACGCGTGATACGGCAGGGCCACGACATCCGCAGTGGAAAGCAGAAGATGCGCAACCTCGGGAGCGAGGAAGTCGGTGACCATTCGCACCGACTCGCCGAGGTCGAGCCGCTCGATCTCCGCCAAGCAGACCGCCTCGTAGACCGACGAGAGCGGATCGGTGTGCAGTGCGCACACGGCCAATAATGCAACCTGCATTCCGCGCTGGCGCATGAGACCGATGGCTTGGATCAATTCGAGGGTTCCCTTGTGAGGGAGCAGGAACCCGTACGTGGCAATGACCGACATGTCTGGCGGCACCTTCAGCTCGAGCCGCTGCCGGGCTGAAGGCACCGGGACGACGGCGAACTGGCGAGCGCCGATGGGGATGATCTCGGTGCGTTGCACCCCGAGCGCATTCAGCCGCTCGGCATCGTCGTGCTGATGAACGATGACTCGGTCGGCCAACGCAAGCTCGGCGGCGATGTCCGCTATCCGAAGGTCGAGATCTGCGGTGGAGAGATCTTCGGTTCGGTGCAGCGTCACGATCACCGACCTCCGCTCCGCCTCGCGGCGAATGAGTGAGCCGAGCTGTCGCAGCCCCACGAAACCGTAGTTGTGCTGCACGTGGACGATCTCGGCTGGGGATTCGTCCAACTCGCGCAGGAGATCGTCGATCGAGGCACGTGGATCGGCGATCCAGGTGCGGGAGACGAACTCCTCCAGGGTGGGCTCCACCAGCTGAAACCGTTGATCGGCAAAGATGTCGGTCGACCATTTCTCGGCTGCTGTGTTGACGAGATCGGCCGAGTATTCGGCGATCCCGCACCGTGAGTTCCAGGTGGTGACGAGCGCGATGTGCGGAGCGGCCTGTCTGTGCCGTTCACGCTGGACGAACGCGGCGAATCTGGCGGCGACCGACTTCCAGTCGAACTCGGAGGTGATCCGCGCTCGTGCTCGGTCGGCTCGCACTCGCACGTCTGGGTCATCGGGGTGGTCGTACGCCAGACGCATTGCAGTCGCCACGGCGTTGCCATCGGGCTCGACCCACATCGAGCCGGGCACCGACAGGTGGGTCAGTGCAGGTGACGTCGAAAATGGCACCGTGGTGGCGGTGGTGTCGTCGACGAAGTCGGCAAGCCCCGTCGAGGCAGGCGCAATGACCGGCACGCCGGCGTTCATCGCCTCAGCGACGGTGAGGCCGAAGCCTTCTCCGCGGGCGGGATGCACGTACACCGATGCGGCGCGGTACAACGCGTCGATCTGCGAATCCGGCATGTCGTGGTCGATCCAGACGAGATGCGGCAGGTTGGTGTACTGCGACATCAACTCGTCGAGCAATGCCCTCACTTCGTTGTGGGGGTTGGGGAAGGTCTTGAGGATCAACGACACGTCGTCGTCAGCGGTGAAGCTGTCGAAGTATGCCCGCAGCAGGATGTCGACGCCCTTTCGTGGGAATGCCGAACTGATGTGCAGGAAACGGAACGCTCGTAGGTCATCGAGTGCCTGCACGTGATCGGCGTGTTCGAGATCGGGCTGGCGAACACCGACTCCGACCACCTCGATCGGGACCGTGACACCCGAGTCGCGAAGCACGCACTGGACGAACGACGACATCACCCCGATGCCGTCGAGGTGCTGGTTGAAGTCGTGTACGTAGCGAGCGGGAAGGCGGCTCTCCTCCCAGCCGAAGTATTGGAAGGTGAGCGCCCCAGGTGAGTCGTCGACTCTCGGTGGGTACATCTGGCGAATCACGACGTCGGGGTTCGGCACCCCGACGCTCTTCGCGAACAGCCCTGCAGCCGCAGGGACGCGCTCGAGATCATCTGGGTCGGGCACATAGTCGCCGGGGCCCTCGGTTGCGAAGATCGACACGTCGAGGGCAGGGTCGTCGTCCAAGGCCAGCGCAAGCTCTCGGTTCAGTGTGGCGAGGCTGTAGGAGGTCTCGAAAGGCCCCTGCACCTGCACCGTCAACCGGCGTGCCGTGCCGCACGCCTCCGCGATTACCGCCTGCAGCGCGGCAGCGACGTCGAACTGCTCCAGCCGCGCCAGCCTCACCCGCTGTTGTTCGAGCGTGCGGCTATGCAGATCGGCGTTGGTCTGCAGCGACACACACGCCTGGACGAACGCCTTCGTGTCGCCGTCACGAACCACGACCCCGGCGCCGCCCATCGTCTCGGCCACGGCCGCGACCCCGTACGCCACGACGGGGAGGCCGGCAGCCATCGCCTCCAGTAGCGGAACTCCGAACCCCTCGTGCTTGCTCATGCTCACGTACAGTCCTGCTGCCCGGTACTCGGCAGCGAGCGTGGCATCGGAGACTTTTCCGAGCAGTCGAACGCGTTCAGTGAGGTTGTGGTGGGAGATGCTCGCTTCCAGGCGGGCGACGTACGAGCGGTCAGACGTGTCGCCGATCAGCACGAGGTGCTGGCCGCTGTCGTGGCACTCGAGAGCGTCGGCGAAGGCATCGACAAGATCGACCTGGCCTTTGCTGGGCACGACGCGTCCGACGAACAACCAATCGGAACCGGCTGGCTCTCCGACGCTCTTGTACGACGTGAACTCGGTCTTCACCGGAAGTACTGTGGCTGACAAGAAGCCGGCACGCAGCATCTCGCGACGATTGAGATTCGAGTCGGCGATCGCCGCTGAGGCCACCCCTGCGAGCGTGCGCAATTGAGCCCTCCCGATCCGTGCGTACTTCCGCATGTACGGCTCGTCGATGAACTCGATGGGTGTGATGTTGTGGAAGACCGGAACGACGTGGTGCGGATGATCGAGCACCTGTTCGAGCAGGTCGTGGCCCATCGAGTGATGAAGCAGCAGCACGCTGCCGGCGGGCGGCCGGTAGTCGGCGATATCGAGAACGGCAGAGCTGAGGCTGTCGGGGATGTACTGGGCGTACACCTCCGAGACGTAGCCGAGTTGCCGGAGGTGCAATTGCCAGCTGAGCATCTCGTTGGTGATGGCATCGCCCACCGCCGTGCCCGAGTGGAACTGGTGAACCTCGCGTAGCTGGGTGTCGTTGTGGCCGCTCACGGTGCTGTTCCCCGAGCTGCGCGCTCCATCTCCTCGATACGTGCCTGCAGGGATGCGGTGGTGAGCGACAGCTCGGCCAGCGCCTGCACAGAGAGGTGCGTGATGGCGGCCAACTCCACGTTGATCTCGCGCTGCACGATCCACCTCGGCTCCACGTACCACCACATCAAGCGGCGGCTGACCTTCTTCATCGTGCGCTTCAGGAACGCCAGCGAGCCGGCCGACTCGAACCCGGTGGGAACGATGGCCGACAGCTCGCTATCCACTTTGACCAGTCGCGCTTCCATCTCGGGAATGCCGTGCATTGCTGCCACATCTGCCGCCTCGAACAGGCCGGGGGAACGCACGATGCCGAGGCTGCGTTCGGCCCGTTCGACCAGTACCGACGAAGCCGGCCAAGCGAACGGCGCGTCGGTGGCGCTCAATTCGTTCTCCAACTGCTGCCGCCACCATTCCAGTTGTACACAGCGAGCGATCATAGCGTTGCGCAGCGGGCTCACCCGGGCGGGCCGGCGTGTGTACGTGCGCCCGAACAGCGCTGCCGCAGGGGCGAGGGTGGCTGTGTAGGCCCTAGGATCTCGCCCATGTGTTCCCAGGGCGGTGCTGTGTGGAGATAGACCTGGACGAGATCATCGCCGGTCTGGAACAGCGCGTCGCTGCGCGTCGGCGGCTCGGCGAGTACCCGATGGGTCTCGAGCCCGAGCTCGAAGCCGAGTTCGACGGGATCCTGGCGGCCATGCGCCGACGAGAGCTCAGCACCGAAGCCCTGAACCTGCGGATCGATGCCGTGCGGCAATCGGTTGATCGGATCAGCGGTGTCACCGCAACGGAATCGAATGTTCCGGGCGGCGCAGTCGTTCACTCCGCAATCGGTCGGCTCGTCAGCCGCCAGACCAACGGCGTGGCTGCTGGTGTCCGTCTCGCCGGCCACGATGTCGTCGCGGCCCTCGTCGAGGTGGTCGGACTGCTCGAGAGTCAGCGCAGTGCCGACGAGCGTCAACTGGTCGAGGTGGTGTCGGCGTTGTTCGACCGGCTGACGGTGGTTGACCAACTGGTCAGCGCGGTCAACGAGATCGAACGGAGGCTGGACGCAATCGAGGCAACAACGGTCGCCAGGTCGTGAACGGGGCGCCGATCCACCAGGTGGTGGTGGGAGCCGCGCCCGGGGACGCTGTCACTTCGATGGCGTTGCGAATGCGCTCGATGTTGCGTGAGCGACACCACAGCGAGTTGTACGGACTGCACGTCGAGCCGGCGTTACACGGGGACGTGCTGCCGCTGAGCAGTCTGGAGCCGGGCGCTGCTGCGGACATACTCGTGTATCACTCGAGCATCGGCGAGCCGCAGGTCACCGACGCGCTGACGGCGACGCGCAGTCGTCTCGTCGTCTGCTACCACAACATCACACCCTCATCGTTCTTCGAAGTGGACTATCCCGAGTTCGCCGAACTTCTTCGCTGGGGCCGTGAGGAGCTGGAACTCATTCGCCCGCGGGTGGTTGCAGCCTTTGCCGACAGCCGGTTCAACGCCGACGAGCTCGTCTCGATGGGTTACACCGATGTGCAGGTGGCGCCGGCCGGGCTCGACCCGCTTCGCCTGACGAGGTGCATCGGCCGCACGACCCTAGGGCAGAAGTGTGACGACGCCACGAACGGCTGGCCGTATGTGATTGCGATTGCCCAGCAGCTTCCTCACAAGCGTCTCGATGTCGTCATCGAAGCTGTCCACCTGCTACAGACGGTTCACCGCCGCGAGCTCGGTCTCGTGATCGTCGGCGTGGATCGGTTCCCGCGCTACGGACGAGCGCTGCGGGCCCTGGCTCACCGGCTCCGAGTCAGGGGTGTCTGGTTCTCGGGGTCCCTCGCAGACGTCGACCTTGCCTTCGTCCTGCGCGCTGCCCAGGTGTTCGTCTCCGCCAGCGAACACGAGGGCCTCGGGGTGCCGGCGCTCGAGGCGATGGCGTTCGACGTGCCGGTTGTCGCCAGGGCGATCGCGGCGGTGCCCGAAGTCGTCGGTTCGGCGGGCGTACTGCTTCCACGCGACGCCGGCCCAGAACTGTTCGCCGAGGCGATCGCGTTGCTCTGCGACGACGGAGCGCTCCGCCAAGAACTGATCGTCCGCGGTCGGCAACGAGTCAGCGAGATGAGCGTCGATACACCGACGCGCTCGCTGGTGGCGGCGTTGGAAGGGCTCTGCGTGTGAGGATCCTGTATGTGTGCCAGCGCTACGGCGAGCGAATCGTCGGTGGTTCCGAAGCGGCGTGCCGCGCCTTCGCAGAGCACCTCTGCGGGCGGGGGCACGACGTCCACGTACTCACCAGCACAGCGCACGAGTACACCACCTGGGAGAACCACTACGCCCCTGGCGATGTCACGATCAACGGTGTCGGAGTGCACCGCCTTGCTGTCCGCTCACCTCGAACACCTGCAACGTTCGGCCCGATCCACGAGTGGATGGTGCACGGACCCAAACCAGTACCGACTTTTCAGCAGCGCAGATGGGCCGATCTCACCGGGCCCAATGTCGAGGGCCTGGAAGCGTGGCTGCACGCCAACGCCCCATCGTTCGACGTGGTCATTTTCATGACGTACATGTACGCCACGACGACCAGGGGTCTACCTGCCGTCGCTGGGAGGGTGCCGACGTTGCTGCAACCCACAGCACACGATGAACCATCGATATGGATACCGCTGTTCGAGACCATCCTGCGCATGCCCGATGGATACCTCTACTTCACACCTGCTGAACGCGCTGCCCTGGAGCGCAGGCTTCGACGCGAAACGGTGGGCTCCGTCGTGGGTATCGGGATCGATTGGCACGATGTGGAGGACCCGACGCCCTTCCGGGCCGAACACGGGCTCGGCTCTGATCGATACCTCCTGTACGTGGGGCGCGTCGACCCTGGCAAGGGCACCATCGAGGCCGGTCGCTTCTTCGCGGAGTACAAGCAGCGCAACCCCAGTGATCTCAAGTTGGTCGTTGCCGGCGAGCTGATCGGGTCAGCTCTGCAGCACCCCGACATCATCTACACCGGTTTCCTCGACGAACGGATGAAGCGGCGCGCAATGGCCGGCTCCGTTGCGCTGTTGCAGCCGTCGTACTTCGAGAGCTTCTCCATCGTGCTGTGCGAATCGTGGGTGCAGGGGCGCCCGGCGCTGGTGCAGGGGCGGTGCGAGGTACTCGACAGCCAGGTTCGTCGCTCACGTGGTGGCATCCCTTACGTAGGTTTTGCGTCGTTCGAGGCCGGAGTCAACCTCTTGCTCGGCGAGCCCGAGCTTGCCTCGACGCTCGGTGCCGCTGGGCGGGAGTTCGTTCGCCGGCACTATGCATGGCCGACCGTCCTCGACGATGTCGAGGCCGCCATCACCGATGCGCAGGAACGCTTCGATCACCGCCGGCACCACTTCGCCGCTGGCACTTCGGTCCTGTGACCAGCGAGCAGCCGGAGCTCGGCACGCGGGTCACGACAGGTTCCACTCCGGACGCATCGTGACCACGCCACCGGTCTCGTAGGGCTTGCCGGTCATCACGTCGAACCGCAGAGCGACCTTCAAATGGTCGTAGATCTGAGCGCGGTTGAAGTCGGTGATGGTCGTGTGAATGTCGTAGGTACCAGGCACCAGATCGATTCGCGGGATGACCACTTCCACGGTTCCCGTGCCCGACATCGAGGTTGGAACCAAGCCAGCGTCGCGTGTGTTCGGCGCAGTGACGGTGAAGCCGCCGAGGCTCTCGATCTCGATGCCGACCACTGGCTGCGGCACCGTCTTGTCTGCTTCGTAGTACAGGCGCAGGCGCACCCTGTCGCTCGTGCGGCAGCGCTTGACGGGCTCGGTGCCGTCGTTGACGAACATTTCCACGTTGGTGATCCTGATTGCCCCGGAACCGCGGCGCACGCTGCCATCAGATGTACGGGCGTCGGCGCCGAGCATCCGCTCGGTGTAGGACTCCACCAGGTCGGCAGGGTCGCCGGCAGCGATGGCCACCCCGTGCTCCAGCCAGATGGCGCGGTCGCAGAGATTCTTGACGCTTCCCATGTCGTGGGTGACCAGGACGATGGTGCGGCCCTCGTTGCGGAACTCGACGAACTTCTCGATACAGCGGCGTTGGAAGCTGACGTCGCCGACCGCGAGGATCTCGTCGACGATGAGCAACTGCGGGTCGACGTTGATGGCGACCGCGAAGGCAAGCCGCACATACATGCCCGACGAATAGGTCTTCACCGGTTGATCGATGAATGTGTGCAAACCCGAGAAGTCGACGATCTCATCGAACCGACCGCTGATCTCGCGCCGGCCCATGCCAAGGATGGCCGCGTTGAGGAAAACGTTCTCGCGCCCGGTGAGCTCGGGGTGGAAGCCGGCCCCCAACTCGAGGAGCGCTCCCATGCGCTTGAAGACGCTGACGCTGCCCGAGTTCGGCTGCAGAATGCCGGCCATGCACTTCAACAGGGTGCTCTTGCCGGAACCGTTCTGGCCGATCACTCCGAACACTTCGCCCTCGCGCACATCGAAGGTGACGTCGTTGACTGCGATGAAGTCCTCGTAGCGGTTGCGGCCGCGCGCAGCGATGAGCTGCTTGAGCGAGTTCGTCTTTTGCTGATGGATTCGGAACGACTTGACCAGGTGGTCGACGGCAAGCACCGTGTCGCCGGCCATCACATTTCCTCCGCGAATCTGGGTGACAACCGACTGAAGATCCACATACCGGCGGTGAAGCTGGCGACCGCAAGGCCGCCCAGGTAACCCCAGCGCCACAGGCTGGGTATGCGGCCCTCGTACAGCACGTTGTGGAACGCGACGATGAATGCGCCCGTTGGCGCATACAACGCCAGGAACTTCAGCGGCGCGAGCGTGATGCGAACCGGGAAGAAGATCACCGGCGTCGCGTAGAACAACACCTGCGACAAGATGCCCCACAGGTAGTTCACGTCATGGAAGAAGACGTTGGCGGCCGATAGGGCCAGCGCGATTCCGGTGGTGAAGAGCGCCCACAGCACGTAGAGCCCCATCAGCATCGGTAGCCACGGCAATGGGTTCTGGCCAGCGATGAACAAGGCGATGACCAGAATGATCGTCTCGATCATCAGCGTGACGAACTGCGCGATGACGACGGAGAAGACGAGGTGTTCGTGCGGGAAGCTGACCTTCTTGATCAGCCCCGCGCCGCCCTGCACACTTCCCATTGCGACACCGATGGTGATGGCGAAAAAGTTCCACGGCAGTAGTCCGCACAGGAAGTACAGCGGGAAGTTCGTCAGGCCGCTCGGGTCACCTGGAAGCGGTGACTGCTGGAACACGTAGGTGAAGATGACCGTGAAGATCAGCATCTGGCTGAGAGGATTCAGCAGGCTCCATGCCCAACCGAGAACGGACTTCTTGTAGCGGGTGCGTAGCTCCTTGAGGGAGAGCAGGTACAGAAGGTTGCGATGAGCCATCGCCGTGCGGAGAGACATGCGGTTGCCGAGTGTACCGATGTGGCATACCAATCTCCGGGCGCGTCGCGGTGTTGGCCACGTTGAGCCGGGGCACGAGGGCGCTACCGCTACCCTTGACCAAATGCGTACAGCACTCATCACGGGTATCACTGGCCAGGACGGCCGCTTCCTCGCCGATCTGCTCCACGAGAAGGGCTACCGGGTCGTTGGCCTCATGAAGGGGCAGAACAACCCGCGGGCCGAACTGATTCAGCGTGAGCATCCATTTGTCGAGCTGGTTCATGGCGACCTGTGCGACCTCACCAGCCTGGTGACAGCACTCAGCGCCATCCAGCCCGACGAGGTGTACAACCTGGGCGCAATCTCGTTCGTTGCAATGAGCTTCAACCAGGCCGAGCTGACAGCAAACGTCACCGGTCTCGGCGTCTTGCGCATGCTCGAGGCCATCCGCATCGTCGGTGGCAATCAGAACAACCCGATTCGCTTCTACCAGGCGAGCAGCAGTGAGATGTTCGGCAAAGTTCGCGAGGCGTTACAGAACGAGAAGACACCGTTCCACCCTCGCTCGCCATACGGGTGCGCGAAGGTGTTCGGCCACGACATCACGGTGAACTACCGCGAGAGCTACGACATGTTCGCGTGCTCCGGCATCCTGTTCAATCACGAGAGCGAGCGCCGTGGCATGGAGTTCGTGACCCGCAAGATCACCAATGCTGTCGCGCGGATCAAGCTGGGTGTGCAGCACGAGCTCGTGCTGGGCGACTTGGAGCCGCGCCGGGACTGGGGCTACGCCGGCGACTACGTGAAGGCGATGTGGCTGATGTTGCAGCAGGACCAGCCTGACGATTTCGTTGTCGCCACGGGCGAGACCTACCAGGTCAAGGAGTTCGTGCGGTTGGCCTTCGAGTCCGTCGGTATCGACGACTGGCAGCGCTACGTGCGTCAGGACGCGCGGTTCATGCGCCCCTCAGAGGTAGATCTCCTCATCGGTGATGCGTCGAAGGCGGAACGCGAGCTCGGCTGGAAGCGCGAGGTGTCGTTCCCGGACCTCGTCCGCAAGATGGTCGACAACGACATGGAGATCGAGCGACGCGCCATCGCAGTCGCGAACTGATGGGTGACGACGTGGCGGGGACCGGCCCCACTGGCAACTACTTCGAAACTCGCTTCGTGCCCGACGAGCGACGCCGAGTCATCTGGCAGCACATCGCCGCCTATCTCGCGCGCTGGATGCCTGCCGACGGCGCGTTGCTCGACCTCGGTGCGGGCTACGCCGACCTGGTCAACGCCGCCACGTGCACCACGCGAGTCGCGCTCGACCTACGCGAAGATCTTGCCGAGTTCACCGACCCTGGCGTGCGAGCGGAAGTCGGCGATGTCACCGATCTCTCCCGGTTCGCTGACCGCACGTTCGATGCAGTCTTCGCCAGCAACCTCCTCGAGCATCTCGACTGGCCGCAGCTGGAGCGCTGCGCCGATGAGGTACGCCGGGTACTGAAACCGGGCGGTCACTTCATTGCCGTTCAGCCCAACTTTCGGCTGGACCAGAAGCGCTACTTCGACGATTTCACGCACCGCACCATCTTCACCGACGAGTCGTTGCCCGACTTCCTGGCCAGCCGTGGCATGCCACTGGCACACCGTGAAGCTCGGTTTCTGCCGTTGACGATGAAGTCGCGGCTCTCATTCGGCCATCGGCTGGTGCCGCTGTACTTGAAGTTGCCGTACCGGCCGCTCGCCGGGCAGATGCTGGTGGTCGCCCGGCGCGACTGAATCTGCTCGGTAGGCTCAACCCTCAGGACGGACAGACCGATAACAGCGGGCAGAGCTGGAGGAAAGTCTCAGATGTCCAAACGATTCGTTCGCGCCGCGACGGCGCTGCTGGCGAGCGTGCTGGCGACGACCGTCGGGGTGGTCGGTCAGGTTCCCGAGGTCGGCGCGGCCAGCTTCTCGTTCTCCGTCTCCACCGGTGGGTCGATCGGCAACGTGGGCATCGATGCCATCGGCGGCGGCTACGTCGGTGGTGGCGAATACGACTCGTACCTGCGCTGGGGCAGCGACGGCAACATCACCAAGATGACCATCCAACAGGGCTATTACCAGGACGCCCCCGGCGCCAACCCATTCTCGATTCCGGGCTCGCCGACGTCGCTACGCCTGGAGCTGTACCCGAAGCCGACCAGCGACATCAAAGGCACGTACGACATCTGGACGGGTAACTACGGTGGTGCGGCTGCGGGGCGTGAGAGCCGCACCGGATACAACTTTGGCAACATTCCGCTCCCCACGATTGGCGTCGAGGATGCGTTCCGCATCGAGGGCGCGGTTGTGTCGTCGACGCCTGTCGCCGATGGTCGGGTGCAGGTCGACATGTTCCAGATTCCCTGCGGCTACCCCGATACGTGCGTCGACACCAAGTACACCAACACCGGCACATCAGTAGGGGCCTTTGCCAGCGGGGTCACCAAAGGCGATCGCTGGAGCGGCAGCGTTGGCTGGCCCGGGCACTACCTGATGTTCATCGAGGACAAGGCCACCGGTCGCAAGGTGCGCGGGTTCATGGACATCGAGAACGGCCAGGTGCCCGCTATCGACCTCGACGTTGCCTGCTTCGGAATCCTGCGCTGCACCTACGACTTCGGCAACGTGCCGGTGCCCTCGGGTGGGTTCCATCCGATCAGTCCCACCCGAATCCTCGACACTCGCTTTGGGCTTGGCATCGACAACGGAGCGCTGCGGCCCGGAGATGGCCGCCTCGACGACCCGAACCCGGTCAACCGTCGGGCGGAGACTCGCAACCACGAGCTGAAGGTCACCGGTGTGGGTGGTATCCCGTCATCGGGGGTTTCGGCGGTACTGCTGAACGTCACTGCCGTCGCCCCGCCCGCCTGGGGCTACGTATCGGTTTCCCCGCGCCCGCCGGGAACGGGTGACGTGTTCGACGACCAGGCCACATACGGGGCGCTGCCGAGCACCTCCAACCTCAACCTCACCGCAGGTGAAACCGTGCCGAACCTGGTGCTCGCCCGCGTGGGTGCAGGCGGCACCATTCGCTTCACCTA
>Ga0105044_10000960_pt1 | contig 37310 bp, 29 predicted proteins | sample MAT01_FD_78092 | JGI IMG/M metagenome (GOLD analysis project Ga0105044, IMG submission 78092) | Freshwater microbial communities from Lake Fryxell liftoff mats and glacier meltwater in Antarctica - MAT-01 | ecosystem: Environmental > Aquatic > Freshwater > Ice > Liftoff microbial mat | place...
ATTACATCTCCCTTGCTTTAGTTATAGGAAAAACCTGTGAGGAACTTATGAGGATGCGGAACTTATTGGGATGCGGATCTTATGGAGACAGTAGCGGATCGGCAAACGTTTATGAACGTTTCAGGTTACGGATGGTTCATGTTGAACGAACCTAAAGGTGGCTAAAGGCAGCGTTGCCCGGTGATGGCGTCAAAGATGCAAAGGTCGCTTGGGTGGAATTGGAGGGAGAGGCGATCGCCCACCCGAGGCCGTTGCTGGGGAGACAGGGTGAGATTGAGGATCGGGGGCGTGGTGTTTGCGGTTGGCGTGACCATCGCCCGCACCAAAATTTCTCGCCCTAGGGGTTCGACTAAGGTAACCACGCCCACCAATATATGAGGGCTGCTTTCGGGGACGACCTGCACCTGCTCGGGGCGCACACCGAGGGTAAAGCGTTGCCCTTGGGTGGGGGAGAGGGTTGCTTGAAACGCCTTAGGGCAAGGGATTTTGTAAGAGTCTAAGTGAAAGTAGCCGTCTTGGTAGGTCGCATAGATCAGGTTCATTGGCGGGCTACCCATAAAGGAAGCCACCATTTGGTTGGTGGGGTTAGCATAAATTTCTTGGGGATCGCCAATTTGCTGGATTCGGCCTTGGTTGAGCACTACAATTTTGTCGGCCAAGGTCATGGCTTCTACTTGGTCATGGGTGACGTAGAGGGTGGTGATGCCAACGGTTTGATGGAGCTGCTTGAGTTCGGCGCGGGTGTCGTCGCGGAGTTGGGCATCGAGGTTTGACAGCGGTTCATCTAACAAAAAAACTTGGGGCTGACGGGCGATCGCCCGCCCTAGTGCCACCCGTTGCTGCTGCCCCCCCGAGAGTTGGCGCGGCTTGCGGTCGAGTAGGTGCGCGATATTTAGCGCTTGGGCTACTCCTTCAATGCGATCGCGAACGGTGCTAGGGTCTGCCTTTCGCATTTTGAGGCCAAAGGCCAAGTTGGCGGCGACGGTCATGTGGGGATATAGCGCGTAGTTTTGGAAGACCATGGCCACATCGCGCTCCCGAGCTGGGATATCGTTGACGAGGCGATCGCCAATATATAGCCGCCCATCGGTTGCTGGCTCTAACCCTGCAATCGTCCGCAGAATCGTAGATTTGCCACAACCCGACGGCCCCACCAAGACCCAAAATTCACCATCGGGCACCTCAAAGGTAATGTCGTCGATGGCCGCCCCTGCATTAAAGCGACGGGTAATTCTTTCTAGTGCAACCCTTGCCACAATCCTGTTGCTCCGCCCTTGCCGTTAGTTCTCCCCTTATTGTGGCAGGCTTTCGGCGGAAGCGCGCGCCCGCGCCGGAGGCAATCGGCTCGCGGCCTCTACACCGATAGGGGATGTGATCCGCACCAGGGGGTTGGTATTATCCAGCCATTCTGAGCACATCCACGATCGATCTGATCCATTGCCCCGCTCTCCCTAAATGCCCATGACCTTACCCCTAGACCAAGATTTAGAGCAATTAGAAAGTCTCTTGCACCACACCGTAGAGCAGGCATGGGCGTATTTACAGGAAATTGGCGATCGCCCTGCCGCCACAGATTTTGTGCCTCAACCGATGCTGTCATTGCCCGATCAAGGGCAAGGAGCCGCCGCCGCATTGGATCTGTTTATGCACCGCTATGGCCATGCCATGCCCGCCAGCAATGGCCCCCGGTTTTGGGGCTTCGTCACTGGTGGCACCACCCCGGCGGCATTGATGGGCGACTGGCTGACTAGCACCTATGACCTCAATCTCACCAGTGTCGCCAACTCCACCGCTCCTAATATTGAACAAGAGGCCGTCCAATGGCTGCGGCAGTTGTTTGGCTTGCCGCCAGAGTTTGGGGGCACCTTTGTCACGGGGGCCACCATGTCGAACCTGGTGGGGTTGGCGATCGCCCGTGAGTGGGTCGCCCAGCAACAGCAGCGCAGTATTGCCGACGAAGGACTCCAGGCCATCCCCCCGATCACGGTGCTCAGTGGCATCGCCCACAGCAGTATTTATAAAGCCCTCGCCATTTTGGGGATGGGTCGCCAAAGCCTCAAACCCGTCCCCCTGCTACCTGGCAATCGGGAGGCAGTGGATGTTGCGGCGTTGCGCCAAGCCTTAGAGCAGCAAGATGGGCAGCCCTGTATTGTGGTGGGCAATGCAGGCACCGTGAATACTGTAGATTTTGACGATTTAGGGGCGATCGCCGCTCTCAAAACCGAGTTTCCCTTTTGGTTTCATGTGGATGCAGCCTTTGGCGGATTTGCCGCCTGCTCGCCCCAATACCGCAGCCTCACCGCTGGCATGACCACCGCCGACAGCCTCACCATCGACGCTCACAAATGGCTGAATGTGCCCTACGACGCGGCTCTCCTCTTTACCCCCCACCGTGCCCTGCAACTGGCGGTTTTCCAAAACAGCGCCGCCTACCTCGGAGCCATGGGTGATCCCCCTGATTTCGTCCACCTCTCTCCCGAAAACTCTCGCCGGATGCGGGCACTCCCGACCTGGTTTAGCCTGATGGCCTATGGCCAGGGCGGCTACCAAGCTCTCGTCGAACGCAACTGTGCCCAAGCCCAAGCCTTCGCAGGTCATATCGAGGCGGCTCACCAATTTCGGCTGCTTGCCCCCGTGCGGCTTAATGGCGTCTGCTTTACCCTGGCCGAAAATCCCTCTGAGGAGAGGGTGACTGCGTTTCTTACCCGCCTGCGCCAAGATGGCCGCATCTTTCTGACCCCCACGGTATACCAAGGAATCCCCGCTATCCGTGCGGCATTCACCAATTGCCGCACTAGGGAGGCGGATGTGGCGATCGCCTGGCAAGCCCTTCAAGATTGCTGCTAATCAAACAGTGAAAATCACCGACCTAGGGATGCAGGAGTTGCTGTAAGGAGAGAGAGGGGCGATCGCCCCTAAAAACTCCGATACAGAGATCAAACCCGAGCTAGGGTGACGATTTCACTCTGATCTTGGTACTTACCGCGACGCGCCTCGTAGGTCGTTTCGCAGGGTTCTCCTTCTAGGAATAGGATCTGCACCACTCCTTCGCTGGCATAGATCCGGCAATCGGTGCTAGAGGAGTTGGAAAATTCTAGGGTAAGGTGGCCGCGCCATGCGGCTTCACCGGGGGTGACATTGGCGATGATGCCGCACCGAGCATAGGTGCTCTTTCCCATACAAATCACGGTGATATTTTCTGGGATTTCTAGCCGCTCTAGGGCAACCCCTAGGCCATAGGAATGAGCCGGGAGGATGAAGTAGCGCCCATGCTGATCTTCGTGGAGCGGGGTGGGCATGAGGTTGTCGGGGTTGAAATATTTGGGATCAACAACCGTGCCCGGAATGTGGTGAAAAATCCGAAATTCTACGGGCGACAGGCGGAGGTCATAGCCAAAGCTACTCAGCCCATAGGAAATGACAGGACGACCTTCCAGCACCCGCACCTGTTTGGGTTCGAAGGGCGCAATCATGCCGCCATGAGCCATTTGGCCAATCCAAGAATCGTTTTTCAACATGGGGTAAAAGGTAGCGTGGGTGAGCCAGAAACTGGACGGTTGAGCCGGAGATCGATAGGACACTCTGCTCTCTTGGATACTCAATATATAGGGGATATTTCCGAAAGACAACCGTGATTTTCAATAGGGCTAGTGGATGAAACCCTGGCATCGCCTCTCTATCGAATCTTATCTCAGCCCCATTGATGGCTGTGATCGGCCTTCCGATCCCCCGGCCACCGAGAACACCCCTCACCCTCCGCTCTACTCAGGCGTAACCCGCCGTCATGATCGGCTGTCCTACCAGTCGGTCATTACAAAACGTTACTTTCTCCTCAATGAGATTGACGCCCCCAGGGAGAAATGTAATGTATGAAGGATTGATGCAGATTTTATCAGGCTTGATGGCAGTAGTCTCAAGAGACTTTGACCTTGGGCGATCGCCCCAACCCTTATTCTGCAACGGTTTTTAGACCTAGTGCGGTTCATCGGTGGGGTTGTTCGGAGTTCCTCGAAGCCCCATGCTTCAGGGTCTCTACGCTGCCATCGCAAGGCTAGAGGATGAAAACGCTGAATTTCAGCATAATTGCGAATGCTTGGATACCGACATGACCGAACAGAACCGTTTACGATAACTGTTTACTGAAATTGCTGGGTGCTGGAGTTTATGAACACAATCTTGGATAGACATCGGTTTTTACGAACGGTTTGACTGGGCGATCGCCCATCCTTTGACCATTGCCCCGCTGCCCTGCAACAGTAAAAAGAAGCCCACCATTGCCGAGCTATCTGCACAGGATTTACGGAATAAGCCCCTAGCCATGCTCAAAAAACAGCTCAGTTTTTAGCCGTTGGCGTTAATATCGTTAGTGCAGAATTTAGATCGTTAGCTGAGAAATCGTTGGCAGAGAAACAGGCGCGGAAGACCCGTCACGCAGACCCCTGCTTTCGACTTCTCCTGAATCGGTTCAGTTTCCTTAAGATTGCAAACACGCCTCTGCTGCTTGAGAGATTGGCGTATTCTACCGCTCACGATTTTGCCCGCACTCACTCGGTTTGCACCTTCAGACCAAAGGCAGACAGGTAACCCATGGGATTTGAGGAAGATGGCCTGCAACTATTGCGCGAATGCTGTCGAGATGACGCAGCCTTCCAGCGATTGTGTGGCTTTTTGGCCACCTTCACCCCGCACTCGTCCCAAAGCGAAGCCCATTACCAAGCCTTGTTAGCGGCTAGCCCCGATCTGATGTTTCGGATTGACGCTGACGGCTACTATCTCGATTTCAACAGCAACAGGCACACCAATATTCCCCGCGAGGCCATTGTTGGGCAGTCTTTGCAAGATTTACTGCCCCCAGAGGTCGCGACGCTCTGCCATCAGGCCATCCGCCAAGCCCTCACCACGGGGCAGATCCAAACCTGTAACTACACCCTCAACGAGCCGTTAGGAATCCGGTCTTACGAGGCTCGGGTCGCTGTGAGTGGGGTGAATGAAGTGCTGTGGATTGTGCAGGATGTCTCAGAACGGCAACGGGTCGGGGCAGCTCTGCAAGTGAGCGAAGAACGCCTCAAAAGCTTTTTTGATGCGACCTTTGAAGCCGTCATGATCCATGACTATGTTCAGATCTTGGATGTCAACCCAGCAGCAGAAGACTTGTTTGGCTACACCTACGATGAATTGGTAGGGATGCCGGTGTTGCAGTTGGCCGCAAAGGAGTGGCAAGAGGCGATCGCCCATCGCTGGAACAGCCTCAATAGCCCCACCGAACCCTACAGCTACGAAGCCGTCGGGATTCGTAAAGACGGTTCTCAGTTTGTGGGCACGGTTTCGGCTAAGGCCATTCAGTATCGCGGTAAGCTAGCGCGGGTAGCGAGCATTCGCGATATTACCCTGCAACAGCAAGCCCAGCAAGCGATTCGCCAAAGCGAAGCCCGCAACCGCGCCCTCCTCGAAGCCGTCCCCGACCTAATCTTTCGGATTCGTCGCGATGGCACCTACCTCGACTGCAAAATGGGGGAAAATAGCACCCTCCTAGTGCCAGCAGATGTGCTCAAGGGAAAAACTGTATACGAGGTGTTGCCGGCAGAGATGGCCGCTGAGCGGATGCATTATGTGCATCAAGCCTTAGAAACTGCAGAAACCCAGAGCTTTGAGTACCAACTGTCTTCATCAATGATCCAATTGCATCCCATGCTGGATCAGATCTATCGCCAGGTTAGCCACCCTGCTACCCAGCCCGTTGAAGGAGACGCGACCTCGGAGCTACGCGAGTATGAATCGCGGATTGTGGTGAGCGGAGAAGACGAGGTGATTGCCATTGTCCGCGATATTACCGAACGCAAACGGGCTGAGGTAGCCCTGCGCCTCTCCGAAGAAAAATTTTCTAAAACCTTTCGGTCTAGCCCCAATGCCATGACCATTGCCACCTTGGTGGATGGCTGCTTATTAGAGGTCAATGACGGATTTTTGGCAACCTTTGGATATGAGGCCCATGAGCTGTTTGGGCGATCGGTTCATGACATTAACTTTTGGGTCAACCCCCTCCAACGGGATGCCATGGTGCAAACCCTTCAATCTAAAGGCTCGATTCGCAATTTAGAGTGCCAATTCCGCACAAAAACTGGAGACATCCGCGATGTCCTATTTGCCGCAGAGATTATTCAAATTGGGGGAGAAGCCTGCCTGATCGATGTGGTGACCGACATCACCGATCGCAAACGCGCCGAGCAGCAACTATGGGCCGCCGCAGAGCGCGATCGCCTGATCGGAAAAATTGCCCTCCGCATCCGTAAATCCTTAGATCTCCAAGACATCTTAGATACCACCGTGACCGAAGTCCGGTCTTTCTTAGGAGCTGACCGCGTTTGCATTGGGCATGGACAGGATGACGATAACTCGACTGGCAGGATCGTTGCTGAGTCGGTTGATCCGCAGTGGCAAGCTCTAGACGGCACCCTGTTGACCGACCCAGAGCATATTCGAGAGTTGGAAGATTTGTTTGCCACTGGGCAGATTCGGGTCATCCCAGATACCCAAGATCTGCAGGGTTACCCAGCGCTGTCAGCCCATTATCAGCGCTACCAAGTGCGCGCGTCACTCTCGGTTCCATTGATGATCGACAATGCCTTTTTTGGGCTGTTGGTGGTGCATCAATGTTCAGCGCCACGCCACTGGCAAACCTCTGATATCGAGTTGCTCAAACAGTTGGCGGTGCAGGTGAGCATTGCTCTCCAACAGGCCAAGCTATATCAACAAGTGCGTAAACTCAACGCAGATTTAGAGTGCAAGGTGCAGGAGCGCACCGCTCAGTTGCAGCAAAAAATGGAGGAATTGCAAGAACTCAACGAACTCAAAGACGAGTTTCTCAATGCTTTTTCCCATGATCTCCGCACGCCAGTCATGGGGATTTCGTTGGTCATCAACAACCTCCTCAACCAACCGGGCGAGATTATTCCTGTCTCTCGCATGATTTTAGGCCGGATGGTACAAAGCAACCAGCATCAACTGCAACTGATCAAGTCCTTCTTAGAAGCCCACTCTGCCGAAACGCGGGGGGTGACGCTCAATCCTGAACTCGTGCAACTGGGTCTACTGGTGCAAGTGATCGTCGAAGACTTAGAACCGCTGGTTGAGAAAAATCGGGCAACGCTACACAATCAAGTGCCGCCCGATTTGCCCTTGGTCAACGCCGACCCATTGCAACTGCGACGGGTCTTTGAAAACCTGGTTACCAATGCTCTCAACCACAACCCACCGGGGGTGGCGATCGCCATTGCTGCCACCGTAGAAGAAGACTGGATCCAGTTCACCATCCAAGACAACGGAGTGGGCATGAGCCAAGAGACCTGCGACCACCTCTTTGAGCGCTACTCGCGGGGGCCAAAGTCTCGCCACTCGACTGGCATTGGGTTGGGGCTTTACCTCTGCCGCCAAATTGTGACCGCCCATGGGGGGCAAATTGGGGTCTACAGCGAACCCAGCCAAGGGGCTACCTTTTGGCTGACTCTCCCCCTTGCCATCCCCACGGGGGCAAACGCGCTCCCTGACGATTAGACCCCATTCACTAGCGGCTGGCTAGGTTTGCCCGAGTTTCTTGCCCTAGCTGTTGCCAACGGCAGATGGGGAAACGGGAGCAGACGGAACCTCTGGATCAGGCGCAAACCAGGACACGGCTCCAAACAACGCCAAGGTGCCACCGACTGACAACATGCCTAAGATCATGAGCCAAACCAGTTGTTTCTGCTTCGGCTTTTCTGGGTTCTCCATCGCGTGGATGCTCCGTATGGGATGGGCTAGAAGTTTTGGAAATTGGCGATCGCCCCCGCCATCCGTTGAATCACCTCATCTACTGGGATCGCCCCTAGCTCCCCAGACGCGCGGGTGCGAATGCTGAGGGCATTGGCCTCCACTTCCTTGGCACCCACCACAGCCATCACCGGCACTTTGTCCTTCTCGGCATTGCGGATCATCTTGCCGAGGCGTTCGCCGCTGGTGTCTACCTCCGCCCGAATATTGCGCGATCGCATCTCCTGCACCACCCGCTGGGCAAAGGGTAAAAACTCCTCCGTCACCGACAAGATCCGCGCCTGCACCGGAGCCAGCCAGAGCGGAAAATCACCAGCATATTCCTCAATCAAAATCCCCACCAACCGCTCCAAAGACCCAAAGGGGGCACGGTGAATCATCACCGGACGCTGACGGGAGCCATCTTCTGAGACATATTCCAAGTCAAACCGCTCGGGCAGGTTGTAGTCTACCTGCACCGTTCCTAGCTGCCACTCCCGCTCTAGGGCATCCTGAAAAATAAAGTCGAGTTTGGGGCCATAAAACGCGGCCTCGCCAATGCCGATGAAATAGTTCATCCCCAATGCATCAGCCGCTTTTTGAATCGCACTCTCTGCCTTATTCCAGGCATCCTCTGAGCCAATATACTTATCAGACTGCGGATCGCGAAAACTCAGTCGCGCCTTAAAGTTCTTCAACTGCAAACTATTAAAGACCGATAAAATCAAGTCCACCACATTCATGAACTCTGCATCTAGTTGATCGGGCGTCACAAATAGGTGCGAATCATCCACCGTAAAGCCACGCACTCGCGTTAGCCCGCCTAGCTCGCCCGATTGCTCATAGCGATAGACCGTGCCAAACTCCGCCAAGCGCATGGGCAGTTCCCGATACGAGCGCAGTTCGCTCTTATAGATCTGAATGTGGAAGGGGCAGTTCATTGGCTTCATGGCAAAGCCCTGCTCAGCCAGCCGAGCCGCATCATCATCCGCCATCATTGGGAACATATCTTCTTTATAGTTCTGCCAATGCCCAGAGGCTTTGAACAAATCAACCCGCGCAATATGGGGGGTGACCACAGGCAGATAGCCCCGCTTCATCTGCTCCTGCTTCAGGAAATCCTCTAGGGTGTTTCGCAGCAGTGTTCCCTTCGGCGTCCATAACGGCAACCCAGGGCCGACTAGGTCGCTAAAGATAAACAACCCTAGCTCTTTGCCTAAGCGACGATGATCGCGTCGGATCGCTTCTTCCTTGCGGCGCTTGTATTCGGCTAGTTGTGCCGAGTTCTCCCAAGCAGTGCCATAAATTCGCTGCAACTGGGCTTTGGTTTCATCCCCACGCCAGTAAGCGCCTGCCAAGCTTTCTAGCTCAAAGGCATCGGGATCAATATCTCCGGTGGTTTCAACGTGAGGCCCTGCACAGAGATCCCACCAAGTCTCGCCTAAGTGGTAGATGGTGATGGGTTCCTCTTTAATGTCATCCAAAATCTCTAGTTTGTAAGACTCCTGGATGGCTTCGATGCGACGCCGTGCTTCTTCGCGGGTCACCTCTTCACGGATCACCGGCAACTTCCGCCGGATGATCTTCACCATCTCTTTTTTGATGGCTTTGAGATCTTTCTCCAAAAATGGTTCTGGGCTATCGAAGTCGTAGTAGAAGCCGTTCTCAATCCAGGGGCCAATCGTCACCTGCGCCCTTGGAAAAAGCTTCTGCACCGCCATCGCCATCACATGCGACGTGGTGTGGCGGATTTTTTTCAACGCCTCAGATTCGCTGGTTTTGGGAAGATAAATTTTTTCGGGCTGATCGTCAGGTTGAAGAGCCACACTAGAAGAATCTTGGGACATTACAAAATGTTGGGGTAACACCGACATGGACGACAAACGCAAAGATTACAGATGTAAAGATTACAGACGTAAAGATTACAGACGCAAAGATTACAGACGTAAACTGGGAATTGAGGGCTGAGAGCGTAGATTTCTAACTCAGTGCCAAAGCGATCGGCATATTGATGCCCAAAGGCCAAGGGTGAAAGATTTAGCCTTGGAACAAAAATCTTACTCTTATCTTAAGCGGTGGACTTCAGCCCTGTCCTAATTCCCTCGCAAAACCTGCCCATGGAGGCGGAATGCTGCATCAAAAATTGTTGCGAAACGTAAATCACGTTAAGATTATCGAGTACGTTGGAATATGTATATAAGAAAAATGTTTAACGCTCACTCTTCTGAGTCGGAGTTGCTCAACACGCTGCTAAAACCATTGCTAGAAGACTTTCAGTATTGGCTTGGGCGATCGCGCACCTTACTCGAAAGTCAACCCATTGATTTTTTAGGCGAAGTAGCGCAGTCTGATTTATTAGAGCGAGTTAAGCAGGCGCAGCAAGAAGTTACCACCTCAGAGTTGCTGTTGCAAGCAACAGGTGGCCAGGTTGGCGTAGAAACCTCTATTATCATGACATGGCACCGTTTAGTGGCCGAATCTTGGCAAGTTGCCATTCGCTATCGGTTAGAAGTAGCTCCTCAGCAAGCTCAAGCTGAATCCTAGGCAATGCCCCTAGGATCCGATCCACGACACTCCAGCAACCGGGTTGATAGGAAATAAGCAGTATGCTGCATTTACTCTATATTCTTGCCTTTACGGTTTTGGCCTTCTTGGCCGTGATGAACCTGATCCGCAATCTAATGACGTTGGGCGCAGAGTCTAACCGTGCCACCGCCCCCTGGCATAAAAACTCAGCCTATGGGCAGTTGCGGAAAGCTCCTCCGCACCCAGAACTGGTTGATAAATCAGGAAGCTTTATTGATGAGCCATATCTAGTCATGAAGTCGATCTCGGTCGATGATGCTCGTGAACGGCTAGATGCCTTGTACAATGCTTCTCCTGGAACAGCTGACCAAGCCCAGGATGACAGCTAGTCACGGAACAACATATCTTCCTGGTTGCTAGCTAATGACGGTTTTAAACTGTTCTAAGCATTTTTGACATTTTTGACAAAAAATGAAACGGAACCTTGCTTTCAAGGCTCCGTTTTTAGTTTCGAGTGAAATACTGAGTGACTTTTTAGATATGGCTGTAGCCAGTCTGGACGTTAAAACGTTTTAACGGTTTCTTGATGTCCTAAGCAACGTGACGATGGCTCTGAAATTATGCTGACTGTTCAAGATAGAAATGCGGCAGATCAGATCCATGCTCTAGACAAATCTATGAATCTAGCTGGTTGACATGATTGCCCAACCCTAAACAGCACTAAAACGAGGGTGCGTTCTCAGAATAGAGGGTTCAAAGTCAAATGACCAATTGAGAAAGCTTTCGGAGGCAACATCGACATCATCACGGCGCAGCAAGAGTGCCATATATCGCACTCGCTGCCGCACCACAATCGCGCGGTAATCGCTACCCTGAATCATCGCATGGCGAAACCCCTCAAGGCGCAGGGATGAAATGAGGAGCGATTGTAACCCCAGAGCTTGGAAGATCGTTTGCACCCAACTCACATCGGTGCTCTCGGTGGTTGTGAAATATTCTTTGGGGAGGCCACTCAGATCAAAAATAGCGGCACCCACGATAGAGTCGGAGTAAGACACGCGAATGTCCTGATCAGAGGATGTTGCGGATGGGGGTGAGGTGAGATGAGAATTGATGTCAGAAAGCATGGAGGCTGAGGTTCCGTAAGTCTGACCCACTGCAAAGTCTTACCGAGAAGGAAGTGTTTGATGAGGTCTGATGAATTGGCGATCGCCAATTTCCCTGCTGTGAAAGCGGCCAAGAGAACTTTGACCCAATCCGGGCTACTCCATCACTTCTCTAGCTTAATCAGAGCTTGCATAGAGGACGACCGTAAATTTGCCCGTTCTCGCAGATTAGCCCCTTGTGGTTTATACTCTCTAGCCCTAGGGCTAGCCAAAAGCAACTTTATCAGGAATTATGGCCTGTTGATTAGAAGTCTCAACCCTGAGAGTGAGAGGATTATGGCTCAACCTCAGAGCGGCTGATATTGTTGTTTTCAAGGGAGTGACGAATCGACAGGATACTTCTTATAGGGAGAGCGAGATCATTCTTAGCTGAGAACACGCTTGGCTCTCTATTTAACCAGATGACTTTGCCGTTGGGAAGATGGGCCTGCCCTCCCCCTCCCTCAGAATGCCTCTCCTCTGGCTACACCCGTGCGCCAATTCCCATAGATTCTTGCCCTCAATCACAGATCGTCTGAGTCAGAATCGTCGTCTTGGTTTTTGGTGCGTTTGACAATCCAATAGCTCGCAGCCAAGGCAAAAATTGCGGCTCCTAGGCCAATCAACTCAAACCCACTCGCCCCCTTAGAATCAAAAATGATGATTTTTCGGGCAACGGCGGTTAAAGACGTAACGATGACCAATTCTAATTGCACTGCATGCTTCTTGAGATAGCCCGCAATGTTCTCTAGAACCTCTAGAGCAATGAGCAAATTGAGAAAAAGGCCAAAAATTTGAATCAGCGAAGAGGTAAAAAAGCCGTGGGGTTCCTCAACCAGTAACTCCAGCAGCAATACTCGCCAGAGGTCAATACTAGCGACGATCAAGACCATAATCATCGCTAGCGACAGAACCTTGGCCGCGATGCTCTCTGCTGTCTTGATCAGTTTGACAAAGTTTTCGTCGCTGGCGATCGCCCTTAGTTGCCGATAGAAGTTATCCAAAATGCTTCTTCCTGTCTATCACCCTAGGCCCTCAAAATCATATCGAGAATGGGGAGAATCGGAGGAGAGTCACCACCAAATTAGCAACAGGGATTTTGTATCCCAGACTACTTTTTTCACAAAAAACCATAGTTTTCCACAGGAAAACCATGGTTTTCCACAGGCTTCTGTGGAAAGACAGATCACCTGTACCCGGTATAAGTGATCGAAGGGTCGGGATCAAGGAGGGGTGGCCATTCTGTAAATCAAGGCAGGTTACGACGCCTATGCCCATGTCTCGGCTATTCCCATTCAATCGTGCCAGGCGGCTTCGACGTAATGTCGTATACCACCCGATTAACCCCCCGCACCTCATTGACAATGCGATTGGAAATCAGTTCCAACAAGTCGTAAGGAACCCGTGCCCAATCAGCTGTCATTCCGTCTTCACTCGTTACAAACCGTAGCACGATGGGGTAAGCGTAGGTGCGCTGGTCGCCCATCACACCGACGCTCCGAATGGGTAGTAAGACGGCAAAAGCCTGCCAGAAATCTCCATACACGCCATGGCGGTTGATTTCTTGGCGCACAATCAGGTCAGCATCTCGCAGGATATCGAGCTTATCTTCGCTGACTTCGCCCAAAATTCGGATGGCAAGCCCAGGCCCAGGAAAGGGATGGCGGTTGATAATTTCTTCGGGCAGGCCAATGGAATGCCCGACCTTGCGGACTTCGTCTTTAAAGAGCTTGCGCAGGGGTTCAATTAGCTTAAAGCGTAGGTCTTTGGGCAATCCTCCGACATTGTGGTGGCTCTTGATTTTGACCGCCACCCGCTCCCCAGTTTTGGGATCAGCATTGGTATCTGCAGACTCAATCACATCGGGGTAGAGGGTTCCTTGGGCCAGGTAGTCGAAAGGCCCAAGGCGCTTCGATTCTTCCTCAAACACACGGATAAACTCATGGCCGATGCGCTTGCGCTTTTCTTCGGGATCACTCAAGCCTTCGATGGCCGCTAAAAACCGTTCGCGGGCATTGACATAATGTACAGAAATATGAAACTGCTCATCGAACAATTTCAAAAGCCGCTCTGGCTCTAGCTTACGCATAAAGCCTTGGTCAATGAACATACAGGTTAGTTGATCACCAATAGCATGGTGCATGAGAAACGCTAGGGTGGACGAATCAACTCCCCCTGAAAGCGCTAGCAGAACCCGCTTATCACCGACTTTGGCACGAATTTCGCGGGTTGTTTCTTCGACGAAGGCGGCGGTTGTCCAAGTGGGTTGGCAATGACAAATGTGGTAGACAAAATTTAGCAGGAGGGCTTGCCCCCCTAAGGAATGCACTACCTCGGGGTGAAATTGAACGCCGTAGAACTTTTTGGCATGGTGGGCGATCGCCGCTGAGGGGGTGTTATCAGTATGGGCTAAGACCTCAAATCCTTCGGGTAGCTGCGTGACCGAATCTCCGTGGCTCATCCACATGGTGATGCCGTCATCCACATTCGTCAGCAAATCGGTGGGGTCATCAATTTTGAGCGAGGCCTTGCCATACTCGCCTCGATCGGCCTGTTCGACGCTGCCCCCGAGGTGTTGCACCATCAGTTGCATTCCGTAGCACACCCCCAAAACCGGGATGCCCAACTCCCAAATATCGGGGTCGCAGAGGGGCGCTTTGGGGTCATAAACCGAGCTAGGCCCCCCAGATAGAATGATCCCCTTGGGCGCAATTTTGGCTAGTTCTGCGGCAGAGGTGCGGTAGGACAAGACCTCTGAATAGACCTGAGTTTCACGAATACGCCGGGCAATTAGCTCAGAGTATTGCGAGCCAAAGTCAAGAATAATGATCCTTTGGCGGTTTAGAGGTTCATCGCCCTCTGGGGAGGGTGTGTCTTGGTTGCGAGTTTCGAGGTGAGCAGTCACAGTGATGTCCTGAATAGTTGTCTCTTTAGGGTGAAACGGTCATGGGTGCTAGATCTGTCAGGAAGGCTGTCGAGGTTCTCTTGTGGCAAAATCGGAGGTGCCTTCAGCCCAAGTTTGAACAGCATTAGGCATCAACGGTAAATTTGGAAGAGGGTTGAGGAACCGCACCCGCAGAACGGAAGAAATCTAGGTTAAAACCCAGCGAGGCAAGAGTAGCGCACCAACTGGGTGAGAGGGGCTAACCCGATGCCATGGGTGGAGCGAAATGGGCTTAAATCTTGCGCTTAAGTTGAAGAAAAACCGACTCCAGTAAAATTAACTAAAACCAAGATTGACTAAAACCAAGATTGATGCTGACAAGTGCGAAGAAGCCAAACTGGCTGGCCATCGGCAGAGCAGAACAATCAATGGAAACGCTAGAAGAAATGGAGACGCTAGAAGAAATAGAACGCTAGGGTGAGAGCGGGGAAAGGCGACAAGCAGCGGGGCTACTATCGAGAGCTGAATTAAAACTTGAAATGGATGCGCTGAGTTAAATAATAACGATGTGAAATTAATTAGGTTGGATGAAATTTAGGGGATGAATGGCCGCTGATAACAAGTTGTTAAAATAGCTTAACAAAACTCGGACAGGATCGAAGAGCCAATTTTACTATGGATAATGACTTGGCGATCGCGATCAAACAGCACAGACCCTACCGTGACCGTGGCCTCACTGTGGATGCGAATGTAGTTGGCTGCCCGTCGATCAATTTCTTGGGCGATCGCCCCATACACCGCCTGTACCCAAGCGCTACCCGTTTCGGCATCTAGAGCCTTGAGGAGCGTGAGGGCGGCTTCGGCGGTGGGGCTGTCAAATAGGGCTTGGAGGGTGGCGGGGGGAAGTCCGGCGATCGCCCCAAAGCTGGTCAACACCTCCCGCCGGCCATCCGCGACATGATGATGGCTGTGGAAAATTCCGGCGGCTAGTTTGAGCAATTTGCCGTGGTAGCCAAACAATAACACCCGCTCAACGCCCTGAAACCCCGCTTCTACCAACATCGGCCCGACCCAGTTGGCGGTTTTAATCAGGCGATCGCCCACAATCCCCATCTGCTGCGCCAGACTCAGGCCATTTTCGCCCACGCAAAACACCAAGCCATCTCGGGGTGTGTGGTGCGATCGCAGGGTGTCTCGAAATGCCTCTAGTTGACCCGGCGCACTTAGGGGCTGCGAAATGCCAGAGGTGCCTAGCAAAGAAAGCCCTTCAACGACCCCAAAGGCTGCATTCGAAGTCCGATCTGCGAGGGATCGGCCCTCGGGCAAGATTAGGGTTACGGTGAGGCGATCGCCCGTCCCTAGGCGGGGGAGCAAATTGGCCTCTAAAACCTGCCGCGCGTAGGCATAGATGGCTGGGCGCTCTTCGGCGGCGATGATCCCAATGCCCTCGCCCCCTAAGAGTTGGAGGCGATCGCCCCCCTCTTGGCTTGCGGCCAACGCCTGCGACCCATCAGACGGCTCAGCCCCTTGATCCTGGGGATCGCCCATGGCATCCGGCCTGGGGGCAGAGGTTGTGATCTGAGATAATTCTACCAACGCCCACACCGGGGTGTGGCGGGTGAGATCCAAATTGTCACCGGGATCACTCCGCGTCATGGCCAAGGCTGAGTAACGCCCCAAGCGGGCCACCGCTTCTATTGGGATCTCCACCGTTTCCGCTGGATTGATCAACTCGACGGTGACAGCAGGCAAGTGTGGGAGCGTTTCTTGGAGCCAGCGCAGAGCGGCGATCGCCGCTGCACAGGCAAACACCGGCAACGTATAACCCGCACGCGCAGACAACCTCGACGACCCCACAAGCACTTCCTCCCAAGCGGCTTTTTAAGCCTAGCAAGGGGAAAGGCTTTCAGGCGACCTAGATAGAACCTAAACCGTCACGGTTGGCTGATCAAACGCCATAGAAGGCTGCACGCCATGCCATTGGGGGTGGGGTGGCTCTGTTTGGGCAATTAGGGTGCCCCGCGAAATGACATAGCGCACGGAAGCCCGACGGCGAATGGCATCATAGCGATCGCTCGCAGCCAAGACCACCAAATTAGCGGGCTTGCCAACCGCCACACCATAGTCTGCCTCCACTTGGAGGGTTTTTGCTCCGTTCCAAGTCACCATGTTGTAACAGGCATCGATTTCATCAGTGCCTGTCATCTGGCAAATATGCACGGCCATGCTGGCCACATCCAACATATTTCCGGTTCCTAAGGAATACCAAGGATCTTGCACACAGTCATGGCCAAGGCTGACATTTTGCCCCTGCTGCCACAATTCCTTAACCCGCGTGACCCCCCGCCGTTTGGGGTACGTGTCAGCCCGCCCTTGCAGGGTGATGTTAATTAACGGGTTGGCAATAAAGTTAAGGTTAGTGCGTTGCAAAAAGCCCATCAGCTTAAAGGCGTAGGCATTGTTGTAGGAATGAAAGGCGGTGGTGTGGCTGGCCGCAACCCGCGCCCCCAAGCCGGATCGAATTGCACAGGCCACCATGACTTCCAAAAAGCGAGATTGATCGTCGTCAATTTCGTCGCAATGGACATCGATCAGGCGATCGTATTGTTCAGCCAATTCAAAAATGCGATGGATCGAGCGCACCCCATCCTCGCGGGTCAGCTCATAATGCGGGATGCCGCCCACCACATCGGCTCCCAACCGCAAGGCTTCTTCCATCAGCGCTTCGTTTTGGGGCGCACCATAGAGGCCATCCTGGGGAAAGGCAACCACCTGCAACGTCATCCAATCTTTGACCGCCTCCCGCACCGCCAACAACCCTTTTAGCGCAGTGAGGGATTGTTCACTCACATCCGCATGGCTACGCACGTACAAGACCCCTTGCATGGCCTGCTGCTTGAGTGTGGCGATCGCCCGTTCCTGCACATCTTCTAGGGTTAGCGATTGCTTCCGCTCTCGCCAAATTTCAATCCCCTCAAACAGGGTGCCACTCTTGTTCCAGCGCGGTTCTCCCACCGTCAGCGCCGAGTCAAGGTGAATGTGGGACTCAACAAATGGTGGGCTGATGATGTGCCCTCGCACATCTAGCTCTTGGCTAGCGGTTTGGGGTAGGTGAGGGGCGATCGCCGCAATTCGCCCGTCCTCCACCCATATATCTACGCAATCACTAAGGCCATCCGGCTGGAGCACACGCCCCTGCCGCAACAACAAACTGGGCTGAACACTCATAGAATCACCACAGGGCTTTGCAACTGTCCATCGCAGGGAAGCACCCCACACGATGCTCCCCTACTCTACTGGAATCGCCCTCTGGAAAATGCCGCCTAATCTACAACTCGAACTAATCCATGTTGCACCGCCTCAAACAACCGGTTGAAGGTCGCTTGTTCTGCGTCACTGAGGCAACTGGCCGATAGGGCAGCCGTCATGAAATAAGACTGGTGTTCCCGTGTAATTCTGCGCGATTGCAAAACCTGCTGAGCCATTACTTGGAAATCGACAAGGGGTAGAGCCATCTGAAGTGCCATGGGTCAATGGAGGGATATCAATAGCTTCACTATCATGTAGTTTCCGTAAAAAAGCTGTGATCCTACGATGAACCCGCTTGTGATCTGATCGTCCTGTGGATGTGATGGAGATCAGCTAGCTTGTGTGATGCAGACACTTTTCTTGAGTGATCTAAATCATCTTGATTTCCTGACAAAGGATTAAAAGACAAATTAAGCCCTTCAGTTATCATATTTTAGGTATAAAATAGATTCAGTGTTTCAGTGTCTTTACCGATAATAAAAGCGTTTTTTTCGGGTTGCCATGACTTCTAAGGCTTTTTTGAGTAGCAAAAAAACCTATCGGATTTTCACTACGTAGGGTTAGAGTCGCGCAGTTTAAGTCTTTTTGAGGGATGCCATCCCTCAAAAAGTTCCTCCCTGAAGCCAGATTCAGGTGTGCAACCCTCTATAAACCTACTAAAAGGATTCTATTGATACAGACAACTGAACTGATACACCGCTATCAATAAAGTATTATGAAGGACATAGGATCTTCTACTACTGGGTGCAATTTACGGATCTTGCTGTGGCTGTGCTGTGTTAATGAAGTAGGCCACAGTTTTAGGTAGGTTTCTAGGATTTAAGATCTTTAGGATTGTAAGTTAGCCATTCCGTGTTATCGTTCCTTTCCTTTTTTCAATCTTCTGAGTCGCCCCAAGCCAGCGTTTTGCCCCGACGTGCAGCTTCACTGCGGAGCATTGTTGATCGCATCCGCAACTCCCTACGACTTGATGTGGTGCTACAAACCGCTGTTGATGAGGTGGGCGACCTCCTGGATCTAGACTGTTGCCTATTCTTTTGGTACTTTGCAGATCTAGAGCGGGTGCAGGTTGTGTGCCAATCGGCTCGTGACGAAACTCCCCGCGTTTTAGGGCACTATCCCCTAGAGGCTCTTGGTTCCATTGCACCGTTTGTCGAGCAGGGTGAGCTTATCGACAATGTGAGCCATCGCATGGGGGGAAATAGCCTCCAATTAATTTCTAACTGGGTCACACGCTGGCATGTTCCTGCTGATGAACTGCGGCTATTTGGCTACCCCGTAACCCTATTGGTGCCTGTGCCGGGGCAAGATAGCTCTATGGGTTTTATGGCTTGCTTGTCAGAACGCCCCCGCTCTTGGGTGGCCGCTGATCTAGAGTTTATTCAGGCGATCGCCCAGCAACTCGAAATCGCCATTCGGCAGGCGCAACTCTACGAGCGCACCCAGAAGCAAGCCCACCGCGAACGATTGGTCAACCAGATCACTACCCAAACGCGGCAGAGTTTGGATGTCAAAACAATTTTGCCAGGGGCGATCGCCCATTTGCTAGATGCCTTAGAGGTTGATCGTTGCTTAGTGCACCTAGTTGAACCCCTTGACTCAGACGACGAACTCAATTTAGCCAAAGACTCCTCCCAAATTCTCTCTATGCCCGGAGGATTACGCTCTAGCCCCCTGCCCCATGGCAACGCAACGGCGGCAAAAGGCAAGGCCATGACGGGCGAAGTTTTCCGCCGCAAGCACCTGTTCGAAGCCTGCCGTGACCCCTTTTTGCCCTCCATTCAAGACTTTGATACCAACGGCCCCATTACCCACTGGGTCATCGAAAATCGGCAACAGGTCGTGATTCCCGATGTCACCCAAGACTCGCGCATCGGAGCCGAAAATCCCGAATACCAACTGGCGCAGATTTGCTCGTCGCTGGTTGTACCTGTCCAAGCCAATGGCCGCCTCTACGCTATTCTCTACCTCAACCAATGTTCTAAAATCCGGTATTGGTCTAAGGATGATCGAAAACTGGCGCAAGCGGTCGCGGATCAACTAGCCATCTCCATTCAGCAGGCTCATCTCTATCACCAAACCCAGCAGCAAGCCCAACAAAGCGCCGCCCAAGCCCAAAGTTTAGCCGAGGCTCTGGCCGAATTGCGCCGCACCCAAGCCCAGCTGATCCAAAGCGAAAAAATGTCGAGCTTGGGGCAACTCGTGGCTGGAGTTGCCCATGAAATTAATAACCCCGTGAGTTTTATCTATGGCAACATTCCTTATGTAGAGCGGTATGTGGCTGATCTCCTCACATTGATCGACCACTACCAACAAGAAACCCCCGACCCATCCGTAGACCTCCAAGCCTTAGCGTCTAAAATTGAACTCGCCTTCTTGCGCCAAGACTTGCCCCATATTTTGCAATCGATGCGCGATGGGTCTTCCCGGATTCGGGCGATCGTGGCCTCACTCCGCAACTTTGCCCGCCTAGATGAAGCCTCCTGCAAGGTCGTGGATGTCCATGAAGGGCTAGATAGCACCCTGGCCGTTGTGGGCAATCAGATGGGCGACGCGATTACCATTCAGCAACACTACGGTGAGCTACCCCTGGTTGAGTGTTATCCGGCAGCACTCAATCAGGTCTTTTTGAACCTGATGATCAACGCAGCAGAAGCCTTAGAACAATCTACAAAATCTGAAAAGGTCGTCACGGTCACCACGGAGTTGTGTGATTCGCCCTCCGATCAGGAAATGTGGGTGCGGATTAGGATTTCTGACAATGGCTGCGGCGTTTCTCCTAGAATTCAAGACAAGATTTTTGATCCTTTCTTTACTACCAAAGAAATTGGCCGTGGCACTGGTTTAGGCTTGGCCGTAGGCTATCAAATTATTGTGAACCAACACCAAGGTCGCCTTGACTTTACTTCCACGCCCAATGAAGGGGCAGAGTTTATTGTAGAAATCCCGGTTACCAATTCGGCAGCCTGGGTGCGCGATCGCAATCGCTATCTGCAAACGGATCCGTCCTCCGCATCACGCCTCGTGTCCTAGATCTTGAGACCACCTGCGGCTGTCTACAGGCTATCAAAACATCCCCAAATTTCTTGCTGAAAAAGAGTTGTAGCTCTTTTGGCGAATATCCGATAGCTCCCTCCGACCGCTACCTGAGGCGATCGCCCTCAATGCAACGGACGACCTCTAGGAAGAAGCCTTTTGGGGGCGATCCTCGCTTCAAACAGGTTGACCAGCCGATGTTTTCAGCATCCATACCCAGCGCCGCCCCGACTCTGGAGCATCGACAGAGATGGTATTTTGAGGCAGGAAGGCCTCAACAGGTGCGCTGCCATGACAATTCAAACCCCAGAATGGGTGAAGCACGCTGTGTTTTACCAGATTTTCCCCGATCGCTTTGCCCGTGAGGAGGTCGCAGCCACGCCAGCCGAGCAAGTGCCGTTAGAACCCTGGGATGCCCCTCCAACCGTGCAAGGATATAAGGGCGGTAACCTGTGGGGCATCATCGAACGGCTCGATTATCTCCAGGATCTAGGGATTACAGCCCTTTACTTGACGCCTATTTTTCAGTCGGCCTGCAACCATCGGTATCACACCCACGACTATTACCAAATCGACCCTCTTTTGGGAGGAAACGAAGCGTTTGCGGCATTCCTGAAAGCTGCTCACGATCGCCAAATGCGGATCGTTCTTGATGGCGTGTTTAACCATGCCAGCCGAGGCTTCTTTTTCTTTAACGACATTTTAGAGAATGGGTCGCATTCGCCTTGGGTCGATTGGTTTCAGATCGAGGGTTGGGGGCTATCGGCCTACGATGGTTCGCATCCGGCCAACTATGTCAGTTGGGCTAACAATCGGGCACTGCCTACGTTTAACCACCACAACCCCCAGGTGCGAGAGTATCTCATGCAAGTGGGGGAATATTGGGTGCAACAAGGTATTGATGGTTGGCGGTTAGATGTCCCTTACGAGATTAGGGTAGACGGGTTTTGGCAGGAATTTCGCGATCGCATCAAGGCGATTAACCCCGAAGCCTACATTGTGGGAGAAGTCTGGGAGGAGGCAACGCCTTGGCTTGATGGTACCCAGTTTGATGGGGTCATGAATTATCCATGGACGGCGGCGACTATTGCCTTTGTGGGGGGCGATCGCGTTTTGCTCGATTTGGTGCGCGCCAGTTCCTATGCTCCATACCCAGCGATTTCTGCCCCAGACTATGCCCGCCAAGTGCAAGCTCAACTCCACTTATATGATTGGCAAATTCAACTGACGCAGCTGAATCTATTGGATAGCCACGACACCGCTCGGCTGATTTCAATTGTGGGGGGCGATCGCTCCTCCGTTGAACTGGCTACCCTGCTGCTCCTCACTGCCCCCGGTGCGCCCTGCATTTACTACGGCGATGAGGTGGGTCTAGCGGGTGGCATCGACCCAGATTGTCGCCGCAGTTTCCTAGCCGAAGACCAGTGGCAACAAGAGGTACTCGCCTATCATCGCCGCCTCATTGCCCTGCGCCATCAACACCCCGCCCTTCGCACGGGTTCCTATGACATTCTCTATGCGGAGGGGTTAGCCTTGGTGGTGGCGCGTCAGTTAGCGGCCACGGGCACCCATGCTGCAGAGACCCTGATCATTGCGGTCAACGCTGGCGACACAGAAGTGGCGATCGCCCTTGCAACCGCTCAACTCAACGCCCAACCGACCACCCTCTATTTCGGCAACGGCACCACCACTTGGAGCCACGATACCCTGACCCTCACCCTGCCTCCCCGCCAAGGACTGGTGCTAGGTGAAGCCCCGTGAACCCTCACAGCGGCCATCAGACGAGACTGCTCAACGTCTATGAGGCTTGCAACCGACAGGCTGCAAGCCAAGCTCTGCGAGCTTTAGCCATCCTGGGATAGCTCTCCCAAACCTGAGTTCAGGAAGCTGAAAGGTAGAGTTCTGCGGTGTTACCCGACCATCCTGCAACACCTAACCCAGCTCTACTGATCCATTGCCTGCCGACCTTCGCGCCCTAAGCGAACGAGCACAAACTGCATGAGATAGAGTGTATAGATCACCAGACCGAGGATGCCGAAAAAGGCTAAAAAGCCAGTGTTATAAGTCGCGTGTAAAATATCTTTGTAGATCAGTGGCGGTTCGCGCCAGACTTGGCAAAACGCTGTTTCGTAGGTGGCTTTGGCAAAGGCACATTGGAGGAAGGGCAGAGAAGACACAGCCCCAATGACGGAGTAAATACTGATCGCCCAGCGCCAAGCGGTAAAGCTTAACTTGAGCGATGAGGACGGTTGATCCTCAATTTCTTCGTTAGCATCGTTCCAGAACCAAAGACCAATGGGAATGAGAATGTGAGCGATTAACCCGGTAAAAAAGGCAATGGGTAGGTTGCCAATTACTAAGTACACGGTGATCGCGAGCAGACTAGACACTCGCCAATAAATAATCAGCAATCGCTGCATCGCTTCTCGCCGCTTAAAGGTGACCCACCCCAGCAAGATCAAGGGCAGCAACACCGTAAACAGCAAGGCCAATCGATAATCAAGCCAAACGAGCGATCGCAATAATTCTTGAGACATAAACGCAACCAATATCACATCCAGGTCATGAGCCTACAGACTTGCCCCATGGCTCGGTGCATAGGGTTCTGTGCATAGCGTTCTGTGATGCACAGCTTAGTCGTTACCCAACCGACAGGCCATCAAACAGGGCTAATTAATTAGGGCTAAACAAGTGGGCTAAACAGGTAATCTAAACAGGTTTTTAGATTTTCTAGATCAGCGAATGCTGAGTGTCTACCACGATTGCCCCACCCCATCCGGCCAAACCTCATCTTAGACTAAATTCTTCCGCAACAAACCTTGAAGATGAGGAGCCAACGCTCAATTCACAGCCCAATTCACAGCCCAACTCACAGCCCTTGGATGCGGCCATACCAGCGCAGCAACACATGGGCTAAGCGATCGCTATCATGGCGCACGTAGGCTTTTTCGACATCTTCATCCATCACGTTTGAGATTAAGGTTCGCCGCCCTAAGCGTTTGACGGCTTCGCGGTCAAAGTAGACGGGGTGCGATCCATCCTGAGCATATTTGATCAAGGTGCTGGCGGAGGGCATTTGGCGTTGTACTAACACGACATCAAACAGGCGTCGGCCTCCGGCCAGTTCATCTAAGGCTCGAATATGGTCTGCAACGGTGTAGCCTTGGGTTTCGCCCGGTTGGGTCATGATGTTACAGACATAGACAGAGGGGACATCCGATTGGGCGATCGCCTCCACAATCTCTGGCACTAACAAGTTGGGCATGATGCTGGTGTAGAGGCTTCCCGGCCCAATCACAATGAGGTCGGCTTTTTGGATAGCGGCGATCGCCCGTGGCAAGGCTGGCGGATCGGCAGGCGTACAGCCAATCTGGACAATTTTTCCCAGCGCCTCGGTAATGTTGGATTCCCCTTCAATGCGGCGGCCATCCTCTAACTGGGCCCATAGGCGCACATCGCTGAGGGTCGCAGGCAACACCTGCCCCTGCACCGCAAGCACCTTAGAAATAGCGGCGATCGCCCGTTCTAAATCCCCCGTGACCTCCGTCATCACCGTCAAAAACAAATTGCCAAAGCTATGGCCACTCAAGCCATTGCCCGCTTGAAAGCGGTATTGAAATAGCTCAGTCAGCAACTTTTCTTCATCGGCTAGCGCCGCCAAGCAATTGCGAATGTCTCCCGGTGGCAACACCCCAATCTCCCGCCGCAACCGCCCCGAAGACCCCCCATCATCGGCCACCGTCACAATGGCCGTAATGTTAACGCTGTAATGCTTCAGCCCCCGCAGCAAGCTAGACAAGCCCGTGCCACCGCCCACCGCCACAATGCGGGGGCCTCGATTCAGCCGACGGTGGCTCAACAGCCGGTCCACCAGTTCTTCATCGCCCTCTGGCATCAGCACATCGGTGAGGGTATTGAGGCTTCGGGTATGCCCCCACACCACCAAAAGGAAGCCAATCACGGCTACCAATGGCCCACTCACATAGCTGGGCACTAGGCGGGTCAAGAGGCTTAGCCCTTCACTAATCAATTGCCCAATCCGAAAGATGGGGGTTTGCCTTGCCCAAATAGCCACCCCCAGCCCACACATCAAGATGCCTGCCGTACTGACAAACAGCCAACGTTTTAACGAAAGACCCGGCGACAACCACTTAAACCACTGGTTCATCCATCGATGTTTAGAAATGGCGGAGTGTCTATCTGTTCGTCGTAGGCGAGTGAATTGGTGTGCGACTTGCTTGAAAAATCCGTTCGACATTTAAGATAGATGGTCTTAAGTAAGATAGATGGCAATGCTTGGGATATTCCTTAGATTGGGATCGCCCTTCTCCCGCTCCATAAATGATCTGTGGATGATCTGTTCGGGGATGTGCCGCTTAAACGACCTAGGGAAGGCGACTCAACTGAGGTCACAGGGATATTATGGCAAACCCATATTGCAAAAAATACCAGCATAAAGCACGCAAATCTGATTGTGTGGCAGGCTCGTATCTTGAACTTGTATTCCCGATTAACCCTATGCGTCCCGTCCGAGAGGTCAAGCCTTGAAAAAGTGATTTGGGCAAGTGATGATGAATGTCTGCTTCCAACGTTAGCACTGGAGGGCTCAGAAATCTTGGCAGGATTCGGGGTACCCCTCCCAAACCCCTACATGATCTGTCAGCCCCCAATTTGGATTTTGGGATGGTCTGCTCTGGCTGACTGGCGCTCAGGCCTGTTAGTATTTTGCAAAATCCCTAACGTGACTAACAGGTCTAACAAGGCTTCCTTAAATGCCGTCCTTGCGGTTTTGTCCTCGTGGGTGATTTTAGAGCCTAGCTGCTGATTGACTGACAAAAAATGGACGCCCTCACCCCCAACCCCTCTCCCAGAGGGCGAGGGGAGCCGATCTGCCTCTTGTTCCCTCTCCCTTTGGGAGAGGGCTAGGGTGAGAGCCTTCGGGGTTTTGGCTGAGAGTTTTGTTAGTCAACTAGGCTCACAATCTCTCCAGACCCGCAATCTCGCTATCTCCGCAATCTCGCCATCCTTGCAATGAACCAAAGCCGTGTCTAACTCCCACTCTCCCCAGCCTATTTCTCAACAACCTCCACCAGACAATGACCCTGGCCACAAGCGCCCGTTGATTGAGTTGAAACGGGTGAGCAAGGCGTTTGGGGAATTTAAGGTCTTAGATGAGATCGATCTGACCATTTATGACGGAGAAGCCCTCGCCATTATTGGGCCATCAGGAACTGGAAAATCAACGATTTTGCGAATTATTGCAGGGTTATTGGCTCCTGATTCTGGGGAGGTTTATATCCAAGGACAATTGCGCGATGGATTGGTTGAAGATGCCAATGATCCGATCGGGATTGGTATGGTGTTTCAGCAGGCGGCGCTGTTTGATTCGTTAACGGTGTATGAGAATGTGGGGTTTTCGCTGTTACAGCATACGCAATTGCCCTTAGAGCGCATTCAAGCCTTGGTGGATCAGAAGCTTCAGATGGTGGGGTTGCCAGGTATTGGCGATCGCCTCCCCTCCCAACTCTCAGGCGGGATGCGGAAGCGGGTTAGCTTTGCCCGCGCCATCATGGAAAACCCCGATAACTCCTCAGCCCGCCCCGAGGTGTTGCTCTATGATGAACCCACGGCAGGGCTTGACCCCATTGCCTCCACGGTTTTAGAAGACTTGATTCGAGAGTTGCAATGCACGGAGGGGGGCTGTGGAACCTATGTGATGGTGACCCACCAAGACAGCACGATTCGCCGCACGGCGGATCGGGTGGTGTTTTTATACCAAGGCAAAGTGCAATGGGAGGGGAGCATCAACGAGATTGATACGACGGATAACCCACTGGCGCGGCAGTTTTTTAGTGGCAGTATTAAAGGCCCTATTCAAGTGGCACAGTAGGAGGCCTATAACTACACGCTTTGATCTAATTTGACGAGTGATCAAAATGATTGACGGAATTGCAGACGGTTTTAGGGAGGATTCTGATGTTTTCAGGTCGTCTCCCCAGAAAAACGCTGTAATCTAATCGGGTGATGCCTGCAACATTGTGAGGAACAAGGATGCGATCGCGCGCAATTCGAGAAGGATCGGTGGGGCTGCTCATCTTGGTGGGCTTGGGTCTGTTTACGTTTTTGGTAATCTGGCTGCGGGGCTTTCGCTTGGGTTCTCGAACCTACAGCTTTACCACGACGTTTAGGGATGCTGGCGGGATGCAAGTCGGCTCGGCGGTGCGCTATCGCGGCGTCGTTGTGGGGCGGGTTAAGGCCGTACAAGCTACCTCCATTGAGGCTGAGGTCGAAATCGAAATTCGCCCGGCCACCCTCAATATCCCGCGCGAATCGATTATCTTGACCAACCAAACTGGGTTAATTGGGGAAGCCACGATTGACATCCTCCCTCCTGCGCAAGGCTCCACCGAGGTGGCGACCAATCCGCTAGCTAATGATTGCCCTGACAGTGGCATTATTTGTGCTGGCGATCGCGTTGAAGGGCAAGTGGGCGCGACCTTCAACGAACTGATTGCAGCCACTATTACCTTGGCCGATCTGTTTTCGGATGAAGACCTCTTTGCTAATATTAAAAGCCTGACCGGAAACAGCGCCGTTGCTGCCGCAGAAGTGGCTCGGTTAGCGGATGAAGTCTCGGTTATTGCCGAATCGGTGCAATCAGAAGTGGGGCCGTTGTTGCGATCGTTTAGCACCACCAGTACGCAGATTGGCCAGACGGCCAACCAGGCGGGGCTGACGCTCTCGGAGGTGAATCGATTACTGGCCTCAAACCGGGGTTCCATTGTTGGCACCCTCGAAAACCTCAATCAAGCGTCTTCGGATGTGCGGGTAATTGTGAATCGGATCACACCCCTCGTCGAAGAGCAGGGGTTGGTGGAGAATCTCCAAATTTTGTCTGAAAATGCGGCTCAAGCGTCGGTCAATGCTTCAGAAGCCTCAGCGAGTTTGCGAAATCTAACCGATTCTTTGGCAACGGATGAGAACCTGCTGTTGCTGCAAGAAACCCTAGATTCAGCCCGCGCCACGTTTCAAAACGTCCAAAAAATTACTGCCGATTTAGATGAGCTGACCGGCGACCCAGAAGTGCGAGATAGCCTTCGAGAACTTATTCGGAGTTTGGGTAGCCTCCTATCGTCGGCGGAAGACTTGCAACAGCAAACGGCGATCGCCCGCTCCCTTGCCCCTGCAGAAGCCGCCCTGCTGGCCCAACGCTCCGCTCAATCGGCATCCCCTCAATCGGCATCCACCCAGCCCAGCCCAGCCCCAAGCGCAACGAGTAGACCCTCTACGGATCTGGCAGACCCCCCCGCCGAAACCCCTGCCCCAAATCCTGCAACCCCTCGTCCTCGCACGCTCATTCGGTAACGAGAGGAAACTCCAGCGCTAGCTTCTCCACCCTAGAACTGTGCCAGACCTGGGGCAGATGATTTTGTTTTTGGTCAAAGCCTGTTTTTGATCCTGGCTCTGACCTCCTTAGAGCGCGGCTAGGGTTGCGCTCAGCAGCCCTCGAAACAGGGCTAGCCCGTCGGTGTTCCCCAAGTAGGCATCGGCAGCCCGTTCGGGGTGGGGCATCAGCCCTAGAACATTGCCTGGGCGGTTACAAATCCCCGCGATGTTGTTGATAGAGCCGTTAGGGTTAGCCTCGGGGGTAATCTCCCCGGCAGCGGTGCTATAGCGGAATACAACCTGCTGATTGGCTTCGAGGGCTTGGAGGGTGTCGGGGTCGGCGTAGTAACAGCCTTCGCCATGGGCAATGGGCAGCGTAATCACAGCATGAGCCGCGTAAGCACTCGTCCAGGGGAGATCGGTGCGCTCAATCCGTAGGGAAGGGCGATCGCAGATAAAGTGTAAATCTCGGTTTCGTACCAAGGCACCGGGCAGCAACCCCGCCTCCGTTAAAACCTGAAACCCATTGCAAATACCCAGCACAAAACCGCCCCGGTTAGCATGGTCTACGGTCGCTTGCATGGCGGGCGAAAACCGCGCGATCGCCCCACACCGCAAATAATCGCCATAGCTAAACCCACCGGGCAAGATCACCACATCCAAATCGGCCAGATCTCGATCTTCATGCCAGACCATCCGGGTCGGATACCCCAATAGGTCACGGGTTACCATCACTACGTCGCGATCACAATTTGAGCCAGGAAACACAACGACGCCAACCTTCATCCTTCATCCCCCCACAGGTGATTCAATTATTGCTTTCAACGATTCATCCAAAGATTCAGTAGCCGTTAGAACGGGATCTCGTTCCACGGCTTCTACCCCGCTCTCCGTCGTAATCAGGAGTGATTAGGTCAGCTCAAAGCGATAATTCTCAATCACCGGATTGGCAAGCAATTGGTCGCAGATCCGATCGAGTTGTGCCCGTGCCGCCGCTTCGTCTGCTGCGGTTACCTGCAACTCCACATATTTCCCAATGCGCACCTGCTCTACGTTGTCATAGCCCAAATGCTGTAACCCAGACTGTACAGCCGTCCCAGCGGGATCAAGCACCGATGGGCGCAGGGTAACATAAATCTTGGCGTGAAACCGTTGCCCATTTGGCGTCGTTGCCTGTGTCGTTGCCTGACTCACTGCCGCACCTTCTTCCAAAACTGGCAGGATAAAACCTAGCCGTAACGGTCTCATTTTATGATGGGACTGAGCCTCTCCTCGAAAAACTCTCTGAAATTCTCCGTAGACGGCGGCATCACGAACTCTGTCTTTAGGGAAATACCCTGATCCAGCGTCTTACCTACCCCCAACCGCATCCAAATCGGCATCCCTCTGCCAAGATTGAGGAGGGGCGATCGCAGACCCAACGCTTGGGGATCAGCAGAATCCCTCACCCTCGTGATGGCTAGAGGGCGATCGGCTCTATCATTTAGCCCCATCTCATCGAATCTGCACCTTGTCGCCCAATTTGCCTATCCCATGTCCGACCGCCGTACCCGCAGCCAACAGCGCATTTTAGATCTCTTGAAAACCCTAGACAGTGCCAAATCTGCCCAAGATATTTACATGGAACTGCGCGAAGGGGGGCAAAGCATTGGGTTGGCCACCGTCTACCGCTCCCTCGAAGCGCTGAAGCGGGAAGGCGCGTTGCAAGTGCGCACGCTTCCTAGTGGAGAATCGCTCTACAGCTCCATGAAAGAAGATCGCCACCACCTCACCTGTGTGCGCTGTGGTAGCTCTGTCCCCATTCAAGAATGCCCTGTGCATGACCTAGAGCAAAAACTCAACCACTCCTATCACTTCAAAATTTATTACCACATGCTGGAGTTTTTTGGCCTCTGCACCCAGTGCCAACTGGCCAACCCATCCGAAGAATCCCCCGCAAAGCAGCATTGAGATCCGCTGCCCCCAGATTTGGGTTCTCAGGATCTAAGCGGTTTCAGGCAGCGGGAATCTGACCATGACAGCCCTGTGGAAAATCACGACAGCCGCGATGCAAAGGCGCTAGGGGCTGCAGAGTTGAGGAGCCGCAGTGGCGGCAATCTGCTCTGCTAGGGCGAAATCTAAGGCCGTTAGCCCTCCGGCGTCGTGGGTTGTCAGCACCACTCCAACCCGGTTGTAGGAAACCCTGAGGTCGGGGTGGTGGCCGAGGGTTTCGGCGGGTTCGACGAGGGCGTTGAGAAAGGCGATCGCCGCTACAAAGTTGGCAAACTCGTAGGTGCAAGCTAGCTGTTGCCCATCTGTTCTCCAGGTTGGCAGGGTTGTCATCTGAGCCGCTACTTGGGGGGCGGTTAGGGGCGTGGGTTGGGCGATCGCCCCTGATCCCTGCCTCCAAACCCCTAGGGTCAAGATGCCAAGCAGTATCCACTGATTCCAGCCAGAATAGCCCTGCTTGCGGCGGTGTTGTCTGAACATAATGGGAGTCCCTAGGCCGAACGGGGGCGCTCGGCTTGCGGGCTAGGGCTAGTCGGCGCAGGCAGCGGCTCTGGTTCTTGCAAAGCCGTCCATAGCGACCACCCAATCAATGCCAAAATCCATCCTGCCAAGAACAGCACAATGACCTTGCCGCCTAGGCCAAAGCCGCTATCCTTAGGCTTTGGACTCGCTAAATCATCCTCCTGATCCAGCGGCTGGATGGCCATTGGAGAACCTACCATTTGCCCATAGGGTTGATCCTCGGACGCTTCATCATCCGAGTCTTCAAAATCTGCATAGGCAGGAACTGAAGGAGTTGGCTCTCCTTCGAGATCATCGAGGTCATCCAACAGATCCAACCCCAGATCATCAGACTCCGCGTCACGACCAAACCCCGTGGGTATATCCTCTAACTCTTCAAGCAAATCCAGCTCTTCTAACGGCTGTAGCAGAAGGTTGTCATCCTCATCGGACAAATCATTACGGGAGAAATTCTCATCTGCAAAATCTTCATCTGCAAAATCTCCATCTGACAGAGACGTAATTTGGATGTCGTCATGCGAGTCCATGTCGGGAGACGGGGTGATGGCGGGAGGAATTGTGGCCATCCAATCCGTTAGATCGTCAGATGGATCAATGGAGCCTGCGACACTGGGATCATCCACACTGGGATCATCGATTGCATCAGAACCACCAGACAAATTTCCAGGAAAATCTATATCACCTGGAATTTCGGTGGGCGCAATTTCGTCTAAGCGGTTGAGGGTGCCCTCAACCGCTAACTCATTGATGGAGGGGAAGGGCGCTGCCCCACCGCCTTCTCCTGGCGCTGCTCCAGCCAATAAATCGTCCATGTCTGCATCTGCAAGGAGAGAAGGCGGCAATTCATCTCGAACCTGCCGCGCCGCATCTGCGGCCAAAAGTTCAGGAGGGAGATTATCAGGATCAGGGCGGGCAGGGGTGCTCGCTGGAGCCGCCTGGGGAGCCGCCGCCAAGGGGCGATACTCCAACTCTGAGAAGCCATCCCGCACCGCTGCATCAATGGCCTCGTTGAGGCGATTCAGGGAATCTTCCACCGCAGGAGCTGCGTTTGGAATGCCAGGGGGGCGAAGGGGCGGGGCTGGTGGCGGAGCAGGACGCGCCGCTGGGGGCGCAGATGAGGCGGCAGACGCATTGGCCGGAAACTCAAACCCAGTTTCGGCTTCGGCGGGATCAATCTGCCATTCTTGCGTCCAAAGCGCATCCAATTCCCCGGTCTGTTGCCCAATGACCTCAACCGCTCCAATGTCTTCCAGTTCTAGGTTGTTGATGCCATTTTGCACAAACACCATGAGGGAGTCGCGGTTAGGCGGTTGCGTTCCAATGAGATAAATTTTGAGGCGATCGCGCTCCCGCTCCACGGTGGCCGTAATCCCCTTCGGCTGAAGGCTACGGTTCATCAGAGTGGCGATCGCTTGGGGATCCCCTTGTTTTGCCAGATCGACTAAGTTCGACTGTGTCATAACCCACGCAGCTTTTCATCGCTCGCCTAACGTTTGCTTGGCGATATGCCCTAGCATATTTGCAGATGGCGAAAATGATGCAAGTTTCGAGTAGAGTTTTGCAAAAATCTTTCTTATTCCTTATTATTTTTTGGGTTTACGACTATTTTTTTGGCAAGCTTAGACTTTTTGGCAATGTATTAAGAGCCATTCGACATCAATCCATAGGTCTAGCGATCGGTCTAGCGATCGGTCTAGGGTAGGTCTAGGGTAGGTCTAGGGTAGGTCTAGGGCATTTCATTCCACACCTCCGTGATCCCCCTCGGTCACCTATAAATGTTCTCACGGTTCCCATGTCCTGATAAAGTACCGCTATCATCCCCTGCATTTCCTCAAACCCCGGGTTCCGACTATGAGTATTGGCTATCTTGCCTTGGTATTACACGCCCATCTGCCCTTCGTTCGGCACCCAGAGAGCGATTACGTACTCGAAGAAGAATGGCTATTCGAGGCCATCACCGAGACCTATGTGCCGCTCATTCAAATGTTTGAAGGGCTTAAGCGGGATGGAGTAGACTTCAAACTCACCATGAGTCTGACGCCACCGCTGATCTCCATGCTGCGGGATCCACTGCTACAAGATCGCTACGACGCGCACCTCGCCCAACTGGAAGAACTCACTGAGCTAGAGATCGAACGCAACGCCCACCACGGGCACATGAAATACCTAGCAGAACACTGCGCCCAAGAATTTAACAGCGTCCGTCAAGTCTGGGAACGCTACGACCGCGACTTGATCACCGCCTTCAAGCAATTTCAAGACAGCAACAACCTAGAGATCATCACCTGCGGGGCCACCCATGGCTATCTGCCGCTGATGAAAATGTATCCCCAGGCAGTGTGGGCTCAAATTAAGGTTGCCGTCGATCACTACACAGACACCTTTGGTCGCCCCCCCAATGGGATTTGGTTGCCAGAATGCGCCTATTTTGATGGGCTAGAGCAGATGGTGGCGGATGCTGGCCTCCGGTACTTCATCATGGATGGCCATGGGCTGCTCTATGCTCGCCCGCGCCCCCGCTTTGGCACCTATTCTCCGATCTTTACGGAAACCGGAGTCGCTGTATTTGGTCGCGATCATGAGTCATCGCAGCAGGTGTGGTCATCGGTGGTTGGGTACCCCGGTGCTCCCGAATACCGCGAGTTTTACCGCGACTTGGGCTGGGATGCAGAGTATGAGTACATCAAGCCCTACATCATGCCCAATGGCCAGCGCAAAAATGTGGGGATCAAATACCACAAAATTACAGGGAAAGGGCTGGGGTTAAGCGATAAAGCCTTGTATGACCCCTACTGGGCGCGCGAGAAAGCCGCCGAACATGCTGCCAATTTCATGTATAACCGCGAGAGCCAAGTGGAGCACCTGTATGGCATCATGCAGCGCAAGCCCATTATCCTATCGCCCTACGATGCCGAATTATTTGGCCACTGGTGGTATGAAGGCCCGTGGTTCTTAGATTATCTCTTCCGCAAAACCTGGTTTGACCAAAGCACCTATGAGATGACGCACTTGGCCGATTATTTGAAGGAAAACCCCACCCAGCAGGTTTGTCGGCCTTCCCAGTCGAGTTGGGGTTATAAGGGTTTCCATGAATATTGGCTGAATGAAACCAATACCTGGATCTATCCCCACCTCCACAAGGCGGCAGAACGGATGATTGAGTTGGCCCAGCGCGAACCTGCCGATGAGCTAGAGTGGCGGGCGTTGAACCAAGCTGCACGGGAGCTATTGCTGGCGCAATCTTCGGACTGGGCCTTCATTATGCGCACCGGAACGATGGTGCCCTATGCGGTGCGGCGCACGCGATCGCACCTCATTCGCTTCAACAAACTCTGGGAAGACATCTTGCAAGGAAAAATTGATGCGGGCTGGGTCGAGAAGGTAGAAGCCATCGACAATATTTTTCCGCAGATAAACTACCGAGACTACCGCCCCATGTAGGGCGATCGCTTTGCCCCCTGTGGCCTCCCCGCAAAATTGGGCGAGGCTGAGCAGCCTTGGATACCTGCTCCAAGGTGATGCTGGGTTATGAAACCCATAAAAGATTGGGTACTCTTTGGCCTACCTCGAAACGGTAGGATAAACCAAACAAGCTGTTTGGCTGATCAGTCGTTGGGTTCGTCTGTTGAGGCGTCCAATCGTAGGTTGAGCAGATAGGCTTGCAGCCAGCATTCAGTGCCTGTATCCCTGGCGAGAAGAAGCTTGGGGTGCGATGGCCACAGCAGATTAAGGCAGATAGAGGCGCGATCGCGCAGTTCTCGCGCAGTTTTAAAGAGGGAATAAGGTAAATGACAGCAGTATCCGCAGCGGTTCCAGCGTTTTGTGAGGGAATTCAATATTTTGGCGACGCCTTAGACGGGTTTGCCAGTTATGGCCAAGCAGCGGCGATCGCCCCCGGTCAAACCCAGATCACCTCCCCCACCGACCCCCTTGCGGTGTATCAAACCCTGCTCTACGCCGATGCCCTGCGCTACCTAACGGTGCAGGTCTGTGCTAGCAAGGCATCGGGGCACCCCGGCGGGTTTGCCAGCCAAGCCGAAGCCTACGCCGCGCTGGTGATGCTCGGCCACAAAAACATTATCACCGAGGTCGGCCACCATGCCCCCGGCTTCTACAGTGCCATGTTCCTCGATCGATCCCTCGAAGCCATGGGGATTGAAACCGTACAGCAATTGCGCGATCGCTTCCGCGAACAGCATGGCCTACTGGGGCACCTCTCCGGCTACATCCCTGGGATCTTGTCTCCAGCAGGGCCATTAGGGCAGGGGCAGCACTTCGCCATGGCCGCCGCCCGCTTGCACCCCACCCAGCTCTTTCCCTTCACCGTGGGCGATGGTGGCCTCGGTGAACCCTACATCATGAGTGCGCTCATGCACTTCCATACGGCCTTCCCGGAGGTCACCAACTTCCTGCCCGTGCTGGTTTGGAATGGCTACTCCCAAGAACACCACAGCATGGTGTCGCTGAAGACCAATGAACAAATGCAAGCCTATTGGCACGGCAACGGCTTTGAAGAAGTGGTGCTGATCGATGCTAAAAACTTTGACGATCACCATCAATCGGGCGACTACATTGATAGCACGGCCTTTTCGGTAGAAAAGCGGTTGGAGTTCACCCGTGCCGTCCTTGTGGCCGCCCACGAAGCCGCTGAATCAGCCCTCAACGGCAAACTCACGGTGTTGATTATCAAGCAACTCAAAGGGGCTGGCGTCCATGCGCTGGGGGCAAAATCCCACAACCTTTACCCCAAAGACACCCTAGACGCCCCCCACATCATCAAGGCGCTACAAACCCGCGCCTTGTCGCCTGAGGCTTGGCAGTTGGTACGAACTAATTGTGAACGCGCCGGGGGTGGCCCCGCCGCCAAAACCGCCGTCACAGAATTTGAGTATCCCCTCACCGATTTAGGGACGCTGCCCCTCGAAGAATACCCAGTGGGTGGCGACCCTAAGGTTTCAACCACCGCGATGGGGAGCTTGGTCGCAGTTGTGGGAAGGCGCGATCGCGCCTTCCTCGTCACCAATGCCGACGGCAACGAAGCCTCTGGTATCGGCAATATCAACCAAGCCCTGAAGATCATCCATCCCACCCCTGACGACCTCTACAACCAGGCTCCTAATGGCCAAGTGTATGAACCCCTCAGCGAGGATGCTTGCGCTGGTCTAGCCGCCGCCCTCAGCCTGATGGGTAGCCGCACCCTTTGGTGTTCCTACGAGTCTTTTGCGATCAACGGTCTGCCCATCTGGCAAACCGTGACCCAGGCCATGGCCGAGTTGCGCCGCCGCACCCCCTCCACCATCACCCTATTTACCGCTGGAGCCTTAGAGCAAGGGCGGAACGGCTGGACGCACCAACGCCCCGAGATCGAGGGCTATTTCGCCGCCATGATGCGCAATGGCAACATCTTCCCGTTATTTCCACCCGATGCCAACAGCACGCAGGTTTGCTATGACTGGGCGCTGTCTACCCAAAACAAGGGCATCGTCATCACCGCCAGCAAATCGCCGCTGCCGATTCGCACAACCTTCGCGCAAACCCGCCAAGCCCTAGAAGCTGGAGCCGTGGTCTTGCAAGAAACACCCGGTGATCAAACCGTCGTCTTTGCGGTTGTGGGCGACCTCGTGCTAAAGGCCGTATATGCCGCTGCCGAAGCCTTACAAGCCCAAGGCATTGGCACTCGCATTGTTTCGGTAGTTAACCCCCGTCGCCTCTATCGCCCTAGCGATGTCGCCTGGGAAACCTGCTCAGAACCCGACGGTACATTTCTGGGAGATGCCGAATTTGAGACCATGTTTGGCGGCAACGCACTCTTGGCCGTCACCGGAGGCGCAGGCGGTATGCTCGAACCCGTCCTCCTCCGAGCTTCTAGCAAGCGCGACAGCTTCACCTGGAAGCGCGGCGAAACCACCGCCACCGCCGACCAGTTGCTCGACTTTAACGGCATCAATGCGGCGGCAATGACTGAGCGGGCGATCGCCCTCCTCAGCTAACGAGTAGCCCATCTAGCCCTGATCAATCCCAGCGTTGTAATTGAGTAGCGAGGCCACAGGACTCGCTTCTGGCTAGGGTAGAGAGTGCGGCCTATCAAGAATCATCCCCCTTCAATCGTCAGTCGATTGAAGGGGGATGATTGTTTAAAAATTTGAGTTTGGACTAATTCTGAAGAGAAAGGCAGTCAATGAGAGCCACCGACTGCCGTAAGGTCAATGGAGTAAGAGACCCATTAACCCTATGATTTTAAGCAACTTCAGGAATTTTGCCAAACGCTGTATGACACCTTAGGGGATGCTAGAGATACGCTCTTTGATGGGATGGATGCGGTGCTGGTGAGTAGGTGTATCGTGTCCTATGTGAGCCTGTCGCAAAGCCCAGTATTTCGTCTGGCCGAGCATCTATGCAGGACTGCAGGATAGCCAACTGCCGCGAGCAACGGTGCGGCAGCTTTTAGTGAGCCAGATAGCGACCGACCAGCAACCGCTACTGGCTGACAATGCGACTCGGTGGAACTGCAGCCAAAACAATGAAAGACCATACCTGATCGGGCGGGACTCAGGGTGCCATCACGGTTGGCCACAGTTACAGCACTCTAGCGTGGATTCCAGAGGCGAAGGGCAGTTGGGCGTTACCGACTCAAACAAGTGACCCGCCAGTTGAGTGTGCGACCGTTGGCCGTCTATGACCGAGGCTATGGCAATGCTAGCTTTGTCAATCAGACGGCAGACATTGAGGCA
>Ga0105044_10000961_pt1 | contig 37305 bp, 22 predicted proteins | sample MAT01_FD_78092 | JGI IMG/M metagenome (GOLD analysis project Ga0105044, IMG submission 78092) | Freshwater microbial communities from Lake Fryxell liftoff mats and glacier meltwater in Antarctica - MAT-01 | ecosystem: Environmental > Aquatic > Freshwater > Ice > Liftoff microbial mat | place...
GCGATGAGCGCTTCACTTGCCTCGGAGCGTTGGCGATAGCTCGAACTCATCGCGATCTCGCGCAGCAACCCCTTCAGCCGCCAGCCGTTTTCGCCGCCATTTCCGCGGCCATTCCCGCGGCCATTCCCGCGGAGTGAGATCGCCAAGTGATCAAGCAACTCTGGATGGCTCGGCGGCGAGCCCTGCACGCCAAAGTCTTCCAGCGTCTCCACGATTCCCACGCCCCACACCTGCTCCCACACCCGATTCGCCAGCACCCGCGCCGTCAGCGGGTTGTCCGCCGCAAAGAGCCACGCCGAAAACGCGACCCGATCACTTACCTTGGGGTTGCCCGTCGCAGTTGCGAGCACTTCGGGAATGCCCGGCTCCACCGCCTCGGCCGGGCTCAGGTAACTGCCCCGCTCAAAGCGGTGCGTCACCCGCCGCTCGCTGCCCGCCAGTTCCCGCATGATCGGCAGCGACACGCTCCGCGCTTCCAGCGGCGCTAGTTCGTCCAGCAGCGCGGCGCTCTCGACATCCGCCCCCGTGCAGATCTCGGCCGTCTCCGGATGCACCCGCCGCACGTAGTAGCTCTGAAGAAGCGACCGCTCCGCCGCGCTCCACTCGCCCTCCGGCTTTGCCAGCGCCGGCCGCAGATTGAATGGTTCGTCGCTCAGGCCCGGGCCTTCGCGCGAGCGCTCCACCGAGAGCCAAGTGTCGAACGACTGCCGAAAGGACTCATCTATCGGCACGCGAGATACCAATCCTGCTGAGTCCCACGAGAGCGATCCGCCGTGCTGGCTGAACGCCCATCCCGAAACGTCGAGTCCGTCAAGATCAACCGCACTCGTGGGCACCTTCAGATGTGTCCACACGCCCGGCGGCGGCAAGTCGCCAATCCGCCGTCTCGCGCCCGTGTTCTCTTTGTCTTTGTCCCACGGAAGGTCGTCGCTCCCCCAATACGCGCGGTGCATCCAGCCCTTCTGTTTGCTGAACCACTGGAACATCACTGCCTTGGGCGGGTTCCTGGGGTCAAGATACACCCATGCGCCGATCTCGTCGCCGGCGCTCACATGCAGCAGCGGATTCGCCTCCGAAATGATGTACTGCCCGGTCCCTGAGTAGCTCGTCGTCCAGCAACGCTTGCCGCTGTGGGGGGCGGCGCCGCCCGTCGCCGTAGTGGTCCATGGCCACGGCCGGCCATCGTCGTTCTTCCATGTCTTCACGCCCGCGGGCAGCACGTCATCAAGCCAGACCCGCTCTTTGAGTTCGTCTTCGGCCCGCTCTTGCACCGCTTCGCGCGGCTTCTGGGCCAGTGTCCAGAGCGCGCCCATCCGGTCATCAAGCGATCGCTTCTTGGCATCAATCTCCGCGTTCAGCCGGGTGATGTCGCGCGTGTCGGCCTCCGTCCCAACCCGCATCGTCGGCGCGTCGTTCTCTCGATCGGCATCGGCTGTGTTGTTAAAGATGGCCAGCAGTCGGTAATAGTCGGTGTGCTTGACCGGGTCATATTTGTGCGTGTGGCATTGCACGCACGCCATTGTCGTGCCTTGGAAGACCTCCATCGTCGTGTTCACCCGATCAATCACCGCGGCGGATCGGAACTCCTCATCGTCGGTTCCACCCTCGTCGTTGGTCATGGTGTTGCGATGAAACGCCGAGGCAATCAGCTCGCTCTGCATCGGCTCTCGGCCCGGCGGCATGTCGCCCGCCAACTGCTGGCGGGCGAACTCGTTGAGCGGCATGTCGTCGTTGAACGCCCGAATCACCCAGTCGCGATACGGCCAGATTGTGCGCCGCTCGTCTTTCTCATACCCCTTCGTGTCGGCATACCGCGCCAGGTCCAGCCACCAGCGCGCCCATTTTTCCCCGAACCTCGGCGAGGCCAGCAGACGATCCACCACCTTCGCATACGCATCGGCCGATTGGTCTTTCTCGAACGCGTCGAGTTCCTCGAGCGTCGGCGGCAGGCCCACAAGGTCGAGCGATACGCGCCGCAAAAGCGTGCCGCGCTCCGCTGGCCCGCTCGGTTCCAGTCCTTCGCGCGTGAGTCGATCGAGCACCCAGCGATCGATCGTGCCGGCCTCGCCCTCGGCGCACCATTCTGCCCGCGGTCCGGGGGTGATCGCGGGTATCGGACGCGTAACCAATGGCAGGTACGACCAGTGCTCTTCCCACTTTGCGCCCGCGTCGATCCATGCGGCGACCTTGGCGATGTCCTCATCGCTCATGCCGTTGGCACTCACCTCGGGCGGGGGCATCTTGTCATCATGGTCGTCGGTCGTCAGCCGCCGCATGAGACGGCTTCGCGCCGCATCGCCCGGTATGACTACCGGCCGTCCCTTGGCGACCTGAGAGATAAAACTCTCAGCGCGATCGAGCCGCAGGCCCGCCTGGCGGGTCGCTTCATCCGGCCCGTGACACTTAAAACACTGGTTTGCAAACAGCGGCCGAATATCTCTGTCAAAGCTCACCGTGCTCACGGGCCCCGCCTGGGCGGCAATATCGGCTTGCTCCTTCTCCGGCGGCTGCCCAAAGCCGGCCCCGGCCACCATCAATCCCGCTCCGGCGAGCGCGATTCCGCCCAGCAGCCTGCGGCCCAGTTCCACCATCTGCCGGTATAAAGTTCCTTCGGATGGCCGCTTGCACTTTGGATCAGATGCTGTCATCATCCTTAGTGTACAGCATGTGGCGGCTCGTGCGCAATCGATTGTCAGACCCCCCGGATTCTCACCATGGCCCTTCCCACCAATCCCGCGTCCACCTCTGCCTTCCATCGCCGTGCGTTTCTGACCGCCGCCGCCTTCGCGGCTGCTGCGCCGGTAGCCGCCGCCTTCGCGGGCCGCACGTTTATTCAGACTCAGGATAAATCCGGCCTCAAGAGCCCCGTGCTCGGGCCTGATGGACTTAAGTACGAGTGCGTGCATGACTGGCTGACTCCGCCCAGCGGGCTGCAGTGGGGCGACACCCATGGCCTGGCGCAGGACTCGGCCGGCCGCATCTACGTCGCCCACACCGTCAACGGCCAGAGTTCCCGTGCCGAGGCCGTCGTGGTGTTTTCGCCAACCGGCACCTTCGAAACCGCGTGGGGCGCCGCGTTCCGCGGCGGCGCGCACGGGCTTGACGTGCGGACTGAGAAAGGCATCGAGTTCCTCTACCACTGCGATACCAACCGCCGTCTCGTTGTGAAGACTGATCTCAAGGGCGAAGTGCTTTGGGAAGCGGGCTACCCCGAGAAGTCGGGCAAGTATGCCGCCAAAGAAAAGTACTGCCCGACCAACGTGGCGTTCCTTCCCGATGGGCCCTCGGGTGAACCCGGCGACATTCTCGTTGGTGACGGCTACGGCTCCTCGTTCATTCACCGTTACTCGCCCAAGGGTGACTATGTGAAGACGATCATCGGCCCCGGCAGCGCCAAGGGCGAGGTGAGTTGCCCGCACGGGCTGTGGGTTGACGATCGCGCCGGCAAAGACAAGCTCACGCTGCTCGTCGCCGACCGCGGCAATCGCCGCATTCAGCGATTCACGCTTGATGGCGAGCACATCGAGTTCGTCGCCACCGGCAAGGGTGCCGGTGAGAAGGGTGCGGACGTTCCCAGCCCCATCCGCATGCCCTGCCACTTCAAGACCCGGTCGGGCATGTTGCTGGTGCCCGATCTTGAATCCGTCATCACGCTGCTCGATCGTGACGGCAAGGCCATTGCTCACCTGGGTGACGGCGCTGAGAACGGCAAGCCGTCGGGTCTTCGTGATGCCAAGCGCGAGGCATTCCTTCCCGGCAAGTTCATCCACCCGCACACGGCCATTTTCCTCGCCAATGGTGATATTCTCGTCGCCGAGTGGGTCCCGATTGGCCGCATCACGTTGCTGCGCAAGGTCTGATCGGCGCACGTCTTTATCACACCCCATCCGCCATGCTTCTCACACTCGCGATCACGCTCACGCTTGCCGATGTTGGGGATTTTTTCGCGGCGCTCCCACGCTTTATTGGGCGCACCCACCCGATGGTGGTGCACTTCCCAATCGCGCTGCTCACCGTTGCCGCCATTGTTGAAGTTGTTCGCGTTGCCCAGCGACGAACGCTCCTTAGCCCGACGGTGCTCATCTGTCTGCTGTTTGCCACGTTCGGCAGCGCGCTTTCAGTGACCGCTGGATGGCTCAACGCGTCAAACGAACCGCACTCGGGCGTTGAAGACCTGATGGAAACGCACCGCTGGGTGGGCATCGCCGCCGGAGTGCTGTCGCTCCTCGGGCTGGCACTGTACTGGTGTGCTATGCGAAAGCCGTTCCCGGCCGGTCGGGATCTTCGGGCCGCGGCCACCATGGTGATCATCGTCGGCGCTGGAGTGGTTGGTCTTGCCGGCCACCTCGGCGGCTCGATTACCTACGGCGAAAACTATCTTTTCAGTGTCTTTTCTAAGAAGCCCGTTGCAGTCAAGCCGCCGGCTATTGATCCCACACTTTCCCCGCCTCCCCCCTCGCCAGCGGATGGTTCGGTCCGCGCGATCGAGTTCGTCCGCGATGTGCAGCCCATCTTCACCGCGCGCTGCATCGAGTGCCACGGGCCCGACAAGGTCAAAGGCGGTCTGCGGCTCGATTCACTCGCCGAAATCTTCAAGGAAGATCCGTCCAAGTGGGCGGTGGTCCCGGGCAACACCGCCGAGAGCGAGATCGTGATTCGCGTCGAACTTCCGACCGACGACGACGATCACATGCCCTCCAAGGGTGGGCCGCTCACCCCGGTGCAAGTCCAGGCCATCAAGGCCTGGATCGCTGGTTTGCCGAGCAAGCCCCTTGAACCCAGGTGAGCCGCGCATCTGGTGTTTTGCGCAGCCAGGGCCGGACCGATCGTCGCCAGCGGCCGCAGAATCACCCTTGAAACCGGCGTGCCGGATAAGCACTTTCTCACGCGGGGGCGAATTTTCTGACACCGTCCCCCCGCCCTCGCTATCCTTCCGACCATGAATGACCGTTTTTCCCGCCGGGTGCTTGAGCACGTACGGCACGATCGATACACACCGGCAGAGATTTCCCAACTGATGACCGACCTCGGGGTTGAAGAAACTTCCCTCGAAGAGTTTCAGTCGTCTCTCTCCGGCCTCGCCAGCGTTGGCAAGATCGAAATTGATTCTAAAGGCCTCGTCCGTCTCCCCAAAGTCGGCGACGAGATCATCGGCGTCTTCCGTAAGAACCCAAAAGGCTTCGGTTTTATCGTCCCCGCAACCGCCGTCCGCGAGGGCGACGTGTTTGTGGGCCCCGAAAACTGCGGCGTCGCCCTCAGCGGCGACACCGTGCGGGCCCTCGTCCGGCGCGGCCGCAAGCCCAGCGGCGAAGAGGGCCTCGACGGCAAGATCATCGAGATCATCGCCCGCAAGCGCAAGGTCTTCACCGGCGAACTGGTCAAACAGGGCGCGATGTACCTCGTCAATCCTGACGGCCGCGAGATGACCGACCCCATCGTCATCCGCGACCCGCACGCCAAAAACGCCAACGTGGGCAACAAGGTGGTCATCGAGATCACTCATTACCCCGAGAAAGATCTTCTCGCCGAGGGCGTGATTGTCGATGTGCTCGGCGTGGCCGGGCAGCCCAGCGTTGAGACGCAGGCCACCATCGCCGCCTTCGCCCTCCCCGGCGAGTTTCCAGACAAGGTCGTTGAGCAGGCCCGCGCCACCACCGAGCAGTTCGACCGCGAGGTCGCGCTGTTTGAAACCGACCCCGCAACGGCCCGCAAGACTCGCGAAGACCTCCGCGCCGAGTTCATCATCACGATCGACCCGCCCGACGCCAAAGACTACGACGACGCCATCCACATCAAGCGTCTTCCCGGGGGCGGCTGGGAGCTCGGCGTTCACATCGCCGACGTGGCGCACTTCATCGCCCCGGGCTCGGCCCTTGACGAAGAAGCCAAGATCCGCGGCAACAGCGTTTATCTCCCGCGCCTCGTCATTCCCATGCTGCCCGAAACGCTCAGCAACGGCATTTGCTCGCTGCAGGAAGCGGTTCCCCGCTTCTGCAAGAGCGCCACGATGCACTACGACGCGGGCGGCCGCGTCACGGCCTCGGGCTTCGCCAGCACACTTATCAAATCGGTGAAGCGACTGACGTATCTCGAGGCCCAGGCCCTTATCGATGGCGATCAGGAAGAGGCCAAGAAGCACGCCAAGACCGAGCCGGTATACACCCCGCAGTTGATTCAAACCCTGCAGGAAATGAACACCTGCGCCAAGGCCATCCGCCAGCGCCGACGCGCCGACGGCATGATCCACCTCGACCTGCCCGAGGTCGATCTCGTCTTTGACGAAAACGGCCGCGTGATCGACGCCGTGAAGGAAGACGACGCCTTCACGCACACGCTCATCGAGATGTTCATGGTCGAGGCCAACGAGGCCCTTGCACGACTCTTCGAGCGTCTCAAGGTGCCCCTGCTCCGCCGCATCCACCCCGAGCCCGTGCCCGGTGATGTTGATGAACTCCGCACCGCCTCCAAGGTCGCCGGGTTCACCATCCCCTCGCGCCCTACGCGCCAGGAACTCCAGAAGATTCTCGACGGCACCAAGGGCACGCCCGCCGGGCCGGCCGTTCACTTTGCCGTGCTCCGCACGCTCAGCAAGGCCGAGTACTCGCCCGCCCTCATCGGCCACTACGCCCTTGCCAGCGAGGCCTACGCCCACTTCACCAGCCCCATCCGCCGCTATCCCGACCTCACCGTTCACCGCGCTCTGGCTGAGTTCCTCAAGCGCACCAGCAACGGCGAGAATCCGCCCCGCGACGACAAAGAGTTTGTCAGCCTCGGGCGCGACATGCACAACACGCCCAACTGCCCCGATGAAGAGGCGCTCGCCGCCATCGGACGCAACTGCTCGGTCACCGAGAAGAACGCGTCCGATGCTGAGTCACACCTGCGCAGCTTCCTCGTTCTCCAGTTGCTCTCCGAGCATGTTGGCGAGACGTTCCGCGGCATGGTTACCGGCGTGAAGGCCATCGGCGTCTTCATCCAGCTTGAGAAGTACCTCGCCGAGGGCCTCATCAAGAAGGAAGACCTGCCCACCTTTGCTAACCGCGACGGCCGCATGGCCGGCGGCGGCTGGCGCTTTGACGCCCGCAGCGGCATCATGATGCACGAGGGCTCGGGCCGCACGTTCGCCATCGGCGATCAGGTCATGGTCACCATCGCCAAGGTCGATCTCGCGCTTCGTAAAATGGACCTGGTGGTAACCGATGCCGCCAGCCGCGAGCGGAGCGAGAAGGCCGGCAAGGGCGCGCAGCGTCAGGTTGAGAAAGTCGCCGGCGGCCTCGGCGGCGGCGGGCTGAACATTGACTACGAGCAACTCAAGAGCGGCAAAAGCGGCGCCGAGCGGCGCAGCCAAAAGAGCAAGTCCCGCGACAAGGGCAAGACGCATCACCGCCGCGACAGCAAGTAACACTGTCGCCCTTACGGGCAGCCGGCAAAGAACGCGCCGATGAAGTCCGCCAGGTCATCCGGGTCGGCCGCGCCATCGCCGCTGAAGTCCGCGGCCGGGCACGGCGGAATCGCAAAGAAGCACGCGATGTAATCGGCGAGGTCGTCAGGGTTCAGGGAGCCGTCGTTGTTGAAGTCGGCCGCGCACACCGCCAGCCGGTCGCCGGTCACCTTCACATCGTCAATGCCCCACCACCAGCCGCCCCCGCTGTTGGCATAACGGAACGCGAAGACCACGTTGTTCCGGCCAGCCGCCGCGGGCACGTCAAGAACCTTGATGTCAAAGAACGGGTCTTCGCCGCGCTGCGCCAGCGCGCCTGTCGAATAGGAGAACACGGGCAGCGGGTCGAAGGTCGTTCCGCCGTCGGTGCTGACCAGGATCTCTTGTGTCGCGCCGTTGGCTGTCACGGTCTCGCTTCTGAGCGAGAGATACACCCGCTCGAAGGCCGAACAGTCCATGGCGGGGGTCTTCAAGTAATCGTCATGAGCGAGCGCCGAGGCGCAGTTGCTATCGACGATCGCAAAGAGCGTTCCCAGCCGGGCCGATCCGTTCCCGCCCTGGCGCGGGAAGATGCCGCCGTTGGCCGCCACGCTCCGCCGGCACGGGTCGGTGGTCGTCCAGGTGTTCGCGCCCGACTGCGGGCCGCTGATGCTCCACGTGGGCGGAATGCCCGTGCTGAAGTTCACGGTCGGCAGAATCGTCTCGGAGCCTTGCGTCGAGATCGCCACGTCGTCGATCAGGATGTTGTCGACCGCCACCCACCAGTCGTTGGTCGGCTCAAAGTGCCGCAGGCGGACTTTCACACCCGTCCGCCCAGCTGCGAACACGCCCAGCGTCGCACTGATGCGCCCATAGGCACCGTTGGCGTTGCCCGTCGTCGCCGCCGGAGCGGGACTCGTCCGGCTCGGCGAAACGCGACGGATCACCAACCGCCAGGTTGGGTCCTGATCGCTCATGGCCTCGATCTCAAAGACGGCCGAGCCGTTGTTGTTCAGCTGCGCCGAAACATCAATGTGCACGAACGCGTTGCTCATCCCCGAGCAGTCGATGGGCGGCGTCACGATGTCGTGCGAGGCGCCCGTCCCTGTCGGGTTGGTTCCAGTCGCCGCTTCTGAATCACTGATGATGACCCGGCCCACCGAGGGCCTGCCGTTGAACGTGGCCGGATTGGCCCGCGTGCCGCCCGCCGTCGCGCCCGAGCCGCTCACGATCCAGCCCGCATTCTCTGTCGCCGTCGCGGTGTTGGAAATTACCCACCCTGCCGCCGTCAGGCCCGCCGCATCAGCGAATGAATCGAACGACTCACTCAGCCGCACATCGCCGCTCGAGAGCGCCGCCTCGGCCGTCAGCGTGCAGCTCGGGGCGCCGGCGCCCTCGGGCACCAGCGCATACCGCAGTGTGACGTGCCGCTTGTCGGTCGGCAGTGGGGGCGTATCGATAAACGACGATGTCGTCGCCGAAAGCCCGGTCGCGATCGGGAAGCCGTTGCGGGTGAGCATCACCGTCGGCGCGTTCACGCCCACCGGCGCCTGCCACGACAGCGTCACCGTTCGCAGCATCGGATTGGCCGCCGCCACCAGGTTGCTCGGGCACGGACGCACGCTCGACCACGCCGACACCGGAATCACCGACTTGGTGATCGTCGTGCTCGAACGGCTCGCGATCAACCCCGCGCCGCCGCCGCCTTCGAAGTACTCGATCTTCACCCGGTGCCGCCCGGCGTTCAGCCCGATCGCCGTGCTGGCACGCTCGACCATGCCGTGCGCGCCGTTGTTGTCCACAATCAGCGTGTCGCCCAGATACATCTTCGAGCCGTCGTCAGAGTTCAGATAAAACGTGTACAGATCAGTCCCCGGCGCATCAATGTACCCCTCGATCACCGCGCCGACATTGTCCGCGCGGCCTGACCCTGCGATCAGGCCGTTGGTTGACGGGAAGTTGATCTGTGGCAGCAAGGCGTACCCGAACGGTGTCAGCGTCGAAAAATCCGGCAGTGTCGTGGGCGCGACCAGGTCGTAGTACGCCGCCTGCACGCCGGCCCGCACCTCACTGGGGTTTTCCGGTGTGCGATAGTTGACCGGGTTGAACAGCGTTGCCGTCACTGCCGTCGTCGATGACGCCCCGCTGGGATCGACGATCGTGTAGTTGAAGGTGTCCATGCCCTCCGCCGCGACCGGCGGCGTGTACCGCAGCACATCGCGCCCGCCCGGCCCGCCGCCCACAACCCGCGTCACCGTTCCGCCCCGGGTTGTCATCGCATCAAACGTGGCGATGCTGAACGTCAGCCCGCTCGAGTGGAAGTCATTGGCCATCACGTCGATCGACGCGTTCGGCGGCTGCGGGGCCGCGAACGTCTGAAACGTGCCGGCCGAGTCCGCGACGGCGTGCACCACCGGTGAATCGCTGATCCGGAACGAACTGACCCAGTTGTCCCAGCCGCCGCCCGCCGTGCTGTATTCCCCCACGCCCCAGAACGTCGTGTCGTCGGTCGGATCAACGGCGATGGCGTAGTAGTCGCCCCAGCGCCCGCCGATGTCGCTGTCGCCGGTGCGAACCACCGTGGGTGTCGCCATCACGCCCACCGGGTCCGTCACGCGTCGCCCCGTGTTTGCCACGCTCACCCGGCTGGTGGTGCCGGTGAGCCCGACCGTCACGGCGATGTCGTTCGAAGAGTTGATGCCGATGGCCGGGAAGATCGTGTGCAGCGTGCCTCCCCCGTCGATATCGCCCGACTGCACGCGCGTCACATTGCCGCTCGCCGGCCAGTCGCCCGTGTTGAACTCATGCCACCGTGCCTTATTGCGCCCGCCCACGCTGGCGTTCTGCACCATCACCAGCCGCCCGTTGCGCCACATCGGGCTCGTGATGCCCGCCGTGCTCACCGCTGCGCCGTTGAGCGTCGGCGGCGTGATCGGGTTGGCATACGCCGGCACCGTCACTGTCGTGAACGTCAGCGTCGGGGCGGTGATGGGGTTGCGCACCGCGTACACCCGCACGCTCGTGCTGCTCTGCACCGTCACGGCAAAGCCCGCCTGGTTGGTGCCAAAGTGCAGTGCGGGCATAAGCGTGCCGATACTCGCCTCCCGCATCGTCGCGAATGTAGCCGCTGAACCCGTCAGCAGCGGAGTCTTGTTAAACACCCGCACGCCCACGCCATAAAACCCGCTCGCCGACAGGCCAAACAAGTTGCCCGTCACGTAAATCGCGTTCTGGTCGTAGCTGAAGCCGGGGAAGTCCCACCAGCACGTCACCGCGCCCGCCAAAATCACCGCGTCCGTCCGGTACTTGTACCACACCCCGTTGGGATCAGAATCGTCCGACACGGCGATCGTGATCCACGCCTCGTTGTTGTTGTAGGTCTCGAGTGTCAGCACCACAAAGCGCTGCGACGTGTGGTCATAAAAACACTTGGGGTCAAAGCAGAAGTTGCCGCCCCCCAAAGGCTCAAAGAACCCCGGATTGCCCGGCGATCCCAAAAAGGCCTCAAACTGCGGCGTGCCCGTCTTGGTATACCACGCCAGCGACTGGTTCACCGTCACCAAAACGTGATTAGGCCCTACCGCCAGACACGGATCGGGCGGCACCCAGCCGGTGGAGTCGATACTCGGAAAAAGCCGCAGCGGCGTAACCCGCTCGGCTGCCATGGTCAGACCCGCCACAAGATCGTTCGGCTCGCCCGCAAGCGGATTGCCAGGGTTGTTGTGCGCCGGCACAATGTCGCGGATACGCCTTCCCGGGGCCGCGCCCAGGAACGGCTTGGGCTGAATCTGCACCGGGAAGGTCCGGGTGTCGATGATCACGGCCGGAGTCGAGCCCCACGCCACCGCGCCGGCCTCGGTCAGGTCGGGCGGCGGAACGCTCTGATCGCGCCGCTCGCGGGGCGAGACCATCGGCACACCCGGCACGATGTCATCTATCGGGAGCGGCGCCAGCGAAACCGCCCGCACCCCAGAGCCCCCGTGCGGGTCGGCCAAGCTCAGCCCCACATTGATCGCCCGCCCCCCCGGGGCGACGAACCCCGGCGGCATCGTGCTGGCCGCGCCACCTGCACCGCAAACCAGGGAAACTCCAAGCCCGGCGATTATGGCGATGCGCATTCGACAGCCCCTGAAAGATGCGCGGCCCAACGAGCGCGGCGACGCGAAGAAAGTGATAGACCTCAGCCTGATCTGATTCGCAGCCCATCCGCATCATGTTGCGAATGCCTCGGACATTGTTGGCATCGGAGGGATTCGGCCCCGACTGCGCAGCGATAAATCGGGCGCGTGTTATCGGACAACACCGAGGGGCGAAATCGGGCACTTCTAAGCCGTCTCTTTGATGGTGCGATGACCCGCCGAGGCCGCTTACTTGTCGGCTTTGCCGATCTGCCACTCGTCGAGCTCGACGGGCGCCTGACGCCCGAAGATGGTGACCAGCACGCTGATCTTGCCCGTCTCGGAGTGCAGCTTGTCGACCGTCGCCTCGTAACCGGCGAATGGGCCTTCCTTGATCGTGACCTGCTCGCCCGGCTCGAAGACCATCTTGATCTGCGGCTGATCTTCCGGCTTGAGCGATGCCGCCAGCATCTTCTCAATCTCGGTGAGCTTCATCGGGGTCGGGCGGCCCTTGGTGCCGACGAAGTCGCCTACGCCGCTGGTTTCCTTGATGAGGAAGAACACGTCCTGCGGAATGCGGCCGTCGTCCTCGAGCTTCATTTCAACGAATACATAGCCCGGATAGAGCTTGGTCTCGGTGATGCGCTGCTTGCCACCCTTGATCGTCTTGGTCTTCTCGGTCGGCACCAGAATGCGGCCCACGTAGTGCCCCATGTGCTCGATCGCCACCTTGCGAAGGAGCGTGTCGCGCACGCTCGACTCTTTGTTGCTGGCAACCCGGAGCACGAACCAGTTCATGCCCTCGCGCACCATCACGTCTCCGGGCTTGAACTCGGAGTTGCTCGAAACCTGCTGCTGGGTCGTGACGGCCGCCGTCGCCTGCTGCTCGTTGTTCTCGCTCATGGGTAGACTCCGAATCGTGGTATAAACCAAAGTGGCGAGCCGGCTCAGCCGACGAGAATGCCGATGAACTTGAAGAACGTGCGGAACGTGATATCGAACATGAACAGCGATGCCGAAATCAACACCGCCGCGCCGATAACGACCCATGTCGCCCCGATGACCTCTTTGGGGGTGGACCAGTTGACCTTCTTCATCTCAAAGTCGGTCGCGATGAGGAAGTCCACCGTCTTTTCACGGCGACCGGCGAACCAATACGCCAGGAACGTGCCGAACAGCAGCACAATGGCCGCCAGACCGCCCTGAATCAGTTGCGGATCAACCAGCGGCACCGCCTGCATCGGGAAGTTGGTCGCCCAGGACCCGATCTGCGGACCAACCGAGCCGTCAGTGGTGGGCTGGCGGATCGAAGCCGCCTCCGAGATTGACCGACCGGCCTTGAGCGAGATTTCGTTGAAACGAGTCAAGCCCGAACCCTGCTGGAAGCTCACAACGTTGGCTGTGCCCAGCGACGAAGGAGTCGTCTGCGGATCGGCCCGCGGGAAAAACTCTACGTTGGTCCCGGCGGTGGGGGCAGCGCCCGCCAGCGTCACCTGCACCTGATACCCGCTCTGGGGCATCTTGTCAGCGATGAGGCTGCCCTGCTGATAGACCCAGCCCGCCAGCGCGAGCGTTGCAACGGCGACCAGGCACGCCGTCATCATGCGGACCCAGTAGCCCTGACCGGATTTGAGAATGCCAAACTGCATGCAGGAGAAATCCTCGGTGCTCGGCCATGGGCCCCGCACCAGTCACTGACTACGCAACGCCTGTCCCCGCACGGGAGCCATGCACACGCATGGCTCGCCCGCGCCGGATCAGCACGCTGCACATCCATCACTCAAAGCACGCCGGGAGGGAATCGAACCCGCAACCTGTGGATTTGGAATCCACTGCTCTGCCAATTGAGCTACCGGCGTACGTGAACATGTACGGAAGGCTCGGTTCGTGCGGCCGGCCACTGCCAGCACCACGCCCCTCCGCCCGCCGATTACTTGCGCTTGATCTTGTGCAGCGTGTGCTTCCGCAGGCGGGGGCAGTACTTCTTAAAGCCGCCCTTCACCTTCTCGGAAATGCCGCCCTTGGTCTGGATCTCGGTACGATAGTTGAGGTCGCCCGTCTCCGAGCACTGCAGCCACACATACTCGCGACCGGATGATTTGCCTTTAGCCATTGCGAAACTCCAACAAAGAGGCCGAGCGCGGGCCGCGGCGGGGATAACGCCTCAAATCCGCCTTGCGACGGGTGGGGGGCGTGGGGGACTCTGATACACAACCGGCCCGCGGGTGAGTGCGGACCGGTAGAGAAACCACGAAGGTGATCGCAGGTGCCTTCCAAAAAACCGGGGCTTTCCGATTGACGCGGGGTTCGGCTCGTTCGGCGAGCGTCTGGTGCCGCGGGAGGGCGGGGCTGCTGGATGTACTCCCAAGTATATCCACGGACCGGGGCCAAGTGGTCGGCGGGCCGTGGTGAGCAGGTCAAAAAATGGGCGGATCAACGCGGAAGAGGAGAGAGCGGTCCGTCCGGACGCCGTTACTTGCCGCCGGGGATGAGTCCTTTGAGCTTGTCGGTGGCGTCTTCGACGGCCTTCTTGCCCTGGTCTTGAACGTTCTTGAGGGCTTCTTCGGCCTTGGCTTTGACTTCGCCCACGGCTTTGTCGGAGATGCCCTTGAGATCGCCCAGGCCGGCGATGCGTCCCTGGAGGTCGCCGAGGATGTCGGCCGGGAGAATCCCGCCGCCGTTTTCGGCCGCGGCATTGAGTACGGCTTGGACGATGATGCTGCTGAGCTGGCTGACGGTGACGCCCGAGCCGGCGACACCGGTGCCGGTCTTGCCCACGTTGGTGAGGTGGATTTCGGGAATCGTGATCGTGAGATTGGAAGACTTTCCAAGGGCTTGGGCAGCGACGCCACCGACGCCACCGAGGAGGTCGGCGTGGACCTTCACGTTCTTGATGGTGAGGTCATTGATGATGAGCTTCGTCTCGGGGCCGGTGCTGGGGCCGGAAGGGGCCGAGCCGGAACCGGAGGAGAGCTTCTTGAGGTTGTCGAGAATGACCTGGTAGTTGAAGCCGGAGTCTTTACGCTCGAGGGAGACATCGATATCGCTGAGCGCGAAGGTGGGGATCTCGATGAGGTCTTTGCTGAGCGAGCCGAGAGAGACTTGAACCTTGGACGTGCCGAGTGCGAGGAAGTGGGGGGCGGTGTAGCCCTGGGGGCTGGCGACCTTGAAGCCGGACATGCCGAAGGAGCCGCCCATGAGGCCGAGGTCGACCGAATCAACAGTGGTGGGAACGCCCATGGCGTAGGTGCCGCCTTTTTCGATGCCGCCCTTGATGATGTTATTGGCGTAGGCGATGACGAAGATGACGCCAGCAACGAGAAGAACGACGAGAAGCACGGCGACAACGATGAGGCGTTTGATGAGCTTTTTCATAGGTGGATCTCCGATCGAGAACTGTAATCCGGGAACAGGGCGAGCCGCGAAAAAAAAGAGGGCGCCGGGTTTGTCCCGACGCCCTCGAAGAATTCTCTGATCGTTCAACCGCTTCCGCAGCGGCGTTTTCGACGAGTCCTTACTCGATGATTTCGGTCACGACGCCCGAGCCCACCGTGCGGCCACCCTCACGGACGGCGAAGCGGAGACCCTTTTCCATGGCGACGGGCTTGCCCTGAAGGTCGATCGTCAGCGTGACGTTGTCGCCTGGCATGCACATCTCAACACCCGTCGGGAGAGCGACCGAGCCGGTCACGTCCGTGGTGCGGAAGTAGAACTGGGGCTTATAGCCGCTGAAGAACGGGGTCGCACGGCCGCCTTCGGCCTGCGAAAGAACGTAAACCTCGCCCTTAAACTTGGTGTGGGGCTTGATCGAACCCGGCTTGCACAGAACCTGGCCGCGCTCGATGCCGTCCTTCTCGACGCCGCGGAGCAGAGCACCGACGTTGTCGCCGGCCTCGGCCTGATCGAGGGTCTTCTGGAACATTTCGACGCCGGTAACGATCGTCTTGGAGTTGTCCTTCTTGATGCCGACGATTTCGACTTCGTCGCCCACCTTCAGGATGCCACGCTCAACGCGACCCGTCGCGACCGTACCACGGCCCTTGATCGAGAAGACGTCTTCGATGCTCATGAGGAGCGGCTTGTCCTTCTCGCGGACCGGCTCGGGGATCCAGGTATCGATGGCGTTGAACAGCTCGTCGATGCACTTGGTCGCCGCGTCGTCCTTGGGGTTTTCAAGGGCGAGCTTGGACTGGCCGCGGATGATGGGCGTGGTGTCGCCGGGGAAGCCGTACTTGTTGAGCAAGTCACGGATTTCCGACTCGACGAGCTCGAGCAGGTCCGGATCGTCAACCAGGTCAACCTTGTTGAGGAAGACCACGATGTAGGGCACGCCGACCTGACGGGCCAGAAGCACATGCTCGCGGGTCTGCGGCATCGGGCCGTCGGCGGCCGAGACCACGAGAATCGCGCCGTCCATCTGGGCGGCGCCGGTGATCATGTTCTTAACAAAGTCGGCGTGGCCCGGACAGTCAACGTGGGCATAGTGACGCTTGGTCGTCTCGTACTCGGTGTGCGAGGACGCGATGGTGACCGTCTTGTTGGCGTCACGGACCGTACCACCCTTGGTGATTTCGGCGTAGGTCTTGGGGGTCTGGCCGTTCTTCACAGCCGAGCGGGCCGAAAGCGCCGCCGTGAGGGTGCTCTTGCCGTGGTCGATGTGACCGATGGTGCCGACGTTGACGTGCGGCTTGGTACGAGAAAATACGGCCTTGGCCATGACAAAACTCCGAGTGAAACAGTCTGGGAAAATGCAAACGAGACGAGTGGCGACTGGCCGCTGGGCCCGTCGCGAGGGAGGCAAGTTTACGACGGCTGCCTGAACAAGTCGAGCATTCCTGCTTCGACCGGGTCCGGGATTCCGTGCTGTGGCTCAGGGATCATCCTGATGAGCGTCCACAGTTCGACCGCAGGTGGCCCCAATTCGGGCCGTTTCCAGCAGACCTGCCCCCAAAGGGCAGCCCCGCTCAAAACCCTGCTGCACCAACCAGTTGGCCGACTGAGCGGCCAACCCCACGGGCACCTACAAGGGCGGTCATTGCCCCGCCCGCGATCCACCACCGTCCAAAGCCGCTGATGGGATTTGAACCCATGACCTCAGCCTTACCAAGGATGCGCTCTACCACTGAGCTACAGCGGCACACCAAAATCATCCCTCACCGGGCCGGCCCGAAAAGGGTCGAGATGATAGCCGGCATTTGCCTCGAAGTCGTCGCCGCCCGCACCTGCCAAGCGCTCAGTCCGTCGTTTTCACGAGACCCCAAGCCGCATCTTCTCTTCCAACTGCTTGACGATCAGGTTGAACTCCGTCTCGCTCGTGCGACGATCCTCGATCGTCCGCACGGCGTGCATCACGGTCGTATGGTCGCGCCCGCCAAAGTGCCCGCCGATTTCTTCGAGAGAAAACCGCGTGTGCTTGCGGGCCAGATACATGCATAGTTGCCTCGGCAGGGCAATCGACCGCTGCCGCCGCTTGCTCTGCAGGTCGGTCATCTTCACGCCGTAAAAACTCGTCACGCCTTCAACAATCGACTGGATCTGCACCCGCGGCGGCTGACGCGACGTGTTCTCGCCGCCCAAAGCCCGGTGCGCCATCGAGAGATCGATGGGCACCTTTTCGACCGCTGAAACCACCTGCAGCTTCACGATCGCGCCTTCAAGCTCGCGGATGTTGGTATCCAGCCGCCCCGCGATGAACTCGGCTACGTCCTTGGGCATCTCCAGCCCGCGAATCTTCGCCTTGCTCCGCAGGATCTCGACGCGCGTCTCAAAGCACGGCGGCTGCAGCGTCGTCACCAGGCCCCACTTGAACCGCGATACCAGCCGTTCCTCAAGGTCAGGAATATCATCGGGCGCGGCATCGCTCGAAATCACGATCTGCTTGTGGCTCTGGTAGAGCGAGTTGAACGTGTGGAAGAACTCTTCCTGGGTCCGGTCGCGCTTGGCCAGAAAGTGGATGTCATCGACCACCAGCACGTCCACATGGCGGAACTTGTAGCGGAATCGGCTGATCGCCCCCGCCTGCACGGCGTCCATGAACTGCGTCATGAACCCCTCGCAAGACGTGTAGTAGATCACGGCATCAGGATTGGCATTGGCGATGTTCAGGCAGATCGCCTGCAGCAGGTGGGTTTTCCCCAGCCCCACGTTGCCGTGCACGAAGTACGGGTTGTACGCCCGGCCGGGCTTCTCAGAAACCGCGATCGCCGCAGCGTGCGCCAGCCGGCTCCCCGGCCCGGGAACAAAGTGCTCAAACGAATAGTCCGGGTTCAGCACCAGCCCGTCGTCATACGCCACCGGTGCATCAGTGGGAACGATGGCCGGCGCGGCCGCCTCGCTGGCCACCTTCATCACTGGCTCATAGGGAAGGCCTGCCTCGGCTGTCGAGGCATGGTTTGAGGCCGCTTGCTCGTCACTCGCGGGATGCCCGCCAGTCCATGACCGATCCGCCGTGCCCGCCGATCCGTTGCTGCCAGCGGCCAAACCCGTCCCCGGCGCAGCGGCCGCTGGTCCTGCCGGGGCCTTGCGCCCCTCGATCGGGCCGGCTTCGTCATTGGGCCCAAGGAAGCGGACCGAAATCAGCCGCCCCGTGGCCGCCTGGGCCGCATCGGAAAACTGCTTCACGCACTGCCGCTGGAGATAGTCCCGGTGAACGTTGGAGTGAGCGCGAAGCCGCAACAGGCCAGAGGCCACGCCCATCGGCTCCACTTCCTCAAACCACTGCCGGCAGATCTCCGGGTGCGTGGCCCGCAAAAAACGGATCATCGCCGCCCAGATCTCGCGATCGGTACCCGAGCCCAAGCCCAAGTTGGTGGCCTTGCCGAACTGTCGTGGGGATGTGCTGGACACGAGCGGACTCCCGCCAAGTTGCGGAGCTTGGAAGCATGAACCGGGCACCGGCCCGCCTACAGATTGCCAACCGTATCAAAACGGCCGGGCGTGTCAAGACGAGCAACCCTTGGTTCGTCGTCCTGACGCAGGCAGCATATGACCACCGGAGCCCACACATAGCACACCACGGAGATTTGCGGCCCAACCGGTGGTGATTGTGGACCAGCGAAAAATCACCCCGAGAGAGTTTATTTGAACGCAATTTCGCTCCCAAGTACGCCCCCGGTCCCGGATCGAGGGGGGCGCATCGGTCCGCGCCATCGACCGCGTCGATGGGCTCGAAGTTTCTTGTCGAAATGTCAATTTGGGCAACGGGCCTTCGGGCATTTCATCGGTTACTATTCAGCTTCGAGAAGCGATCTGATTGCTCGACGAAAGGCCGGGTGCCCGGCCAGTCTGGCTGATGCGATCGCGAGAGAGAGTTTTAGAGGAGAGAAAAATGAAGAGCAATGTCACGATGCGCGCCTTGAGTGGTGCGATGCTGCTGGCCATTTCTGCCGGCTCGGCCTTTGCGGGCCCTTGGACCAGCGGCAACCTGATCATCCTGCAAGCCAGCGGCGCGCCGACCCTCAGCGGCATCGCGACCCAGGTCACCCTCCGCGAGTTTGGCGGCGGCGTGTTCACGGGTAACGACCTGGCCATGAACGGGGGCGCAGTCGGCACGCGTCTGACGATCTCCGGCTCGTCCACCAGCGAAGGCCAGATGAATCTCTCAGAGGATGGCCGCTATCTCACTTTCGCCGGCTATGACGCGGCGCTTGGCACCGCTGCGATCGTCGCAACCACGACGGCCACTGTCAACCGCGTGGTCGCCTCGGTCGACCTTGGCCAGAACGCCACGCTCAATCGCATCTCCGACACGTTCAGTGCCGGCAATATTCGTTCGGCCACATCAACGAACGGCGCGACCTTTGCCGCGACGGGCTCGAACTCTGGGGTCCGCGGCCTTGACCCGACCGGTGGCAACACGACGACGACCTCACTCTCGAGCACGCCCACGAATCTGCGCGTCGCCCGCTATGACCTCGGCGCCCGCCTCTTCGTCTCCTCGTCAACCGGTGTGTTCCAGGGCGTCTCCGAGGTTGTCGGCGGCACGACAACATTGCTCCCTGGCTTCCCCAGCGCCACCGGTCCCTCCGCCTACGACTTCGAGTTCGTCACGTCGACGCTCCTCTATGTCGCCGATGATCGCACCACCGCTGCCGGTGGCCTCCAGCGCTGGGAACTCGTTTCCGGCACCTGGACGCTGCAATACACCATCGCCGTGACCAGCGGCCTGCGTTCCATCGCCGTCACCACCGACGCCGCAGGCAACAATCTGATCTATGGGGTTTCGGGCGGCGCGCTCCCCTCGCTCGTCTCAGTCGTGGACACCGGCGCAGCATCGCTCGCCACGGTCCTGGCCACCTCCGCCACCGGCGCCGCCTTCCGTGCTGTCGAGTTCGTCCCGGTTCCCGCCCCCGGCACCGCCGCGCTCCTCGGCCTCGCCGGTCTCGCCGCCGCTCGCCGTCGTCGCTGATCAAATCGTTTCAGCTTCAAGCATGCTCTCAACCGCCCGGCGCTCGCGCCGGGCGGTTTTTTTGCGCTCTTTCAGTCCCATCCCGACGATCGCTCGCTTTCGTTCGGTCGCTGTCCGGTGAATGAGCCTCCGGGCAACACCCCATTTGCGTCAACTGTGCTCCCCGGGCAACACTCACCTTCAGTCGCTCCTTTCTCCTGTCGATGAAAAACGACATGCCAGACCAGCGACCATCGTCTTCCGGCGACAGACCCGACCGAACTCCCCCAACCCCCCGCGACCCCGGTGCGCCCGTCACCGCGCCCATCGCGCCCTCCACCGCGCGCCATCGCGCCCGCGCCGTCGAAGACTCAGCCGATCGTCTCACTACTCTCGCCCACGAACTTGCCGGCCTGCTCGACGGCTCCATGCGCTCACTCAACCTCGTCCTCCGCAGCCGCGAAGCCCACGAGAGCGATCAGGCCGTTCAAAGCGATACCGATCGCCGCCTCAAAACCGTTCGCACCGCCCTTGAGCAAATGACCTCGCTCATCAGTGACAGCGTCGGCCGCTCCGCCTGGACCCGCGCCACCGTCGCCGGGCCGCAGTCGCTCTTCATGGGCGAAGCCGTCCGCTACGCCGTCGCCATCCTTGAACCCCTCGCCGCCGATGCCCACATTACCCTCAGCGTCGAAGTCGCCGCCGAGGTCGAACGCGCCCGCTGCGGGCCCGTCTATAGCATCGTCACCAACGGCGTGCGCAACTCCATCGAAGCCATCATCGATCGCGCCCGCACCGGCCCCGGCACGCCGCGCCGTGTCGAAGTCGTCGTGGCCGCCCGCCCTTCGCAGCGTGCCCCCGGCCAACCCCCCGGCCCGAACGATGTCATCCTCACCATCAAAGACACCGGCATCGGCCCCCCGCCCAGCACCCGCGAAGGCAGCGGCGGCCCCTTCGAGGTCGGCTTCTCCACCAAGGTCCGCCACGGTGGCGGTCCAGGCAATGGTGCCGGTGGTGCAGGGAGTGGTGGTGCAGGAGTCGGCCTTGCCCTCTGTCGCGAAATGGTGACCGAAGCCGGCGGCCAGATCACCCTCACTCCCCGTGAAGATGAACGCGGCGCCGTGCTCTGTGCCACCTTCCCGCTCACGATCGACCCGCGCGACTCCGCCACCCGCGCCGCCTGATGCCTTACCGGTTCATTCGCACGCTCTCTGCCCTGCCGCCCACTCGCCCCTTCTTTCATTCGCCCCCCGCCCGAGACTCACCATGCCGGCCGTCGCCAGCAAATCCGCCCGCATCCTCATCGTCGATGACGATCCCATCGTCGCCGAATCACTCGGCGACTTCCTGCACGCCGAAGGCTACACCACCGCCACCGCCGCCAGCGCCGACGAAGCGCTCTCCTCCCTCACCGCCGCCGAGCAGCAGAGCGCCGTCGCCGCTGGCCCAGTAAATGTCCCCTTCGCGCTCGTCGTGAGCGATGTCTCCATGCCCGGCATCGACGGCCTCGAACTCCTCCGCCGCATCGGCAAGAACCACCCCGGCACCGCCGTCGTCATGCTCACCGGCTACGGCACCATCGAGTCTGCCGTGCAGGCCGTGCGTCTGGGCGCTGCCGACTATCTCACCAAGCCCGTCGTTGATGACGAACTCCGCATGGCCCTCGAGCGCGCCCTGCGCCAGCAGGCCATCTTGGCCGAAAACAAAGCCCTCAAGCAGCAGCTCGACGTTCGCTTCGGGCTTGACAGCATCATCGGGTCCGATGCCCGCATGATCAAGACCTACGACCTCATCACCGCCGTTGCGCCCACCAAAACCACCGTCCTCATGACCGGCGAGAGCGGCACCGGCAAGTCGCTCATCGCCCACGCCATCCATCACCGCTCCACCCGCAAGAGCAAGCCCTTCGTCGAACTCGCCTGCGGCAGCATCCCTGAAACACTTCTCGAGAGTGAGCTCTTCGGCCACGTCAAAGGCGCGTTCACCGGCGCTCACGCCGACAAGGTCGGCAAGTTCCTCGCCGCCAACGGCGGCACGCTTTTCCTTGACGAAATCAACTCTGCCTCACCGGGCATGCAGCTCAAGCTCCTCCGTGTTCTGCAGGAACGCCGCTTTGAGCCCGTCGGCAGCAACCAGACCGTCGAGGTCGATGTCCGCGTCATCCTCGCCAGCAACCAGCCCCTCGAAGAGCTCGTCTCCCGCGGCCAGTTCCGCCAAGACCTCTACTACCGCATCAACGTCGTCAAGATCGAGCTCCCACCCCTCCGCGAGCGCGTGAGCGACATCGCCTCCCTCGCCGAGCACTTCCTTCGCCTCCATGCCGCGTCCCTCGGCAAGACCATGAGCGGCTTCGATGCCGCCGCGACCGATCTCCTTCGCCGCTATTCCTATCCCGGCAATGTCCGCGAGCTCTCCAACATCGTCGAGCGCGCCGCCGTCCTCTCACGCTCACCCACCATCAAGCCCGAAGACCTCCCTCCCCATGTCCTGAGCGGTGCCCCCATCGTCGGCGGCTTCTCCGCCTACGCCACCGGCCCCATGCCTGCCGGCGGGACCTACGGCGCATCCCCTGCTGCCGGTGCAGCCGCCCCGACCCCCGGCGAAGACGACCCCGAACTCTCGCTCGAAGCGTCCATGAAAGAGCCCGAGCGCCAGATCATTCTCGGCGCGCTCAAGACAACCGGCTGGAACAAACTCAAGGCCGCCGAACTGCTGCAGATCAACCGGACCACGCTCTACAAGAAAATGAAGCGGCTCAATATTGATCCGGCTCGGGAGGCCGGCAGGGCGCTCTGAGTGTCAGAGGAGCGCATTTCACCGCCGTCGCGAATGTCCGGAAACGTACGTCCCATCTTTCTTGCGGTACGCCCTTACCCACACCCGTCCGCCGCCGCTGGTCGGCTCGTTCTGCTCCGTTCTAGCAAAACGCATCTCATCGACCGACCAATCAAAAACTGACGGCGCCGGCGTAGGCGTCTCCGTCGGGGCGGGTAATGCTGGTACCTTCGGCTCGACGGGGTTGACCAGCTTCTTGACGGATTTGGCAATTGAGATGTTGCTCAAAAGTTCCGGTGGTGCCGTAGCGGTCGCTACCGCTTCGGCAAAATACACTGAAACCCACCACGCGTCATACGCGTCCTCGGCGTCCACGGGGGTCACCTCGATCGTCAAGCCACGATCGGTTGAAATGTCTTTCTCGGGGTTGGCTGCCAGTACGCGCTTCGCATCCTCTTTGTCCCTCAACATCCCGGCAAGCAGCTCGGTCGCCTTTCGTCGCAACTTGAGGTCTTTTGCAGCAACCCTTCGAATCCCGATTTCGATGGCGCACGGGTTGTCTGGATCACCGTAGACGTTGAGTTCGATGTTCTCATCACACTTGAACGACATGTATGGCGTGTTCTTAAACACTCCGCTGTCGATAACTGTCGCGGGAATCTGATCGATCCGGCTGATCCACGAAGTCGATACAACGCTCGACACGACACCGGACCAACGCGGGAGTCGCGAAATCGTTTTCGGCCCGTCAGCGGTTTTGCTCGCCGCGGGTTTAGGAAGCGATTTTGACGAGAGTTTGATGATGTCCTTCGCCGGAACCGTCAGGAGTCCATAGTCGAGCATGACGACTACGTCCTTCTCGGTTCGTTTAAGAACGACACAATCGGAGAGTACTTCGCCATTGCGCAACTGAATTTCGTCGCCCCATGCGAGGCTCGGGAGGAGTGAGACGGCAACGAAAAGGCTGTAGAATCGATGCATCTTGGTCTCCGCACTGTTGCGCCCGCGGTACGTTGGATGGACTTAGCTGCGGAATGACTCACCCTCCCCTTGATCATAGCGCAAACGTGGCTGGGCAACGACCAGTCTGAATGCGCCACCACTCACTGCACCACCACGCCGCCCCGATCTCCCTCGCTCATCCGCCGCGACAAAAACTGAAACACCACCTCAAAGCACACCCGCGCCAGTTCCGGGTTGTAGCGCCCCGTTCCACCCTCATCGCGCATGAACGCGTGCGCTGCGTTGAACTCCAGCCACGAGAACCCGCCCCACGGTGACTTCCCGGTGCGCTCAACCTTCTCCGCAGCCGTCATGGCGTCATACACCGCGCGCCGCCCTTCCTGCGGAATATGCGGATCCTGCCGCCCCCAGATCATGAGCATTTCCGCCGCCAGGTCGCCCCGCAGCGTGCGCGCCATGCTGTCGTCACCGCCGCTCCCGAGCGAGCCCTTGTGAATATCCGTGGCATAAAAGCACACGCCCGCGCGCACGCCCTCGTGCATCGCGGCTCGATACGCCAGGTGCCCGCCGATGCAGATCCCCACACTCGCGAGCGCCCCCGTGCACGCCGGGTGGGCCTTGAGCGCCGCCAGCGCCGCCCGCGCATCCTCGTCATACGCGCTCACTGGCTTGCCAATCTTGCACGCGTTGCCGCTGTCGGACCCCGGCTTGTCATACCCCAGCACGGTTCCAGTTGGCAGCAGTTCATGAAAAATCTCCGGCACCGCCACGATGTAGCCGTGCCCGGCCAGCATCTGCGCAAAGCGCCGCACCGGCCCGGTGATCTGAAAGATCTCGCTGAAAAAGACTACGCCCGGATACTTCCCCGCCGCCGTCGGCTTGTAGATGGCGCACCGCATCGGGCCGGTGGGGGTGCTCACGTCAATCGGTGCCTCTTCGCAAATGACCATGCCGGAGGGTAACGCGCTTCTCGCACGCCCGATCGCTCATGCATACGAACCGGTGCCGCCTGCCCTTCCGCCCCGTCCCCCCCGCTCCGCCGCGGCCTTCGTTTCATACCCGCTCCCGCGGTGCGCCAGCAGCGGGTCGGCAGGCAGCCCCTTGCCGCACCGATACTCCCCAAGAAACGGCCGAACATCGGTCGCAAACGCATCCCGCCATGCCGCCTCCGCCATCACCACATCGTTCTTCCGCCGCGCGTTCTGCGCCGCTGCAAAGTCCACCAGCATCGCCTTGCAGAAAAACTCCTGCGCCGTCATCACCGTCTGAATCATCGCCTCGATCTTGGGCTTGATGTTGTGCGACTGATCAATCATGTACGCAATCGGCAGATCCGCCCCCAGCTCGCGCTCCGCCATCACGATCTCCGCAAAGATCCGAAAAAGTTGATACGGATCGATCGAGCCCATCGTCAGATCATCATCGGCATACTTGCGGTCATTAAAGTGAAACCCGCCCAGCAGTTCCTCGTCGATAAGGAACGCCACAAGCTGCTCGATGTTCGTCCCTTGCAGATGATGCCCGGTATCAATAAGCACACTCGCCCGCGCCCCGGCCGCCCGCGCAAACGCCGCCGCCATGCCCCAATCGGCAATATCCGTGTGATAAAACGCCGGCTCAAAGGGCTTGTACTCCACCAGCATCTTCATGCCCGGCGCCAGTGCCTCGTGCACCTCGCCCAGCGCCTCGTGCATCCACCGCTTCCGCTCGCGAATGTGCCCCTGACCCGGATAGTTCGTGCCATCAGCAAACCACAAACTCAGCAGCGTTGACCCCGTCGCCTGCGCCAACTTCACGCTCGACAGCAGATGCTCGATCGCAACCCGTCGCACCGCCGGGTCAACATTCGTCACCGACCCCAGCTTATACCGCTGGTCCTGAAACGTGTTTGGATTGATTGATCCAACGCGCACCCCGCACGTCTTGGCCGCCGCGCTCACTTTCGCCGCAGCCTCACCCGCCCCGCCAACCAAGTTCCCCCGCTCGTCGTGCGCAAAATCCCACAGCACATGCAGCGCCACCGTCGGGCAACATCCAGTGAGCCGATGCACCTGCCCCGCATCCGCAAACTTCTCCTCAATAGTCGAAGCCGCCGCGGCCTGCATGAACTTCCCAAACCGCGTGCCTGTGTCGGCATATCCCCATGAGGGCGTCTCAATCGCAAAGCGATCCAGACGCGCAGCAAGATCGGCCTGCGTCAGGCCATTGGCGAATCGATCAGGCATGGCGGACGGCATAAGCGGACCCTCAAAAATCAAAGTTGTCGATGTTGTCTTTGGTGAACACCAGAATGTCGCCCAGCAAAATCTTATCGCCGTCGATCTTCTTCTCACCCAGCCGCCCGGCCTTCATCGTCGTCGCCCCGGCCTTCAACTCCCCCTTGGCCAGCGCATGCGCCGCCTGAATCGTCAGGTACCCAAGGTCCACCGTGTTCCACAGAATCACCGACTCAACATGCCCTTCCTTCACCGCGGGCTTCATGTCGTTGGGTGTCGAGAGCCCCGTCACAAAGATCTGCCCCTTCTTGCTCGATTGCTTGATCGCCTCCGCCGCCGCCGGGAACGAAACGCTGCTGATCCCCCAAATGCCCCGCAGCTTCGGATACGCGCTGATGAGGTCAGTCGTCACCTGAAACGCCATCCGCTGGTCCTCGTTCGAGGGCTTGATCTCCACCAAGTGCAGCTTGGGATGATCCTTGAGCCGTTCCTTCATGAACCCGATCCATTCATTCTGATTCGCCGCCGTCAGCGTCGCCGTCACGATCGCCACATCACCCTCTTCATATTTTCCCACGCCCCGCCCGATGTCCTTCACCAGCGTGTCCACCAGCGCAAACCCAATGTCCTTTGACGTCGCCTGATTCACCATGAACTCGCGGCAGTCCGTATCCCCGTCGGCATCCCACGTAATGACCTTGATCCCCTTGGCCCGCGCCGCCCGCATCGCCGGCGCCAGCACCTTGGGGTCATTCGGGCTCACCGCAATCACATCCACACCCTGCGCCGTCCACCGTTCGATCATCGATGCCGCCTTCTCCGGCGAGCCGTCCGTCGGCCCGTCATAGATCAGCTCAATATTCAACTCCTTCGCCGCTTCCTCTGCCCCCTTGGAGCACGACGTGAAGTACGGCACGCCCTTCTTCTTGGGCAGCATCGCGATCCGCAGCCGCTTGGTGGTCTCGCCGCCGCTCGCAGTCGTGCTCTCGGCGCCGGTTCCGCCCTTGGAAGTTGCCGGCGTCTTCTGATCGCACCCGCTCAAACTCCCAGTTAGCGAGGCCATGATCCCCACCGTCGCGCCAATAAAAAACCGCCGTGTCATGTTCAAGATCATTCTGCACAACTCCCAAGGCCAGCCAGCCAATCAGTCAATCAGTAACTTTCGGGACCATCGGCACGCGAACCGGCCCACGAGCCAATCTGCTGCGAACAAACGTCGCCAGCATCACACTGCCAATCAGCAGCACGCCCAGCACGATGTGAATGAGCTCATCATGGTACCAGCGCCATGCCACAAACTGCCGAATCTCATGGATCAACGCCACCCCCAGCACCACCCCCACAATCCCGCCCCGCCCCCCCGTCAGGCTGATCCCCCCCAGCAAACACGCCGTGATCACATCCAGCTCAATTCCCAACCCGATGTCCGCCTTCGCCGTGTTCCGCCGCGCAATGAACAAGCACGCCGCCACACCCGCCGCACCGCCCGAGAGTGAATACGCCAGAAACTTCAGCCCATCGACCGGCAGCGCGCAGTACCGTGCCGCCCTCTCACTCACCCCCGTCGCCCGCAGCGCAAACCCCCACGTCGACTTCGCCAAAAACACCGCCGCCACAGCGGCCGCCACCAACGCCGGCATCAGCACAACCGGCACCCCCAGCACCCGCGCCGTCCCCAGCGCCGTCCACCCTTGCGTAAACCCCGAGATCGCTCGCGCCGCGCTGAACCCCTCCGCCAGCCCGCGAAACAACGCCATCGTCGCCAGCGTCACCACCAGCGGATGAATCCGCGCCCGCGTTACAAAGAACCCGTTCACCATCCCGCACGCACACCCAGTCACCACCGCCACGCTCGCCGCCACCACAGGCGGCGCGCCGCGCTCAAACGCCATCCCCGCAAACACCGCCGCCAGCGCCATCGAGGCCCCAACCGAAAGATCTATTCCCCCAGCCAAAATCACCAGCGCCATCGGCACCGCCAGCAGCGCCACCTCCGCCACCTGCGGCAGCAGCGACGCCTGGGCGCCGCCCTCAACAAACTCCGGTGCCATCCACCACGCAATCATCAGCACCATCGCCAGCACGCCCGCAATCGGCAGCGGGTTCGTCCGGGCCGATCCCGCCAGCGGCGCATCCGCCCCCCTCACTCCCCCGCGGTCATACAGCACCGCCGCCAGAATGCACACCCCTTGAATCGCCTGCTCCCAGAACGTCGCTGCCTCCCCCAGTTTCAAAAACACCAGCATCGACCGCAGCATCCCCAGCATCACCGCCGCCAGCGCCACGCCCGCGAGCGATCCCACCCCGCCCCGAATCGACACCCCGCCCACCACAATCGCCGTCACCGCCGCCAGCTCCATCCCCACCCCCACCCCCGCCTCCACCACCGATAGCCGCGGCACGCCCACCGCCACCGCCACACCCACCAGCATCCCGCACAGCGTGAACGCCATGAGTTTCGTCGTGTTCACACCCACCCGCGACATCCGCGCCGCCTCCGCATGGTCGCCCACCGCAAACAGCCGGACTCCCACCCGCGAGCGCCGCGACAGCACCACACCCGCCAGCGCCACCACCGTCGCCACCCACACACAAATCGGCACGCCCACCACTGCGCCCGTCCCTAAATACCGCAAATCCGCCGGCAAATCCGTCACCCAGTTGCCGCCCAGAATGAACTCCGTCACCCCCCGAAAAATCGACATCGTCCCAAGCGTCGCCACGATCGACGGCACCCGCCCCCACACCGTGAGCGCCCCATTCACAAACCCCGCCGCCGCGCCCCCGCCGATCACAATCCCCACCGCCGCCCACGCCGGCAGCCCCGCGTGCGACGGCGAAGCCAGCACCGCCAGTACCGCCGCCAGCGTCCCAAACATCGTCCCCACCGATATATCAATCTCCCCGCAGATCACCACCAGCGCCAGCCCGATCGCCACGATCACGATCGGTGCCATCGACGAGAGCAGCCCGACTAAGCTCGCCGGCGACAAAAACCCCGGATTCACCAAACTCACCCCGAGCGTCGAAAGCACAATCGCCACCGCCAGCGCAAACGCCCGGCTCCTCATCACGCTGCTCGGCAATATGGTGATTCGGCTTGGCACGCCACACAAGATAGCGGAAATCGCCCGCCGATGGACCGCGCCGTCTCCTCGCCACACTCCCCTTCCGCAATTTCATCTCCCCTTTTCCCGCTGGCAGCGACGCCCCGTTTCTGCGACAATGCCTCCCATGCTTTCAAAGTGCATCGCTCCGCTCGCGCTCCTGATCGTCTCCGCCCTCTTCGCCCTCGGCCTCGCCGGCTGCATGGAGGGCTCACGCATCGGCGCTCCACTTCTGGCCGAGCGCCTCGAATGCGAGTACCGCGTCGAGCCCCGCGGCATCGCCACCACCACGCCCCGCTTCTCTTGGCGACTCGCCGCCAATGACCCCTCCGCCCGCGGCATCGGCCAGTCGGCCTATCGCATCATCGCCGCCGAATCGCGTGATGCCCTGACACCCACTTCTAAGCCCAACCAGTTACTCTGGGATACCGGCACGGTCCACGGCGATGCCGGTCGTGCCACCAGCCAGATCGATTACCGCGGCACATTCCTGTCTTCCCGCACCCGCGTGTGGTGGAAGGTGCAAATCTGGGACGAGAACGGCCGCGACTGCGGCTGGAGCGACCCCGCGAGCTTCACAGTTGGCATCATCGACCCGTCCGGGTGGAAGGCCGAGTGGATCGGCCTCGACGTCGCCCCCGCCGCGCCACTCACGGCGCAAGTCCGTACCGACCTCCGCAACCTCCCCTGGATCCGTCTCCCCGGCCCCCCCATGCGTCAAGAGCGCGTCGCCTTCTTCCGCTCTGAGTTTGACCTCGGTGCCGACACCATCGAAAGCGCTTGGCTCGCCGCCACGGTTGACCAGATCGCCCAGCTCAGCGTCAACGGCCAGCCCGCCGCCGAACTCGCCCGCTGGGATTTCAGCCGCGCAATCGATGTCGCCGCCTCCCTCAAACCCGGCCGCAACGCCGTCGGCTTCCGTGTCGAACACGCCGACGGCTTCAACCCCGCCGTCACCGGCATGCTCGTGGTCACCTTCGCGGGCGGCCGCCAGCAGCGCTTCCTCATTGACAAGTCCTGGAAACTCTCCGAAGTCGCGGTCGAAGGCTGGGACCGCGTCGGCCTCAACGACTCCGCTTGGAAGCAAGTCGAAGAGTCCCGCGCCCAGCCGTGGGGCGGCTCGCGCAACACCGAGCACTTCATGCCCCCTGCCCCGTATCTCCGCAAGACGTTCACCGTCACCCAAGGCAAACCCATTGCCCGCGCCACGCTCTTCGCCACCGCGCTGGGTGTCTATCAGTGCTCACTCAACGGACTTCGCATCGCCTCCGATGAGTTCACCCCCGGCTGGACCGAGTACAACAAACGTGTCTACCACCAGACCTACGACGTCACCTCCATGGTCCGCCCGGGCACCAACTGCATCGGCGCGATCCTCGGCGATGGCTGGTACGCCAGCCTCATGAGCTTCACCGGCCGCCGCCGTTTTTACGACGGCCCCGCCCGCTTCATGGGCCAGCTTGAAATTGAATACACCGACGGCTCCCGCCAAACCATCGCCAGCGACTCAACCTGGACCGCCGCCTTCGGCCCCATCCGACACGCGGACCTGTATCTCGGCACCGACTATGACTCCCGCCTCGAAATTCCCGGCTGGGACCAGCCGCAACTCACCGGCGCTGCCGCCAAGGCCAACTGGATCCCCGTCCAAACCGGCCTCGCCCAAGCACAAAGCCGCCGCGAGGCCGATGTCACCGCCAAGGTTGCCAACGCCATCAAAGATGGCCGTCTTGACATGCTCGTGAGTCCTGTCACGCTCGGCGATCCGGCCTACGGCGTCGTCAAGACGCTTGATATTGAGTATTCGTTCAACGGAATACGCGGCCAAACGACTATCAACGAGAACCAGAGGCTGCAACTCCCCGGCCCCAATCATCTGGGTCCGGTCACCATCATCAAGGCCGTTTTCGGCGAGCCCGCCCGCCCACCTGCTAAGCCGTTCGTCATCGAACCCCAGCCCGGCGAGCCCGTCCGCCGCTTCGAAGCGCTCGCCGCCAAAACCGTCAGTGAGCCTCGCCCCGGACGCTACGTCTTCAACCTCGGCCAGAACATGGTCGGCTGGGCCCGCCTCAAAGTGAACGGCACGCCCGGCCAGCGCCTCGTCGTGCGCCACGCCGAAATGCTCAACCCCGACGGCACGATGTACACCTCCAACCTCCGCGGCGCCACCGCCACCGACTTCTACACCCTCAAGGGCGGCCCCGAAACACTCGAGCCCCCATTCACCTTCCACGGCTTCCAATACGTCGAGATCACCGGCCTGACTTCCAAGCCCGAGCCCTCGATGGTCACCGGCATCGTCACCCACACCGCCATGATGCCCGCCGGCACCTTCTCCTGCTCCAGCCCGCTCGTCAACCAACTTGTTCACAACATCATCTGGGGCCAGAAGGGCAACTATCTCGAAGTCCCCACCGATTGCCCCCAGCGCGATGAGCGCCTCGGCTGGACCGGTGATGCTCAGTTCTTCATCAACACCGCCGCCTACACCTTCGACATCGCCTCCTTCATGTCGCGCTGGCTCAAGACCCTCAATCATGACTCGCAATACGAAGACGGCACCTTCGCCCACGTCGCCCCCAAGGTCGATCAGCGCGGCGGTTCCACTGCCTGGGGCGATGCCGCCATCGTCTGCACCCACTCCATGTACATCACCTACGGCGACAAACGCATCATTTCCGACAACTACGAACCCATGTCCCGCTACATGGTCTGGCTCGACAGCAAGACCACCAACGGCATCGCCAAGGTCGGCGGCTTCGGTGACTGGCTCAACCTCAATGATCCGACGTCCAGCGACCTCATCGACACCGCCTACCGCGCCAATCTCCTCAGCATCATGAGCGAGATGGCCCGCGTCATCGGCGAAACCGCCGATGCCGACCGCTTCGCTGCCGGGCATCGATTCACCGTTGACGCCTTCCGCACCCGCTTCCTCAATGCCGACGGCTCCCTCAAAGAAAGCGGCCAGACCGGCTACGCCCTCGCCTTCACAAACGGCCTCATTCCTGAGGCGCTTCACGCTCAAGCCGCGGCTCACTTCGCTTCCACGCTTGAGAAGAAAAACTGGCACCTCGCCACCGGATTCATCGGCACGCCCCGCCTGCTGCCCGCGCTCTACATCGCCGGCGGTGAAACCTGCCGCGCCGGTGCCAACCGCGTCCTCCTCAACGAGGACTATCCCTCCTGGCTCTACCAAGTGAAACTCGGCGCCACCACCATGTGGGAACGCTGGGACGGCTGGACCCCCGAGCGTGGCTTCTCCGACGTGGGCATGAACTCCTTCAACCATTACGCCTTCGGATCAGTCGGCGATTATCTCTATCGCCACGTCGCCGGCATCAGCCCCCTCGCCCCCGGCTACACCCGCGTCCTCATCGCGCCGACTCCCGGTCCGGGCAGCCTGACGAGCGCGAAGGCCACGTATGACTCCATCGCCGGCACCATCGCCAGTCAGTGGGCGCGGGCTGACGACGCAACCACCTACGAAATCACGATCCCGCCCAATGTCACAGGCGAAATCCGACTTTCCGTCGCTCCCGGCCAGTCACTCTTCGAGAGTGGCCGCCGCGTCGCCGACGGCGGCGTGCAGGGCCTGCGAATCCTCGCTGCCGACCCATCGCTCGAAGCCAACGTCGTGCGAATGGACGCGCAGTCGGGCACCTATCGCTTCACGGTGTCAAACCCGGTGAAGTAAGCCGGCCAAATCGGTGAAGGTCCACGGCCTGCGCGCCGCGAACCGCCGCTTCAATTCCCGCGGTACCGTTCCCCGTGCGCTCCCGCTCTCATCCCCTCCGCCTCTTCGTCGCCATCTATCCCCCGCCCCTCGTCGCCGAGCGCCTCCTCTCGCACGCCGCCGCCGCGCTCATTTCCGTACCCTCACACCGCATCGTCGCCGCCGATCACATCCACCTAACCCTCGCCTTCATCGGCGAAACAACCGCTCGCGACCTGCGCTCAGTCACCGAGTCCGTCGAGCGCGCCTCCGCCGGCATCGCCCCGTTCGCCCTCACGCCTCTCCGCCTCTGCACCGTCCCCCTCCCGCCAGACGATGCCCCCGCCCGCCTCCTCGCCGCCTTCACCGATGCGCCCTCGCCCGTCATGGAACTCCACAAACGCCTCGCCGCCCGCCTCACCAAAGACAAACGCAAGTCCGACCGCTTCGCTCCGCACCTCACCCTCCGCCGATTCCCCCAGCACGCCACTCCCGGCGAATCCCGCGCCGGTCGCATCGACGTACCGATCGACGAGACGCCCTTCATCGTCAGCGAAGTCGCGCTCGTCGCCAGCGTGCTCTCGCACCAAGGTGCCCGCCATGAGCGCGTGCACACCATCGCCCTTGGCGATTGATTAGCGGTTCAGTCTGATTTCTTGATGCGGCGAACCGCAGGCCGTCCGCCCCGCGCTCCCGCCGCCGTCAACTCAGAAGTTCGGCGTCGGTGCCCGATACTCACCGATCTTCGGCAGCACCACATCACGGAAGTGCGCGATCGTCTTCGCCAGGCCCTCGCGAAGCTGAATCTTCGGCTCCCAGCCCAGCTTCGCCTTGGCCAGCGAAATATCCGGCTTGCGCTGGCTGGGGTCATCTTCCGGCATCGGCTTGCGAATGAGCTTGCCCTTGCTGCCAGAAATCTCCAGCACCAGTTCCGCCAGTTCCTTGATCGTAAACTCGTGCGGGTTACCGATGTTCACCGGGCCAATGAAGTCATCCGGGCCGTTCATCATCCGCATGATCACATCCACCAGATCATCGCAGTAGCAAAACGACCGGCTCTGGATTCCCTCGCCGTAGATCGTGATGTCCTGATTCATCAGCGCCTGACGAATGAAGTTGCTCACCACGCGCCCGTCAAACGGGTGCATGCGCGGCCCATACGTGTTGAAGATCCGCACCACCCGGATGTTCACCTTGTTCATCCGGTTATAGTCAAAGAAGAGCGTCTCGGCCGCCCGCTTGCCCTCGTCATAGCACGCGCGAATGCCAATCGGGTTCACGTTACCGCGATATGCCTCGGTCTGCGGGTGCTCCGTCGGGTCGCCGTACACCTCGCTGGTCGAAAACTGCAGCACCTTGGCCCGGCACCGCTTGGCAATCCCCAGCACGTTGATCGCGCCCAGAATGCTCGTCTTCATGGTCTTGATCGGGTTGTACTGATAGTGCCCGGGCGCAGCCGGGCACGCCGCGTTATAGATCTCGTCAACCTCCAGCACGATCGGCTGGGTGATGTCGTGGCGAATGAACTCAAAGTTCGGCTTGCCGAACAGGTGCACAATGTTGCTCTTCTGGCTGGTGAACAGGTTGTCTAAGCACAACACATCGTGCCCCTGGGCCACCAGCCGGTCGCAGATGTGCGAGCCGAGGAACCCGGCGCCGCCGGTAACGAGAACACGCTTTATCTTGGCGGCGGGTGAAGACACAAACACTCCAGTCGAATCTTGAGATACAACCAAAACCAGCATATGACTGCGTCAAGGGTTGACGCCCGCCCGCTGACATTCAATGTCGGCTTACCCACTTCGCGGATAAAGCACTCAGCAGGCCGAAGATTCGGGCTTCGGCTGATCCACCCGGCCCCGCGCCCATCCCGCTCAGCGGCCCGTTTAATCGAGCGCCGGGATCTTCAAAACCATCCCCTTCTTCACCTTGCCCGGGTCGCTCAGCTTGTCGCTGTTGGCCTCAAAGATTTTCTCCCACAGCACCGTCCGGCCATACACCGATTTCGAAATCGCCGAGAGCGTGTCGCCCTCCTTCACCGTGTATTCCGCGAACTTCGCCGCTGCGGCCGCCGGGGCGTTCGTAGCGGCGGCGGTGCGCGGGTTGGCAGCCGGCGTCCTGGCGGCTGCCGCACTGCGCCCGTCGGGCTTCTTCGCCGGCACCGCTTCCGGCATCACCGTCGTCAGCCGACCCTGCACATTCGTCGGATCGACCGGAATATTGAGCTTCGTTTGCCCCACGATGAGCTTGCTCGGGCTCACAAACGGGTTCGCCTCGGCAATGGCCCGCCAGTGCTTGCGGTCGCCATACGCCCGCCGCGAAATCGCTTCCCAACTCACATCCCCCGAGCGAACCACATACGTCGTGAACTTCGGCTTCTCGACCACCGTCCGTGGCGTTACTGGCGCTGCCGGGCTGTTGGCCTTGCCAGCTTCGCGATCGGTTTTCGTATTTCCGCCCGGCTCCGCTCCATTATTCTCAAGCACCGCCAGCGGCTGCGTTTCCAGCGGCGGGGCCGCCAGTTCGTCAAAGCGAATCGGCGGATCCGGGCGCCGGTAGCACCAATAGACCACCACCCACACACTCAGGAGGACGGCAAACAAACCCACCATGGTCCGCGGACTGCGGGACATTCGATTCCTTTCGGCGCTGCAACCGGGCTCTAACCCGCCGGAGTGTACCCCGCTGGTATCGTCCATTGGGGCTCTTGCGCATAACCCGGCCCGCGATGGCTCTGCCCCCTCCCCCCGCCATGGTCGGCCTGTACCGGTTAAACCGCCTGTACCGCGGCCGGGTCAACCCGATCTCTCCCCACTAACCGACCCGCTCTCTCGAAACCGAAGGGCATCCGCCGCCGCGGCTGCCGCGGCGGTTGGGTGGGGGGTGGGTGGGGGGTGTGTATGAACCGGGCACATGGGTGACAGATCGCACCGGGCACATAGGTGACACTTTCGAGCCCAACCGCCATCGTCGGTATCGAGCAACCCCTCGCCCCCACGGCTTTATCCCGCGCTCAGCACCCAAATCAACCCGTCCTGACAGGAACATTTTTCGGTTTCTGGTTTGCGTTTGCTATCAGGGCGGTGTATCTTCTCACCCCCTCAAGCACCGCGCAAGCGGTGGGTGCGGGGCGCGCGCTCTGGCGATGGGCCACTGTGCGAGCCAAGATTCGGTCGTGACAATGTTTTCGATGCAACCGCGGGCCACCCCCGGTCGAACATCGAGAACCTTGCACGCGGCCGTTTGGCCCGCGGGGTTCACTGTCTCTGGGGCGGGGCGGTTCTTGAAATCACCAAGTTCGTGCGGCGATTGACTTACGCCGCACGACAAGCGGAGGTTCTGCATGCCGGTCACCACCACTCGCGGCTCGCTTCGGCTCATTTCGGGGGCGTTTTCGGGGATGATCGGCAGTGCCTGCGTCATTGGCTTGGCTTCGGCCATGGCCATCGCGCAGTCCGCCGGAACCTCCAGCGCGGTCACCACCGCCCCCAAGGCAGGCTCGGCCATCAGCCAGAGCATGCTCGACCAGGCCCGCGCCGCCCTTGACGCCGGCCGCGTTGTCGAAGCCCAAGCCATGCTCCGCCGCATGATCAGCAAGGCCGACATCAAGGCCCTCGGCTCAGCCGACATGGCCACCGCCCTTGACCTCCGCGATCGTGCCGACCGCAAGATCAAGGCCACCGACGCCACCGAGGTCGAACTCCAGCGGGCCGAACTCCTCGCCTCAGAAGGCGAACTCGTCCAAGCCGAGAACACCGTCGTCAAGGTGAGCAAGTCCTCCACCCTCACTCTCGCTCAGAAGGACCGCATCGCCGCCCTCAAGGCCGGCAACGCCTCCGCCCGCCAGTCCCTCGCCCCCATGGTGAAGGATTCCATCACCCGCTCCGTCGCCGCCTTCGAGGCTGGCCGTTACGCTGAGGCCAAGTCCGGCTTCGGCATGCTCGTTCGCTCCGGCGTCCAACTCTCCGAGGCCGACCGTGACCTCGTTGACACCCACCAGATGAGTATCGTCGAGCTCGAGCGCGAGCAGGGCAAGGCCTTCGCCTCCTCTGACTTCGCTCTGGGCATGATGCAGCCCGGCACCGTCCGCAAGTCTCCCAGCGAGACCCCCGCCCCGGCAGCCGCTCCCGCCGCAGCCCCAGCCCCCGCCCCCGCCCCGACTGCGGCCCCTGCCCCAGTCGCCGCGACGCCCGTGCAGGTCATCGCCGCTTCACAGCCCCCTGCGACCCCGCCGCCCGCCGCCGAACCCACCACGACCAATGGTGTGCTCGTGACCCCCGCCACTCAGTCGATCCAGCCCACCGGCGGTGACGACATCCTCACCCTTGCCATGAAGGCCGAAGCCCAGCGGCTCGTTGCCGAGGCCGACCAAGCCTTTACCGACCGCCGCTACAGCGAGGCCCTCCGCAAGTACCGCCTCGCCCTCACCTCCGGCCGCAAATGGCTCACCAGCGAAGAGATCAGCCTCGCCGAGTCCAAGGCCGCCGATTGCGAAATCGCCATGCGTGGCAGCGGCAACCTCTCCGACACCTTCGTCGGTCAGTTTGATTTGATCCGCCAGCAAACCCAGGCCGAGTTCGACAACGCCATCGCCGAGGCCGAAAA
>Ga0105044_10000962_pt1 | contig 37301 bp, 36 predicted proteins | sample MAT01_FD_78092 | JGI IMG/M metagenome (GOLD analysis project Ga0105044, IMG submission 78092) | Freshwater microbial communities from Lake Fryxell liftoff mats and glacier meltwater in Antarctica - MAT-01 | ecosystem: Environmental > Aquatic > Freshwater > Ice > Liftoff microbial mat | place...
GGCGGGGCGGGGTCGAGCTTTTTGCGGGGGAACTTGGCCATCTGCTTATAAGTGGGATTTGGGCGGAGAAATTCTCATTTATTTTTGGGCGCAGGCAAAGAAAGTTGTGGAAAAGTTGGGCCCAAGTCGGCGCCAATTGGGGGCCGGAAGAAGTCACTTTCGTGTAAACGATTGGTAAGAATGGCTTTATTGTCTCGTCGGACCGACGCTAGGGGCGTTTTCGGGCGTTTTCGAGGAGCGGGGATGGCTGGGGCTTGCGTCAGCATGTATACTAAATGGAGAGTGATGCCAAGTGAAGTCGGCGCAACGCCGACTTTTTTATTGGAGCGCGCTCAATTTGAGTCGAAGTTAAGGATTGAGGAAGAGTTGATTCTCCTACCAAATCAACGATTTATCCAGGTCTCTGGTCCCGCTCGGGCCGGATCGATCTCCCACCTGGGGCCCCTTCGGGCTTAGCCTCCCACTCCTTTCGGCTCGTTCCTGTTTTTCCAACGAAAGTGCATTTGTGAACTCGTGAGGGCAATTCTATGGCCAGCATCTACCAGTCAATCGAAATCTTGAGCAAAGAGAAGGGCATCGACCGCCAGATCATTCTGGATGCGGTAAGGGATGCGATGGTGCTGGCAGCCAAGAAACACTTCAAGACCAACGAAGAGTTGGAAGCCGAGTTTGACCCGAAGTCCGGCGCGGTGCAAATCTTCCTGGTGAAAAAAGTAGTCGAGACGGTCGAAGACGCAATAAACGAGCTTAGTCTCGACCAGGCGAAGAAATTCGACAAGAACGCCGCGCTCGATACCACCATCCGGATCGCCAAACCCACCGAAGCCCTGGGCCGCATCGCGGCTCAGATGGCCAAGCAGGTGATTCTGCAGAAGGTGCGGGAGGCTGAACGGGAGAATGTCTACGTCGAATTCGCTGACCGCGTGGGCGAATTGGTGAATTGTGTGGTGAAGCGCATCGAGGGTCCGGACCTGGTGGTAGACATGGGCAAGACCGAAGCGCGCATCCCTAAGAAGGAACAATCGCGACTCGAGAGCTTTTCGGTGGGCGAGCGGATCCGCGCCGTCATCAAGGCTGTGGATAAGACCGGTAAGAACGCCGGTGTGTTGATTTCGCGGGCCGACGCCACCTTGGTGCAGCGTTTGTTCGAGCAGGAAGTGCCCGAAATCTATGACGGCACGGTGGTGATTCGAGCCTGTGCGCGCGAAGCCGGTGAGCGCACCAAGATCGCCGTCCAATCCCGCGACCGGGACGTCGATTCGGTGGGAGCTTGCGTGGGCATGAAGGGCATGCGCGTGCAGTCGATCATCCGCGAACTGCGCGGCGAGAAGATCGACATCATCGAATACAGCGAAGAGCCGGTTACCTTTGCCACGCACGCGCTAAGCCCGGCGAAGATTAGCCGAGTGAATTTGGTGGATGTCGAGAATAAGCATATGGAAGTGATTGTCGATGACACCCAACTGTCATTGGCGATCGGCAAGCGGGGGCAAAACGTCCGTTTGGCAGCCAAATTGCTTGGCTGGAAGATCGACATTAAGAGCGAAGAAGAGAAGCGCCAGGAGGCCGAAAACGCGCTCAACGCCATTACGATCTCCGGTGCGCCGATCTCGGTACTGTTGGACCACGGATTGACCGAGGGTTTGGTGGAGAGTTTAATGGCCAGCGGCGTGCCGACCGTGGAACGGTTGGGTTCGATGACCCCGGAAGAGTTGTTGGCCATTGAGGGCGTCGACCAGGAGGGGCTCGAGAAGATCGGCTCCTCGGTGAACGGCTACTATAGCCAATACGATCAGGCGCCAGAACCGGAACCAGAACCGGAACCAGAATCCGGACCGGAAGCCGAGCCGGCGAACGAAATGGCGAACGAAACGGCCGACCCGCCAGTGCCGTCAGAGTCAGAAAGCCCCACAGAGGGTTCCGAGGACGCAGGTCCTCCAACGGCGGAAGTGACCGTCGCAGAGACTGAACCAGCCCCCCCTGTGGCCGAATCGGTCGAAGTGGCGGAAGTTGAATCTGCTACCATAAAAAACGCTGAAACAGAACCGATTAGCTGAAATTCAGCTTCGGTTGCCGGTATAGCCAAAGATGGCGAGAGGACAGTGAGAGCGGGCCGTAATAAGCCCGCGATGCTATGAGTACGATCCGCATAAATGAACTCGCGCGCGAACTTGAGGTGCCATCGCGCACCATTATCGAGTCGCTGGGCGAGTTCGGCGTCGCTGACAAAAAGACTCACTCGAGCGCGATCGAACCCGATCTCGCCGGGAAGATCCGTGCCTATTTCGCTGAAGGGTTGGACGCTCGCCGCGCGGCGGCTGGAAGCCGCCCGGACCTGGATCTCCACCATTCTGAGGCTGAACATGAACCAGAGGCGGCTCCGAAATCGGAAATGCCGCTGATGAGAGCTGAGTCAGCCAAACCCGAAGCTCCGAAGCCTGAAGTAACAAAGCCTGAATCTGTGAAGCCAGAACCGCCGAAAGCCAGCCCTCCGACTCCGCCCCTCGGGACCAGCGTGCCCTCGATACCCATGCCGCCCATGCGCTCCTCCATGCCGGTCCGGCCGCCTTTGTCGGGCGGAGCGCCGTCGATTCCCATACCGCGCATCACACCGCCTCCCAGCGCGGCTCCGCCCGCGTCAACGGTGGTTACGCCAACCGCCCCGACGCCAGTTGCTCCGGCGCCTCCTGCCGCGGCACCGGCACAACCCGGACCGGCCGCGCCCCAAGCGCCAGTGATGCCGCAAGCGCCCCGCTCGGCAGCTCCCAGCTTGCCCGGTGCTCCGCAGCGTCCCGTGGAAGCCGCGCCGCCGATAGCCAGAGCACCCCATGAAAGACCGCCCTTGCCCCGGCCGCCCGAGCGCCCTCCGCAGGATCGAATCGGCGGCGTCGGGCGTCCCGCGCCTCCCATGTCACGGCCGATTCCGCAAGGCCCCGGCTCTTCAGGGCAACCCGGTTCTGCGCCGCAAGGCGGGTCCCATGGGCCGCGGGCGCCATTGCCGCCCGAAACCCCTCGGCCCTCAGTCGCGCAGAGCTCGCCGGGTGCCCCTCGCCCGTTGGGTGCGCCGCGCCCGTCGGCGGCTCCCGGAGCGCCCGCTATTCCACGGCCCCCGATTCGTCAGAATCAGCCTCAACAGCCGTATCGGCCGCCCACGGCACCGTCGATTCCCCGGCCGCCGATCGGGGGGCCTGCTTCTCAGCAACCACACGGGGGTTCCCCGGGCCTGTCTAGCCCGGCCCCGGCTTCGCCTCCCGCACCCTATCCCGGTCAACAATATTCGGGCCAACAGCAGAACCGCCCGCTGGCTGGCCAGCCTGCGGCTCGTCCCGTGGTGCCGCCGCGCCCAGACATTCTCGCCCGACTCCAGCAACAGAGCCAGCCGAAGGCCGCGCCCGGTGCGCCCGCTTTCCGGCCCCCGCCGTCCGCACCTCGTCCGTCGGCGCCTACGCCGGGGCAACCGATTTATCGTGGCCCTTTCCGTCCCGGTCAGGGGATGCCACCGCGTCCCGGCGCGCCGGGGATGGGTTTTCAACCCGGTCCGGGTCAGCCGTTAGGTCCTGGCGGTCGTCCCATGATGCGGCGTCCGCTGCATCCCACCACTCCTCTTCGTCCGGAAACAGCCGTGGCCGCGCCTACCGAAGCCGGCCGTCGTCACGCCACTAAGCCGACGACGCGCAAGCAGCAACAGAAGGAAGAGCAGGAAGGCCGGCTCCAGTTCCGTGCTAAGCGCGAGGAAGCCATCGTCGCCACCAACTCGGAAATCACGATTTCCGAAGGCATTACCGTCAAGGGCATTTCCGAAAAATTGGGCGTGAAGACGGCGCTGGTGATTCGCAAGCTGGTGGACATGAAGATCTTCGCCACCATCAACCAGCCGCTGGACTTGAAGGTAGCCGAAGATTTGGCCGCCGCGTTCAAGTCGCAAGCCACGCGCATGAGCTACGAGGAAGAGGCGACCTTCAACGAAGAGATCATCGAAGCCACCTCAGACTTACAGACGCGTCCGCCGGTGGTAACGATCATGGGTCACGTCGACCATGGCAAAACATCGCTGCTCGACGCCATACGCACGGCCAATGTCGCCTCGCGCGAAGCGGGTGGCATTACGCAGCACATTGGCGCCTATCAGGTGGAAAAAAACGGGCAGAAGATTACGTTCATCGATACGCCGGGCCACGAGGCCTTCACCCGGATGCGCGCCCGCGGCGCGAAGGTGACGGACATCGTGATTCTGGTGGTGGCGGCGGACGACGGTGTGATGCCGCAGACGCTCGAAGCGATCGACCACGCCAGGGCGGCCAAGGTCCCGCTCATCGTGGCGATCAACAAGATCGACAAGCCGGATTCTACGCCGGACCGGATCAAACAACAACTGAACGATCGCGGTTTGCTGGCCACCGATTGGGGTGGCGACGTCGAAATGATTCCTGTTTCGGCCAAGACGCAAGAGGGCATCAACAACCTGCTCGAAACCATCCTGCTGGTGGCGGAAATCGGCAATTATAAAGCCAATCCGAACCGTTCTGCCTTGGCAACGGTGCTCGAAGCGCAGCTCGACCGCGGTCGCGGCCCGGTCGCGACCGTTCTGGTGCGCAACGGTACGCTGCGGGTGGGCGATTACTTCATCTGTGGCTCGGTGTTTGGCAAGGTGCGTGCCCTTTACGGCGATCGCGGCGAGCAGATCAAAGAGGCAGAGCCGTCGAAGCCCGTAGAGGTGCTAGGCCTTGAAGAGTTGCCCGACGTGGGCGACGCCTTCCAGGTGGTTACCGATACGTCGAAGGCCAAGCAGATCGTGGTGTTCCGGGAATCGAAGGCCCGCGATATCGATATGGCGCGCCGCAAGCGCCTGTCGCTCGAACAGTTCCATCGCCAGATGAAAGAAGGCGACGGCAAGGAACTCAACCTCATTATCAAAGCCGATGTGGGCGGCTCCGCCGAAGTGTTGGGCGATACGCTCAGCAAACTATCGAACGAGCAGGTTTCGATTCGTGTCATCCACACCGGCGTGGGCGCGATCACCGAGACCGACGTCTTGCTCGCTACCGCTTCGAACGGCATCATCATTGGCTTCAACGTCCGGCCAGAAAAAACGGCCAAAACGCTCGCTGACAAAGAGAAGATTGATATCCGGCAGCACTCGATTATTTACGAGGTGGTGGACGAGATCAAGCGCGCCATGACCGGCATGCTCGAGCCGATCATCCGCGAAACGTACCAGGGCAAAGTGGAGATCCGAGAGGTCTTCAAGATTACGAAGGTGGGCCAAGTGGCCGGCAGCTTTGTACAGGAAGGCTTTATTACGCGCAATAGCGAAGTTCGCGTGCTGCGCGACAATGTCGTGGTGCACACCGGTAAGATTGAGAGCTTGAAACGCTTCAAGAACGATGTCCCCGAAGTGAAGCAGGGCTTTGAGTGCGGTATTTCGATGGCCAATTACAAGGATGTGAAGGCCGGCGATATTCTCGAAGCCTTCATTACCGAGAAAGTGGCTGCGGTCCTCTTCAGCTAAGTTCGATTGTTTTTAGAAAGCCCGCTTGCTCTTCGGAGTGAGCGGGCTTTTTAGCGCTTTCGGAAGATGAACAGGCGGCTGGGCGTGTCTTCAGGGAGAAGATAAAGCCGGCCGTTCCGCAGCGTCATCCCTTCGTGGGTATAAGTAAGGCCGCGGTCGGTTTGGCCGGCGGTGAGGCGTTTCTTCAGATGGAAGTCGCGGAGGTCGAGCCAGTCGACGGCGCCTGATTGTTTCGACTGGTTGCCGGAGCCGAGTAAGTCGCCGCCGATGATCTTCAGGTCCTGATAGCTGGTACGGGCCGGATTGTTAGTTTTCGCTATTTCTTCACCTTTTCGGGTCCAGCGATACAGTAACTTACTATCCCAATTCCCGCCGACGAGTCCGCCTCTGCCGGCGGCGATGCAACCGATGTGGTCGTTGACGGCGAAAGACTCAAGTAGTTGCAGGGTCGTTTTGTCGCGTCGCTGGACGGTGGTGGGGCCGTCGCGGTCGTATTCGGCGACCGGGATCCAAATCGAGTCTCCGTCGAGCGTAATGCCGCCCGGATGGAATCTCTTGCCCTCCTGCACTTCTACTTGGTGCAGTAAGCGGCCGGAGGCGACGTCGAAGCGGGAGAGATAGCCTTTGCCCGCGCGGGCGTCAACAGAAGAGACCCAGAGGAGGCCCCGCTCAACGTCGATGCCTTGGACGTGATGCAGGTCGGCCTGGAGGCTTACGGGCGGACTGGCTCTCCACATGTCGAGTCGTTGTTCGTCCACCAGAGCGAGCGCGAGTAGGGCGAAGAGCATAGGCCATTATACGTTGCTAACCGTGGGGCGCGGTCGCAGTCTAAACGAGGGAATGGAAGATAGCCTGGCGGTCGCCTTGGCGAAAGGCGGCGACGGTGACGCCTATCGCCTGTTGGTGGAGCGGTACAGCCGAGGTGTCTTCCGACTCGCCTATCGCATGATGGGCAACGAACAAGATGCCGAAGACGTGGTGCAGGAGACATTTTTGCGAGCTTACCGCCATTTAGGCCGTTGGGATGGCCGTTCCAGTTTCGGGACGTGGATCTATCGCATCGCTGCGAATTACTCGCTCGACTTACTACGGGTGCGCAAGCGGACGAGCGTTACTTCCGCCGAGGGCGATCACCCTTGCTTTGGCCCCGGGCCGGATCGACTACTCCATAGCCGCGAAGTGCAGCGCCAAGTGGCCGCTACTTTGGAGACTTGCTCCGAAATGGAGCGGACGGCGTTTGTCCTGCGGCACTTCGAAGGGCAATCGATCGAAGAGATCGGCGTCGCGTTAGGGGTTTCGGCGAACTCGACGAAGCAAAGCATCTTTCGCGCAGTGCATAAATTGCGGCGGGCGCTGGAGCCTTTGGTGAACCACCCATGATCGATCATCCGAACGAAGAACAATTGGTGCTGTATTATTACGGCGAGTCAGCCGAGTCGGCAGAGCATCTGGCGGCTTGTGAGAATTGCCGGGAGAGCTATCAGGCATTGCAGCGGGTGCTGAATACGGTGGATAGCTTTCCCGTACCGGAGCGGGAGGAAGGCTATGAAGCGCGGGTTTGGGATGAACTTAAAGGCCAGTTACAGCCGCTGCGGCCTTGGTATCGCCGATGGCCCACTTGGCGCCCGGTGGCGATGGCCACGGCGATGGCGGCCATGTTACTCGCTGCCTTCTTTGCGGGGCGAACCACGAAGCGGCCGGCACTCGCAGAAACGGTGCAGTTAAGGGAGCGCGTGTTACTGGTCGCGTTGGGGGCGCATCTTGAAAGAACGCGCATGTGGTTAGTAGAGTTTTCGAACGCACGGCCGCGGGATGGACGACTGGATATCGGTTGGGAGCAGGGGGTGGCGGAGAGCTTGCTGGAGGAAAATCGGCTCTATCGGCAAACTGCGGCGAGCAATGGCGACTATGCAGTGACGGCGTTATTAGAAGAGTTAGAGCGGGTCATGGTCGAGGTCGCGCACAGTCCGACCTCTATGCCGGCGCGCCAATGGGAAGAGTTACGTCAGCGGATTGAAGAGCGCAGTCTGTTGTTTAAAGTAAATGTGTTTCGCTCGCAGTTCGAGAACCGGGAAGCTGGGCGATCGACAACTTTATAAGTGGAGGGATCATGAAGTACTTACCTATCTCTGTTCTGTTGGCTTGGTCCTTGGCGGCACAACCCAAGGCCGAAGTGCGGGTGAACGTCGACTTAGGCCTAGCCGCAATGGCGCAGGCGGTGGTGAATAAGTCGGAGATCAGCCGCCAGGTTTCAGAAGATGTGCGGCGGGCGATGGAAGACGCCAGAAGATCCGTGGAGCGCTTCCGGTACGACCGCAAAGATTCCTATGCCGATGGAACGCGGGCTCTCGATAGTCGCGACTACGATCGAGCCGTGGTTAGCTTCGATCGGGTCATCTCGGCCAAGTCGCCGCGCACCGAAGGTGCCTACTACTGGAAGGCTTATGCTCTGCATAAGCTGGGCAAACGCGACGAAGCCATAGCCGCGCTCGCCGAACTCGCCCAGCAGTACCCACAGAGCCGCTGGCTGAACGATGCCCGGGCCTTAACGGCAGAAGTGAAGCAGGCCGCCGGCCAGGGCGTGTCACCCGAAAACCAGAGCGATGAGGATCTGAAGCTCTATGCCATCAATGGGCTGGTAAACTCTGACCCGGATCGCGCTGTCCCCCTATTGCAAAAGCTACTCGCCGAAGCCAGGACCTCACCCCGGCTCAAGCAGCGGGCCTTGTTCGTCCTGGCGCAGAGTTCGAGCGAAGCGGCGCGTACGACGGTAAGCCTATACGCGCGCAATGGCTCAAACCCTGACTTACAACTCCACGCGGTCGAGTTTCTGGGAGCTTTTCGCAACAAGGAGAGCCAACAAACGCTCGCCGAGATCTACGGAAGCACCGCCGACGTAACCATCAAGCGAGCCGTGTTGCGTGGCTTTCTAGTTTCGAAGGATAGTGAGCACTTGTTTTCCGTAGCAAAAAGCGAGACGAATGCCGAGTTACGCCGTGAGGCCATCGACTTACTGGGTTCCCTGCCGTCCGGCAACGAGTTAACCCAGTTGTTTGCGGCCGAGAGTAACTTCGAGTGGAAAGAACGGATGCTAAGAGCGATGTCTCGCAGTCACCACGCGGCGAAGCTACTGGAAGTGGCGCGCACTGAAAAAGATGCGAGGTTACGTCTGGCGGCCGTCCGTTCGCTGGGATCGCTGCGCAGGGAGACGAGCGCCGACGCCCTGGGAGCGCTCTACATTATGGAACCGGAGATCGCGGTTCGGGGCGGCATTCTCGATGCACTCTCTTCGCAAGGCTCCGTGAAGCACATTGTCGCCGCGGCACGCAAGGAGAACGATCCGGAACTGAAGCGCCGGGCTGTGCAGCGGCTAAGTAGTATGAAATCGAAGGAAGCGACGGAATATTTGGTAGAGTTACTGAATAAATGAAGTACTTTCCTCGGTTTCTGGCCTTACCCTTCTCCGCTCGTGACTCTTCAACTGCTCCCCTCCTTCGCTCCCCGCAAGCGTGGGACGGCATCGTCATCTAAAATAGAGGACGGGCGACGCAGCCTGCTTGATGGAGGAAAAGAACTGATGATGGATCGAAGGACGGCTTTGCGGGGCTTATTCACCCCCGCCACGATCCTTGGCCTTGACGCTACCTTCGCCGCGCATCGCACCGACGCGGCGCAGGTGGGCGCTAAGGACAAGATCAAAGTAACTAAGCTTGAGACGTTCGTTCTCAAGAACTCGTGGGTATTCGTAAAGATCTCGACCGACGCGGGCATCACCGGCTGGGGTGAGATGTTGAAGGACGATGCGAAGGCTTGCGCGGCCGGTGCTCTGGAAGTAGCAGGATATCTGGTCGGTGAAGACCCTACGCGTGTCACGCACCACTGGCAGGCGATTCATCGCGGCGCCTTCTATCGTGGCGGCCCGATCAAGACCGCGATCTCGAGCGGCATCGATCAGGCACTATGGGACATTACCGGCAAGGTTTACGGAGTTCCCGTGCATCGCCTGATGGGCGGGCCGACGCGGGACCGGGTGCGCGTCTACGGAACCGTCAACGCGGAAAATGGCGTAAATGCAATGAAGACGCTGCTGCGGCCAGCGGGGCGGGCGCCTTACAAACATGCCGAAGGCACGGCCTACATCGAGAGCTGTGTGGAGTTATTCAAAGAACTGCGTAAGAAACATGGCTCGGGTGTGGACATTGGCGTGGAGTTTCATGGTGCCGTGCAACCGACCACGGCGATGGTGCTGATGAAGGCGCTGGAGCCCTACAATCCTTGGTTTTACGAGGAGATTGCCCAGGCTCTGAACGTGGACATTATGGCGGAGATGGCGAAGAAGACCCACATTCCCATTGCCACGGGCGAGCGGATCTTTACCAAATGGGGCTTCAAAGAGATCTTGGAGAAGCGGGCGGCGACCATCCTGCAGCCGGATATCTGTTACGCCGGAGGAATTACAGAGCTGAAGATTATTGCGGGCATGGCTGAGGCTTACTACACGCCGATGGCGCCGCATAATCCCCAAGGGCCCTGTTCCTTGGCGGCGAGCTTGCAACTGGCGGCGTCGATCCCGAATTTCCTGGTGCAGGAGCGCGGCGACAACGAGTATGCCGACTTACTCGCGAAACCGTTGCCGCCGATCAAGAACGGCTATCGGCCGCTGCTTACCGATCCGGGCCTGGGCATCACAATTGACGAGAATAAACTGAAGGCTCAGGTGGGCGAGCCACGTCCGTACCGGCCCAGCTACGACAAAGATGACGGCTCAATCGTCGATTGGTAGCACTTACTCCGGATTCAGAATCTTGAGGATCGCAGGGCCATAGCGCGTAGCCATGCGTGGGCTGATGCCCGATACGGTGAGTAAGTCATCGTGATTGAAGGGCTCGGCTTCCAAAATTGCCGCGAGCACTTTGTCGGAGAAGATGCGGAAGGCCGGAACGCCTTGCTGTTTGGCTTCGGCAAGGCGCCATTTTTTGAGGGCTTCTTCGCGAGGGTCGGCCTGTGCGGCAGGCGCGGTTTTTTTGCGCGCTGGATTGGTGGGCGCTTTGCCTCGCCGCGTCTTCGCACGTTTCGCTGGCCGCTCTTTGATAAGTAACTCCAGGTTGACGCCGGAATCGGGCTGCGAGCCTTCCCATGTAAGAGTCACTTTCCGGAAGACGATCTCGCGGCCTTCGGTGGTGAAAGTAGCTTCTTTGATTTCGATCAGGCCGGCGCGGGCGACCGCGGCGAGTAATTGCTCAAAAGTGTCGCGGTCGAACTGGCCCCCGAACTCCTGGTGTAACTTGCCGGTGGAGCGGCCATCGGCCTTGCGTAGCGTGGCCAACACCATACTGACGATGCCCACTTCCTGGGCGGTGGCGGCGCGATAGGCCTGGGCTTCGGTGCTTTGCGGGGCGCAGAAGTCACAAAGGCCGCAGTTGGTTTTGGCACCCGCATGGTCACCGAAGTGGGCCACCAGCGCACACATCCGGCAACGGTTACCCTCCGTGAAGCGGAGCATACTTTGTAACTGCGTCACGCGCTGGCCGATTTGGCTCTGATAAGGTTCGCGCCAACTGTCGTTGCCGCGGGTGACGTTCTCAGCGAAGTCCACAATCGCGCCACCGTGGATCCAGAGTTTCTCGAGCGCTTTGTCGAACGTCTCCGCTTCGATTTTCAAGCGCTTTTGTAAGTCCTCTTTGGCTTCAGGATCATTGCGCAGCCCGGCGAAGATGCGATCCAGTAACTTGATGTCGGGGTAGTCTCGCTCGTGGAAGAAATCGTGCGTATGCCGGTCGGCGTAAGAATGCATCAACACGGCGCGCGAAAGAAGACTATCACGGCCAGCGCGGCCAATTTCCTGATAGTAGCCTTCCACACTGCCGGGCAGGGCGATGTGGATCACAGTGCGGACGTCGGCTTTGTCGATGCCCATACCGAAGGCGATCGTGGCGACGATGACGTCCAGTTGGCCGGAGAGAAAGGCACTTTGCACTTTCTGACGGACTGAGTTGGCAAGCCCGGCGTGATAAGCGGCGACGGGGAAATGGCGTTTCAGTTCGGAGGCGAATTCGTCGGCCTTTTTGCGAGTCGGCGCATAGACGATAGCCGGCCGTCGCGACGGCGTGCTGAGTAACTCGCGGACTAAGTCGATGCGCTCACTGGGCGAAGCCTCGATCACCTCGATGGCGAGGTTATCGCGGCGGAAGCCCTGGATGAAGCGGCCTTGCTCGCCCAAGTTGAGCTGGGTGGCAATGTCGTTTTGGACGATGGGCGTGGCGGTGGCAGTGAGGGCGATGACGGGAGCGGGGCGCAGCAAGGGTAAGTGCTGGCCGAGCGTGCGATAGTCCGGCCGGAAGTCGTGGCCCCATTGGGAGATGCAATGCGCTTCGTCGACCGCAACTAAAGAAGGCTTTCGCTTGGCCAGCATCTCGGGAAAACCAGGCACTCGCAGCCGTTCGGGCGCGATAAAAAGAAATTGTAAGTTGCCTTGTAAGTAGTCGATGCAGGCTTGGCGGGAATCCGCCCGGTCGCGGCCAGAGTGGATGCGCTCGACGGCGAAGCCGCGCTCCTTGAGTTTGGCGACTTGGTCTTCCATCAACGCGATCAGCGGGCTGATGACTAACGTGGTGCCGCCGCGCGCCAGCCCGGGTAATTGATAGCAGAGGCTCTTGCCGGCGCCGGTGGGCATGACTAACAACACGTCGTGCCCTTCCACCACGGCGCGGCAGACGGCCTCCTGGCTGGGGCGAAATTGCGAGAAGCCGAAGGCAGATTGCAGCAGGGCAGGTAAGTCGTCCCTGCCGCCGTCGAAGGTCGGCATCGGTCGCGGGGCTGTCGCGACCACCGTGCCGGTAGTGGCGGCGGCCGCTTGGCGAACCTGCGGCGTAGCATGAGTTTCACCGACCTTGCCGACCACTTCCCGTACATAGTCTTCGATGCCTTTCACAAAGGGCGGTAACTCGGCTTGGCCCCGCTCGATCCGCTTCAGAAACGCTTCCCACTGGCCGGTCATGATGGGGCTTTTTACTTCCGGATGCACCACCTCAATTAAGTGAATTCCCTTGTCGGTCGCCTCAAGCGTCTTGCCTTCGCGCTGGACATAGCCGCGTTTGAGCAGCACTTCGATGATGGAGGCGCGTGTAGCGGGCGTCCCCAGGCCGGTCTCTTTCATCGCATCGGAAAGCTCTTTTTCGTCGAGTGTCTTACCCGCGGTTTGCATGGCCGTAAGTAACGTCGCGTCGTTGAAGCGCTTGGGGGGCCGGGTTTTCTTGAGCACCGACTCAGCGTCGAGGACATCCTGTAACTGGTCCGGCCGCAAGCTGATGGGCAGCGTCTGCCCGGCGTCGCTCTCCTTGCCTTTCTTATCCGTGACGATATCGAGCACTTTCCAGCCCAGTTGGCGTATCACGGTGCCGCTGGAATGGTAGCGATCGACTAAGTTGGCATTGGCGATGGCCGTAACCACTGTCGTGACTTCGGTTAAGAAATCGTCGTGCCAAGCCGAGAGTAATCGGCGGCAGACTAAGTCGTAAAGGCGACCTTCGTCTTCGCTCAGCCGGGCGTTCTTAGGCGAAGTAGCCGTGGGGATGATGGCGTGGTGATCCGTAATCTTCGCGTCGTCTACGTAACGCGGGCCCAGCAGTGAGCCGGTACCAGGGGCGAGTAAGTCTTTGTATTGTGGACCAATCGCATTCACGATCTGCGGCAAAGTCTTGGCAATGGCCTGCGATAGATGACGACTATCGGTGCGGGGATAGCTGAGTAACTTGTGCGTTTCGTAAAGGGCCTGCGCGACGTCGAGGGTTTTTTGCGCGCTAAAGCCGTAAAGTCGATTGGCATGGCGTTGTAACTCTGCTAGGTCATACAAGTTCGGCGGACCCATGCGCTTCGATTCCGGCTGCACGGATTCAATGCGCGCCACACCGGACTTCGCCCGCGCGACGACCGCCTTCGCTTCCTCGGGCTCGGCCGGTAAGCGCATCGTCTGTTGTAAAGTCTCGTTCTTCGCGATGGGACGAAAGTAAGTGCCCTGGTAAGTGGGGCGCGGCGCGACGCTTCCTTGCGGAGAGAAAGTAACTACCACCTCGCGATACTCTTCGGGTACAAAGGCGCGGACGGCGAGTTCGCGCTCCACGATCATGGCCAGCGTGGGAGTCTGCACCCGGCCCACGGAGAGCTCTTCGTCGAAGGCGATGGAGTAAGCGCGGGAGAGGTTCATGCCGACCAGCCAATCGGCACGGCTGCGCCCGCGGGCGGCGTCGCCCAGGCCATCGTACTCGTGGGCGTCCTTAAGATTCTCGAAACCCGCGCGGATGGCTTCGGCGGTGAGCGAAGATATCCAGAGACGATCGACGGGCTTGTGGGTGTGGGCGGCCTCGTAAATGTAGCGGAAGATGAGTTCGCCTTCGCGCCCCGCGTCCGTCGCGCAGACGATGCGACCGACTTTGGGAGAGTTCATGATCTGGCGGACCACCTCGAATTGGTCCTTGGTTTTGTCGTAGACGACCAAGGGCCACTCTTCCGGCAGCATCGGAAGCAGATGGCGGCGCCATTGCTTCCATTCCGGCCGGATTTCGTGGGGTTGCGCGAGCGAAACCAGATGGCCGATGGCCCACGTCACGATGTAGCCCGCGCCATGCAGGTAGCCGTCGCCCTTTTGGTTGGCGCCGAGCACTTTGGCGATGTCGCGGGCCACGGAAGGTTTTTCCGCGACGACGGCGACGGTGGAGACTGCGGAGGGAGTGGACAAGGGCAGGTTCTATTGTAGCGAGCGCGATACACTGGCGGAGATTATGAGTTCACCCTGGATTCGAACTTTCTGCCTCAGCTTGCCGCATGTGACGGAGGATGTGAAGTGGGAAAAGGACCTGGCGTTTTGCATCGGCAAAAAGATGTTTGCCGTCACTTGCCTGGAGCCCGCCGCAGTGGTGCTGTCGTTTAAGTGCACGCCGGAGACGTTTTCCGAACTGACGGAGCGGCCAGGAATTATTCCCGCACCCTATCTCGGCCGGGCGCATTGGGTGGCGCTCGAAAATGAGGACGCTCTAACACGGAAGGAACTAGAGCCACTGTTGCGCAAGGCATACGAGCTAGTGCAGGCCAAGCTACCGAAGAAGTTGCAGGCCGGCGTAGGCCACTGACGAAGTAGAATGGCGGAATGAGAATTCTGCTGTTGTTGCTGGCCACGTTCGCCTTTGGGGCCGATAAGACGATCCTGCTCGTAGCGGGCAAGCCCAGCCATCCGCCCGGTCAGCATGAGCACAATGCTGGCGTGCGGCTGCTGGCGAAGTGGCTGAATACCGTGCCGGGCGTGCGGGCGACGGCTTCTTACAATGGAGCCTGGCCCCGCGATGCCGACTTTGCCAATGCCGACGCGATCTTATTCTTCTCCGACGGCGGCGACAAACATTTCGGCTTTGCCGAAGACCATCCGGTGGCGATCACCAAGGCGGCGAAGCGCGGGGCGGGCCTCATGTTCTTGCACTACGCCGTTGAGCCGCCAGAGAAGAGCGGACACCCGGAGATGCTCGAGTGGCTAGGCGGTTACTTTGAGCCTTTTTACTCCATCAATCCGCATTGGGATGCCAATTACACGAAGTTACCGGCGCATCCGGTGATGAAGGGTGTGGAGCCGTTCACGCTGCGAGACGAATGGTATTACAACATGCGTTTTCGCGAAGGCAAAAAGGGCGTGACGGACTTACTAGTCGCCACGCCACCCGCCAGCACCGTCGGCGCCAATGGGATTCGGAGCGGGAACGCGGATGTGCGCCAGAAGATCGGGCAGCCGCAGACCGTGGCCTGGGCCTATCTCCGGCCGGGCGGCGGGCGTTCGCTGGGCCTGACGGGTGGGCATTTCCATAAGAATTTGGGCAACGAGAATTGGCGCAAGGTCTTACTGAATGGGCTGTTGTGGGTGGCGAAGGCGCCGGTGCCGAAGGGCGGTGTGACGGTGACGGTGACGGAGGCCGAATTGGCCGAAGGCCTGGATCCGAAACCGCCACCCGCTCCGAAGGGAAATTAGCGCTTCGGAGCCCGGACGAGGGCGTCGATCAAGAAGCCCTGGCGCCAGGCATAACCAGCGGTGCCGGGCGCGGCGCGGTCGAGGGCTTGGCGGGACTGGCCCGACCGGCGTAAGGCGTAGCCTAGATTTTTGAGGGACATCAAGGTGTCGGCGTGGGACGGCCCCAGCGCGGATTCCCTGATGTCGAGCGCCTGCCGATAGCGCTCCACCGCGGCCGTGTAGTTGCCCAGGTGGCACTCGGTAGCCGCCAGGCTGGTCAAGATCGCCGCCCGCGTCACAGAACGCGGCTCGTGGTCAAGCGCCACCTGGAAGAATACACGGGCGCGGGGAAAGTCAGTAGCGGTGAAGGCGCGGACGCCCATTGCCTGAATGGTCGCGCCCGGCAAGGTCAGGAAAACAATTAAGGCGGATGCGATCAACATGAACCGTTTGCTCCTCTATTCACTTAGGCGTGGTTCGGCTCCGAGAACGGCCACGCGCCCGCAATTTTTTTCGGCCCTGCCCGGCCCGTTACACTAGAGCCATATGCCCCGTTTCGCCGGCGTTGACTACCTGCAAATTGATTCCCTCTTCAACGAGCAAGAACTGCTCGTCCGCCAAACCACGCGCCAATTCGTGGAAGAGCGCGCCATGCCGCTAATTCGCGATTGCTTTCGCGACGGGCGCTTCCCCAAGGAACTCATCCCGGAAATGGGCGAGCTCGGCTTTTTCGGCGCCAATCTCGACGGCTACGGCTGCGCCGGCATGAGCAATGTGGAATATGGCCTCATCATGCAGGAGATCGAACGCTGCGATTCGGGTCTCCGCAGCTTCGTCTCTGTGCAAGGCGCGCTCGTCATGTACCCGATCTTCGCTTACGGCAGTGAGGAGCAGAAGCAGCATTGGCTGCCGCCCATGCAAGCAGGCAAAGCCATCGGCTGCTTCGGCCTTACCGAGCCCGGCTTCGGCTCGAACCCGGCCGGGATGCTCACCAAGGCCGTGCGGGATGGCGACCATTGGGTGCTGAACGGCGAGAAGACCTGGATCACCAACGGCAGCATCGCGGACGTGGCCATCGTCTGGGCCCGCGCCGAAGACGGCATTCGCGGCTTCCTCGTCGAGGCCGGCACGCCCGGCTATTCGACGTCCGATATCCATGGCAAACTCTCCATGCGCGCCTCGGTGACGTCGAGCTTGGCCTTCGCCGATTGCCGCATTCCCGCCGCCAATATGCTGCCCAATGTGCGCGGGCTGAAGGGTCCGCTCGGTTGCTTGTCGCAAGCCCGGCATGGCATCGGCTGGGGTGTCATCGGCGCGGCCATGGACTGTTATGAGACCGCGCGCCAGTATACGATGCTCCGCAAGCAATTTGACGACAAGCCCATCGCCGGCCATCAGTTAGTGCAGGAGAAATTGGCTTGGATGATTACGGAAATTACCAAGGCGCAGTTACTGGCGTTGCAGTGCGGCCGGCTGAAGGATAAGGGCAAGTTGGACCCCGCGCATATCTCGATGTTGAAGCAGAATAACGTCACGATTGCTTTGGAGTGCGCGCGGCTCTCCCGCGACTTACTCGGCGGGAATGGCATTATGGACGAGTATCCGATTATGCGGCACTTGTGTAACTTGGAGACGGTGAAAACTTATGAGGGGACCGACCATATCCACACCCTGGTGATCGGCGAGCGGGTGACGGGGATCGCGGCTTACAAATAAGCCCCACGCCACTTACCGCCAGTCATTTTAGCCCGCAGCGTAAGCTGTGGGGTGGCGTAAATCCCGCGCGCCGACAGCACCCCACAGCTTACGCTGCGGGCTAGAGATAACCGCGTAAATCAATCAAATACATTTGCCGCCCGCCCGCGTGCGGCGAGTCAATGCAGACCTTCCGCCCGTCGGGTGACGAGCGCGGATGATTGTCGCAGCGCCATTCGCCCACATACTCTGGCGGTGAGCGGAAATCACTCAGTGGCCGTCGCACGCCGGTTTTGGCGTTATAGAGATAGGCGTGCTGTAGGCGCGCCCCGTCCGGGTAAGTGTCATTCAGAATCCATTCGCCGCCCGGCAAGTAAGTGTTGTGGCCATTTACGGTCATCACGTCCGGGCCAATCGGGGTTACTTCATCCGTCCGGTCTTTATAGAGCTAGAACCGCTCCTTGCCGAGAGACGGATGCCAGGCGAAGGCCGCTATGTGCTGCGCGTCGCGCCAGATAAAGTGCGACGTCTTACCGTAAGGATCGAGCACATAGGGCTCGGTGCCATCGGCGTTCATCGTAAAGAGCCGGGTAGCGAAGCCTTGTTTCTCTTTGGGCCCGCGCCAGCGATGCAGAAAGATAAATCGCTGATCGTCCGGCGACACGAGTAAGTGGTTAAACCAGTGCCTGCTCTCGCTCCAGGGCGAGTAACCCCAGTCGCCCTTGGGCTGGGGAACGTCGAGCGCGTCGGCGACGGAAAAGAGCAGCTTTGGTTGGCCGGTCTTCAAATCGACGTGCCAAATGCCGGCGTCCTTGGGCGCGGCGAAATCGACGTTGGGGTCCGCCACGCCGGCGTAGCCGTAGCCAGGCCGCGTATTGTTGAGCCGCCGAAAGTCCGTACTGATGGCCCATTGGCCGTGCTGCGCCAAAGCATAGATCGGGCTGGCCAGCACCCGCTCCTGGCCGGAGGGCAGGTGGTGCACAACGCTGACAAAACGGCCCTCCCGCCGGTCGTTCCAAATCACCTGATCCTTCGAGCCAGGCAGCCACTGCAGCATACAGCCTTGCTGCCAGTTCCACGCGCGCGTGGACCCAATCTCCCGCCAACTGTCGCCCCCTTCGGTATCCACCACCCCCAGCCGAATCGTGTCCTCGGCCTTCGGCGAACGGTGCTCAAAGCCCACCTCCATCCCCAGGCAATACCGCGACGTCGGGTCGAACTGCAGCTTGTCGTAGTAGCCGAACCAATGAAACTTCGGCCCCTTGGTAATCGCTCGCACGGGCGGTAAGGCCGTCTCAGCGTGCAAAAAGCCCGCACCCGCCAGCGCCAATACCTCTCTACGTCGCATCTGTCGATTCTACATACCCGCATTGGGGGGCGCAGCCCCCACATCAGCGAATAGAAATTTATGAGAATAATGCCGGCCAATTTCCACTTATTAGTGAATGCCCCGCAAAGCCCGTTTCTCGCCCCCCGGCTACTGGATGCACATTGTCCAACGCGGCCAACAGGCCATCTTCCGCCACGACGATGACCGCCTCGCCTACCTTGACCTGCTGGCCGGGTACGCCGCGGACCGCCAAGTCCAGATCCTTGGCTACAGCCTCATGCCGGACCATGTCCATCTCATGGCGCTCGGCAAGTACCCGGGCGCCGTCGCCGACTGGATGCGGTGCCTGAACGGCCACTACGCCCAGCTTATGCAAGGCAAGCTGACGCACCAGGGCCGCATCTGGCAGGAGCGCTATGGCTCCTGCACGGTGAGCGAGCGCCACCTGCGCTCCGTGCTGCGCTATGTGGAGCAGAACGCGCAGCGCGCCGGCCTGGTGGACGATGCCGTGCTCTACCCGTGGTCCTCGGCCGCACACCATACGGGGCGGCTCAAGAGCACTGGCATTCTGAACCAGGAGGAGTTCGCGCGCCGCTTCACGCCGGCTGAATGGCGCTTGGCGCTGGCCTATCCGCAGTCGCCAACCGAGGTGGAGGCGATTCGTCTGGCCACCCGCCTCGGCCAACCCCTGGGGCCGCCCGAATTCCTGGCGCACCTCGAGGCCGAGTTCGACGTCGTGCTCCCGCGCCCCGCCATTACGGCGAATGCCAAGGCGGCCCACGCGTGAAGTTTACTTCTTCGGGGGCCCTGCAGGACTAGAATACCCTTGGGGGCGGCCTATCTTCCCCTGCCCGAACTGCCGAATGCTTCCGGAGGAGTAGGATGATGAATTGGAAACCACTGGCCTTGGCCACGCTCGCTTTGGCCCCGCTACAGGCTGACTTTAGCTATCAGGAAACCACCAAGCTTACCGGTGGCAGCTTGACGAAGATGATGCGCTTCATCCCCGGCGGTGGCAAGATGATGGAGCCCAAAACCAGCTACGTCTACCTCAAAGGCGATCGCCTCGCCCACGTCTTCCCGGACACGATGTCCGTCATCGACCTTGCCAGCGAAACGATGACCGAGGTGAACTTCGAGAAGAAGACCTACGCCACCATCACCTTCGTCGAAATGCGCGAAGCGATGGAGAAGATGGCCGCACGGATGAAAGAGGCGACGGCCAAGCGTAAAGACGAGCCCACGCCTCAAATGGATATGAAGGTGAGCGTGAAAAGCACCGGCCAAAGCCGCGCCATTAGCGGGCTCGACACCCGCGAATACCTGATGAACCTCACCATGACGGCCCAGGCCCAAGAGGGCGCCACCCCCGTGGGGATGAGCGAAATCGAATCCGACCTGTGGCTTACCTCTAAGATCGCCGGCTATGAGGAAGTGAAAGCCTTCTACCTGCGCATGGGCAAGAAGATGGCCTTTAGCCTCAACATGAATCCGCTGCTGATGCAGCAGCAGGGCTCAGCCGAAGGCATGAAGAAGATGACCGAAGAGATGGCCAAGTTGGAGGGCACGCCGGTGCTCACCATCACCCGCGTAAAGGGCACCAGCCCGATGGCGGGCCTGATGGGCGGCGGCGGTCAGGCTGGCGCTTCTGAGAACAACGACAAGCCCCGCTTCGGTGGCGGACTCGCCGGTATGGCCGCCGGCGGCATCATGGGCGGTCTGCGCCGCAAAAATAAGGACGCCCCCAAGGCCGACGAAGCTCCCGCCGCCAAAGTGGATGACTCCGTATTGATGGAGACCCAGTCCGAGTCGGCGAATTTTTCCGCCGCCACCGTGCCCGCCGCGAAACTCGACGTCCCCGCCGGCTTCCAATCCGTGGAGCACCCTATGAAGAAGGGCCTCGACCGTAAGTAACACCAGAAAACCGGCCACAGCGGTATAATACGACCACTGTGATCCGTTTTTTTGTCTTTTGCCTCTCAGCCGGCCTCTTGGCCGCCGCGCCCGTGCGCGTGCTGTTTATCGGCAACAGTTACACCTACTATCACAGCATGCCCCGCATGGCGGAAGAACTGGCCCAAGCCGCCGGCCAGGAGGTGGAAACCCGCGCCTTCACCCGCGGCGGCGCCACTTTGATGGAACTGGAGATGCACCCCGAACTGCGCGCTCTTTGGAACGAGAAATGGGACTACGTCGTGCTCCAGGAGTCCAGCACCCTGGGCCTCTCCGCCTGGAATGGCGACCTCACCGTCAACGACCCCGCCTACTTCTTACAAGGTGCCCGCCTGCTCGCCCAGCGCGCCAAGGCGTCGAATGCCAAGGTGATCCTCTTCGCCACCTGGGCCCGCAAGAAGCACCCCGAATTCCAGGCCTTCCTCGACTACAGCTACACCGCCGCCGCGCGCGAAATCAGCGCCGTCATCGCGCCCGTGGGCCAGGCCTGGGAGACGATTCGCGAACAACAACCCAACCTTGAGCTCTTCGATGCCGATGGCACTCATCCCAGCCCCAACGGCTCTTATCTGGCGGCCTGCGTCATCATGCGCACCATCTTCAGCAGGCCCTGCCTGGGCCTGCCCGGCACCCTGCGCGGCAATCCGCTGAACGTGCGCGGCCAGCGCGATGAAGGGCGCGAAGTGGAGCTGATCAATCTGAAGCCCGAAGTCGCCGGCCACCTGCAGCGCGCCGCCGACGAAGCCCTCCCAGAGCCGGGCCTCTACCCGCCCTCGCCCAACCTGACGGCGAACCACAGCCGCCGCGCCAAGCTCGATGCCAAGCTTGAGGACTTCGCCGGCCGCTGGAAGGGCCGCGTTTTCTTCTATGCCACACCGGCGTCTTTTGAGCTCGAATTGACCAAGGCCGATGGCGACGCCTGCACCGGCGTTTATCGGTTAACGGCGGAGAATTCGTCCTGGTCCTCCTCTCGCCGGCTCGCCAACTGCCGGCTTACCGACCAAGGCCTCGTCTTTACCGTCAGCGAACCCACCGGTGGCGCGACCGAGCAGCACACGCTCACCGTCACCGGTAAGGAGCAGCTTTCGGGTGTGGCCACCGTCGACTACCGCACGGCTATGCACCGCCTGGGTGGCACCTATACGGCGCGTCCAGACGGCGCACGAACGTCATCGCAACGTTAGCTGGTACTGGAGTGCCAACTCGCCCGGTACTAAGGCCGCCACCTGAGGTCACAAAATCTTCGGTACCATTTGGGGATCACGCCCACGCCCGCCGTGCCCTACTCTGAGGTTGTCATGAACCAACGCACTGGCGAAATCATCCGTCTCAACGAAGTCCTCGGCATCGGCTATGTCCGCGATCCGCAGGCGCGCGAACTCTTCCCTTTCCACGTCTCCGAGAATGCGCGCCCCCTCCTCGAGGGCGACAACGTAGCCTTCGTCGTAGAGCGTGATTGGGCCCGGTCCTTGTCCGTGTTGGTTCCGCTTACCAACGCCGCTTCGGCCTAAAGGCCTAGATTTTGGCCGGCCGTTTTCGTTGCCGAGTCTAATTCGGTGGCGCTCTCAATCATCCACTCGCCATTGATCATCCGGTGGATGTAGCAGGCGTCCGCCTCCCGGATGAGTTCTTTCCGTTGTTCCTCGGTAAGGTCCCCTTCGATCCGGATGGCGACCGTGACGTGGCTCGAGATCTCACCGGCGGGCCCTCGCTTCACTTGTTGTTCCAACTCGGCCTCGACATCGCCGATCGCCCAGCCTTTCTTTCGCGCAATGTAGCGCACCGTGGCCACCTTACACATCCCGAGGCTCGAAAGAATCAGGTCGGGTGGTGAGAACCCGAGATCGGTTCCCTTACTCGGTACGGGCTCGTCGCCGAGGATCGAATGCCGGCCGTTGTTAATGATGGTTTGAAATCCCATGGGGGTATTCTTCAGGTTGATTTTCGTACTCATTTTCGCTCCATTTCGATTTGCCTGGCCTATTGTCTTGACAGCCACCCTAGCCCGTCGCGTAAGCGATGGGTCACATTTGCCAAAAAAACTCCAGGTTTACTGCTTTTGTCCCCGGCCTGGTGGACCCATCGTTTACGCGATGGGCTAGGATCGCACTAGCCCACAGCGTGAGCTGTGGGGTAAGTTAGCACTTTTTCAAGCGGTCACAGCCCTAGTTCCGCCCGGCCATCACTCCGCCATCCACATCCCAGATCGCTCCCCTTACCCAACCCGCTTGATCGGACAGAAGAAACTGAACCACGCTGCTGACATCGGCGGGGCGGCCGACGCGGCCGATCGGGTGAAAACCGTTGAACCCTTGCAGCGTCTCTTCGATCTTGTCCGGTTCAATAAACGCGCCATAGATGGGCGTGACCACCACGGCGGGTGAGACGGCGTTCACGCGAATGCCCCACTCGGCTAGCTCCATCCCCAGATGCTGGGTCAGGGAGTGCAACCCGGCTTTCGCCATCGAATACGCGGAGGAAGGGGTGGGTGGCCTTGATCGCCTGCTGGGCCCACATGGAACCGAGGTTGACGATCGATCCGCCGCCGTGGCGCTTCATGTTGCGGGCCACTGCTTGGGTGATGAAAAAGACGCTCCGGTTCACGTCGGCGTATTGGTCGTAGTCGGCCTCAGTATGGTCGAGAAACGCGGTGGGCTTGAACGAACCGGCCGAGTTCACCAAGTACTTGATGTGGCGGGGCTCGCCGTCGAGTTGGGCGATCAAGAGCTTCACGGCGGCCTCGTCGAACAGATCGACCTCGACGATCTCGACTGCCCCTAACGGCTCCAGTTCCAACCGCGCCTCGGCAAGCCGCTTGGCATCGCGTGCCAGCACCATGACGGCGGTGCCCCCCGCTAGCAGCCGCTTGGCGATGTCTTTGCCCATTCCGCTCGAGCCGCCGACGACGAGCGCGACGGTCTTTTCTGTATTGGTCATGATATTTTCCTTAAAATTAACTACCAACTAGTCGGTAGATGAACCGGCCTTCAGCAAGGTAAGAAGCGCCTGAATATCTTCCGCAAATTGTCTCGGGCCGCCCTCGCAACGCGCCACCATCAGTCCGCCTTCCAGGGCCGCCAGGATCACCCGGGAAGTCGCCGCCACACTCCCCCGGACGGCGATCGACCCATCCCGCACGCCTTCCTCCATCATCAGCGCGATGCGCCCAGAGGTGCCGCGGAGAAACTGGCGAACCAAGGCGCGTGATCCGTCATCCAGGCTCGCCAATTCCATCAGCAATACTCCGCACAAGCACCCGCGATCCTGCCTGCCCGCTTGCAAAGTCTGCAAGAAGAGACCACACAGGCGACCTAACTTGCCGTGGCCCGATTCCTTCGCGGTCAGGATGCGGGCCACGGATTCGTCAAAGTCCTGCATGTAGCGCTCCAGCAACGCCGTTACGAGGATGTCCTTAGTGGCGAAATGATGGTGGATACTGGGTTTGCGGATTCCGACCTGTGCGCTGATGTCCTCCTGAAAGCCGCTATCATTGTCTCCAGTAAGCAAGTCCGATCCGTGAGTGGGAGACCTTGATGAACCAAAACTTTTGGGCCCTGCCGCTAGTTGCCCTAGGTGCGCTTTGCACTCCAGCTTTGGCCGATCCCCCGGTCTGGGTCCATGCCGGACGGGTCAAGCCGACCTATACGCAGTGCGGTTAACAACGATCCATTCTCTTCAAGGGCGATTCGTTCCGGAACCCGGCCGCTCCCAACCCGCCGGGATGCCGTTCGGTGGAAATCTTCTATACCCACTTGAATGTCTTTAAAGCTTTTCTGAGCGCCAAGACCGGTGAATTCGCCGAAGCCAACGTCGATGTCGGCTACATTACCTGCGGCGGCGATGCTCCTTCCGGCGGTCAGCGCGGCGTAATGATCCAAGCACTCCCGGAGAGATTGAGCGTTCGCGACGACTGCACCCCGAGCCTCGCGACTGCACTTTCCGCCGAGAGAAATACCAATACGTTTCGAGCGCCGGCCGTATCCCCTTCGAGGATGTCGCCATTGGGGGAAACGATGAGCGTTAAGGAAAGCCTGGCCATCCATGCCCAGGAACGCGATCGAGCCATTGCCGAGTGCAACGCCAGCCCGGCCTGCCTAGCCGAGGTCAGACGGAGGAGTGCGATCAACTCCTATATCGAATGCAGGAGACCCTTGCAGCCCAACGAACCCGACCGCACCTGCCGCCGACCCTGGTAACGCTGGGGAGTTTCGCTCCCGGACAAGCAACGTCGCGCGCAAATTGGCCGACTACTTGAGGCTGGCGGAGAATCAGCACTCCGATGTCGATAGACAAGATCCAGGATGTCAAACTGATCCGGAAGGTGGTCGGCGGTAAGACGGTCGATGAAGGGTAAGAGAGCCGCAGGTGGCATGCCGCGCAATCACCGCGCTCGCGTGTTGAATCGATACTGACTCGGAGTGGATTGCCAGTTTGCCACCCTTCGCGACTTCCGGGGACCGGCTACCCTGTCCTTGTTCGACCGCACCGCCAGAATGCGGGGGGAACGCGATCGCTGAAGAACTCGTACCATCAGCATGAGACGCTGGCCTAGCTTGTTTTCGGCACTCGTCACCACCGCCATGATGGCCGACGAGCTAAGGCCCGGCGTGTGGTCGGCCCACACCTTCGCGGATCTTCCCCTTCCGACGGCCGGATATCAGGCATATCTGGTTGGGGAGTTACACGGCCTAGCCGAGAATGTTGAGTTTCAGATCCACTACTTGCAACGTCTGAACGCAGCTTCGGGCGTGCGCGATGTAGCCATCGAGGAGGATTCCGTCTATGAACGAGAAGCCCAACGATTTATCGACGGCGTCACCGGCGAGTTTCCCCGCGAACTCTGCCTGCGCGTCGGCATTCTGCAGGGGATTCGCGCTCTGAACGGCCGTTTGCCGGCGAACGAGCGGATCCGAATTCACCTCGTCGATATAGACTCCCCCGCGATCGCCATCCATCGCCATCTGGAGATCCTGCGGGAAGAACTGAGTGCCACCATGGTGCTTCGAGCACCTTCTTTTATCTTCGGGAACAGAGTACTTCTTTACCGACCGCACTCGCGAGGCCAGCCGTTTGCCGAGTGAAGACATCTCGAAAATGGACGTTGACGCCTTCGTCTTGTTCAAGGCCGCAAGGGCGATGACTAACTCGTGCCACTCAACCCCCGTCCGGTGATCACGACTGCCGATCCACCCGCCGCAAACCTTCATGCACGATCATCTTCAGCAGCGTCTGGTACCCGATCCCTTTGCGTTGGGCGATTTCCCGCGCCCTAGCGATTTCCGGCGACGGCAGCCGCAAAGCAATTTTCACGCGAGCCCGCCTCCCGGCAGTCCCGAAACCCAGGGATGCGCGTGGATGCCCCCGATCAGGAAAAAGTACTTAAAATGCAAAGGTTTAGAGTATAGGGCCAGGGAAAACGCTACGGAGTGGCGATCACTGTGTCGAGGTCCTGGGGGGAGTGGAGGATCGGCATCGCGGAGCCTTCGATCCAGCGGAGCGAGGCTTCGTCGGCGAGCCAGATGAGTCGGGAGCGGCGGCCCAGGCGGTGGGCGAGGTCGGGCCAGCCGGACTCGGCGAGGCGGGCGGAGCAGAAGATGAGGTCGAAGGCGATGCGTTCGAGGCGGTCGGCGGCTTCGTCGGCGGTGTGGACAGGGAGGGTGCGGATGCCGCGTTCGCTCAGGGCGGCGAGGTAGGCTCGGCGGCGGGCGGGGTCGGGCTCGATCAGTAGCGTCGTGCGGACGGCCTGGGCATCGGCCGGGGCGTCGGCGACAGCGATCTTGCGGTCCTCTTCGCGCATCATGGCGCGGAGGCGGCCGGCGAGTTCAGGGGCCGCGGATTGCTGCTCGATCTCAGAGATCACGCGCACCAGGACTTCGCTGACAGCTTGCCGCTTTTCGGCGCGGGAGTCGAGTTCGCGGGCGGCGGCGTGTTCAAAGTAGCCGAGGGCGGCGCCGATTTGATGAGCGAGGGAATCGAGGCCGGTGGGTTCCACTTCGCCCAGGCCTTCGCCGCGCAGGACGAGGACGCCGTGGGCTTCGTCGCCTAGCTGGCAGGGGAGGTAATGGGTGGTTTCAGCGGAACTGGGGGCGCGGAGGCGCGACGAGACGCGATGACGGAAGGCGAGGGCGATCGCCGCCGGTTCGCCTTCGGGCGGGGCGTGGACCGGGATAGAATCGCTTCCGGATTCGAGGGTGCGGTTCAGTCGCTGGTAGACGTAGAGACGCCAAACGATGGGTCCAAGGGCGGCGAGGTCCTGTTCGAGGGCGTCCTGGATTTCGCGCTGGGAGCCAGCGGCGAGCACCCGGGCGCCGAGATGTTCCAGGCGGCGGGAGGTGTCGCGCCAAGCGTCCACCTGCCGGGTGCTGGAGCGCCAGACCCAGAAGACGGCGCCGACGGCGAGGAGGATTACCGCGTACCAGGCTGTTGCGCCAGGAGCCATAAATCGAGCCTTGGATCGGAGAAGTGGGGGATTTCGAGGTCGACGGGCCCGCCGAGGTCGGCGAGGTGAGCGCTGTTGATGGCGACAACGCGAGTGCCGGCGGCGCGGGCGGCGGCGAGGCCGGTGGGCGAATCTTCAAAGACGATGCAATCGCCCGGCGCCGTGTCGAGCAACTGGGCAGCCTTCAAATACATGTCCGGATGGGGCTTGGGCCGCTCCACTTGGTGGCCGTCGAGGATGACGCGGAAGGCGTCCTTAAGGCGGGAGCCCTGAAGAACGAACTCGATGTTAGCGGGCTCGGCATTGGACCCAACGGCGAGGGGATTGGCGGCGTGGCGGCGGATGAAGTCGACGACGCCCTCGATCATAAATTCGTCCAGGCGGCCGTCCATCAGTTCGCGCCAGAGCTCTTCTTTTTCGGCGCCGTGGGCGTAGACGGCGTCGTCGTCGAGGTGCTGGCCGAAAAGGTCGCGGACGAGCTGGTCGTTGCGTTTGCCGTGCATGCGCTTGGCGGCCGCGTCGGGTGCCAGGCCGTGGCGGGTGAGGTGAGCCTCCCAGGCCTTCGTGTGGAGGGGCATGGAGTCGACAATCACCCCATCCATGTCAAACAAAAGGGCGAGCGAAGGGTGGGCGACGGCACGCCGGGCGGGAGTGGGTGGAAGTGTCAAACCTCAAGTCTAACAAAAGGCTTATTTTGCGGCTGCTGTGCGATAATTCGAATCAGTTAACTCCATGGATCTCTTTGACGAAATTGTCCGGCTGCGCCGCGAAGGACAAAAATGCGCGCTGGCGACGATTGTGCAAGTGAATGGCTCGATTCCGAGCTATGAGAGCGCAAAGATGCTGGTGCGCGAGGATGGCTCGATTGTGGGGACGGTAGGCGGCGGCTGCGTGGAGGCCGAGGTCTGGAACGCGGCGCGCGAAGTGATGGAGACGGAGAAGCCAAAGCATTTGACGTTTTCCCTCGGTCAGGATGCGGCCTACGACAACGGGCTGATCTGCGGCGGGCAGTTGAATGTGTTTGTCGAGCCGATCATGCCGCAGCCGAATGCGTTCATCTTCGGGGCCGGGCACGTTTCGAAGGGCTTGGCGCAAGTGTCGCAGTTGGCCGGTTTCCGGGTGAGCGTGATTGACGACCGGGAGCAATTCGCCAATCGGGAGCGCTTTCCGCTGGCGGAGGAAGTGTTCGCCGACGAGTACGAGGCGGTATTTCCCAAGCTGAACGTGAACGCCAACAGCTATGTGATTATCGTGACGCGCGGCCATCGGGATGACATGCGGGTGCTGCGCTGGGCGGTGGGGACGCGGGCGAAGTATATTGCGATGATTGGCAGCAAGCGCAAGACGATCGCCATCGTGAAGGAGCTCGAACACGAGGGCTTTTCGCGCGACCTCTTCGAGCGTATCCACGCGCCGATGGGGCTTGAGATCGGGGCGATTACGCCGGAAGAGATCGCCGTGAGCGTGGTGGCGGAGATGATCGCGGCGCGGCGGCAACCGGCGGCGGATTGGAAGGCGCTCTCGAAGAGTTTGTTTGCGCATCAGCATTCGCGGGCCCTCTTGAAGTGAAACCGGCGGCAATTCTGCTGGCGGGGGGCGCATCGACGCGGATGGGGCGTCCGAAGGCTTTGTTGCCGATCGGCGAGCAGACTTTTTTGGGACGGCTGATCGGTATTTATTCGGGGCACTGCGAAATGGTCATTGTGGTGCTGGGGCATCAGGCGGACGTCATTCGGGCGGGAGTGGTGGCGGACGTGATGTGGGTGCGGAATCCGGAGCCGGAGCGCGGTCAGTTTAGTTCACTGCAGACGGGCTTGCGAACGCTCCCAGCCGGCATTGACTGCTTGTTTCAGCCGATCGACTATCCGGCCGTGTCGGCTTCCACGGTGGAGCTACTGGCGGCGACCTCCGGCGAACTCGTGATTCCCCGCTACCAGGGCGAGCGAGGCCATCCGGTGCGGCTGTCGCCCTTAATCATTACCGAGCTACTGGCCTTGGCACCCACGGCGCAGGCGCGGGACGTCATCCGATCGCATTATCCGGGGGCCACGTTCCTCGATGTGCCCGACGCGGGCGTGGTAACCGATATCGACACGCCAGAGGACTTTGCGCGATGGATCTCCTGAAGCGCTACTGGCGGCGCCTGATGTGGCTGGCGGTGGGCATCGTCCTGTGGCGGATGTATAACGCCGAGTTCTGGCAGGCGAATCGCTTTCGCGAGCCGATTCGCGCCGAGCTTGAGCGTGCGTTGGGCCGGCGGGTGGAGGTGCAAGGTGACCTTTCCTACAGCTTTCTGAAGGGGCCCGGCTTTGTGGTAGAGAAGGTGATTGTGCATGAGGACCCAGCCTTGGGGCTGGAGCCCTTGGCCTATGTCACCAGCCTGGAGGCGCGGCTGAATCTGCTGCGGCTGGTGACCGGCCATGTGGAGTTCGGCACGTTGCGCCTCGATGAGCCAAGCTTGAATTTGTCGCGCCAAGTGGATCAAGGGGCCAATATCACGCCGCTAATCGCGCGGGCGCTGGCTGGGCGTTCCGATCGCAGCTTGCCCGACGTCCAGGTGCGCAATGGGCGCGTGAACTTTGTCTTCAACCGGCGCAAGAGTGTCTTCTATCTGACCGGTGTCGACCTCGATCTAACGCCCATCGACCGGACCGGTTTCCGCGTCCGCTTTGCCGGCGAGCCCGCCCGCACCGATCGGCGAGCGCTCGGCTTTGGGCGATTCGCTTCTACCGGTAGTGTGCGCTTCGCGTCCGGCGCGGAGCCGGAAGTCGACCTCAGCCTGGATCTTAACCGGACTTCGGCGGCCGAGGTGGCGACCCTGTTCGAGTGGCGGGCGAACAACCTCACGGGGCGCATCAGCACCGAGGCGCGGCTTCGGGGGCCGATCTCGGCGATTGCGATCACGGGACAACTCACGCTTGAGCCGACGCGGCGGGACCTGAATCCGCTGCGGTCGGCGGGCTTGCCGTTAGCCTATCGCGGGCGCTTGGACTTGCCGGGGCAGACGCTGGCACTGGATTCGTTGCCGGCGGACAACCCAAAGCTTCCGGCACTGGCCTTGCGCTTCCGCTCGCGCGAGATTCTGCGCGATCCGCGGTGGGCGGCGCTCTTCACTTTCCGCCAGCAGGATATGCAGCCCGTGGTGGGCTTTCTGCGTAGCTTTGGCTATCGATTGCCGGAGCCGGCGAACTTTGGCGGCACGGTATCGGGGACTTTCGGCCTATCGAACGGTGTCTATGAGGGAATGGCGGCGTATGACCGTCCGACGGAAGAGTCCGCGGTATCGAGCGCGGGGTTGTTAGTGGATGGACGCCGGTTGGTGTTTGAGACGGCGTTTCGGGAATTGCGCGTTGAGGACTTCCGGGGGGCGTTCACGAGTTTGTTTGGCGAGTGGGCGCCGGGCTTCTTAACTGAGATGGCCAAAGGGACGTTGACGGGCAATCTGCGCTTTGAACTGAACGGCGAGCAGGGGGCCTGGTCCGGCAGCTTTCGGGCCGCGCCGGAGGTGAACCTGCCGGGTTTGGCCGCGCCGATTACGGCCGAGAGCTTGACGGTGGAGTTGGCGGTGGGCCGAATGACCGTGCCGCAGTTTCATGGCCAGTTAGGCGCGGTCGCCTTTGACGCCAGCTACCGATACGAGCCGGACGTGGCGATTCCGCACTTGTTCAGCCTGACGGTGCCCGTGCTGGATATCGCCGAGCTGGAACGGCTGCTGGCGCCGACACTCAACCGGCAAGGCGCGGTGGCGAGGACGCTGGGGTTGGCCAACGGGAGCGTGCCGGAATGGCTGGCCCGGCGGCGGGCGGAAGGCACCGTGCAGGCGACAAGCTTGATTTGGAATGGGAAGACGTATCCGAATGCACGGGCGCGGGTGCGATGGCAGGGGGCGATTGTGGAAATTGACAACATCGAATTGGCATCTGGCCGGGGATCGGTGAGAATAGACCTTAGTGGAGGGAGCCCAACGTACGAAGTAACGGGAAATCTTCCGCGGGAGAACTAAATAATTCACCTTAGGTCTGTACTGCGACGGCCTCTCGTACGATATACATAGCGATGTCTGCTCACGATCCCATTTTCCGCACCCTGGCCGAAGCGAAGAGTTCCACGCGCGACCAGATTCAGGCCGCCTGGCAGTTGCAGGTAGATCGCGTCCAAGAGACGCTCACGACGGGTTGGCTCCAAAATCTGGAGCGAATTTTTGAAGAGCGTTTCACCGAGATTGAGGGCCACCTCCAGTCGGAATTGACGCGGGTGGAGACGGTGAGCGTGGAAAAAGGTCGCCTGGAGGCCGATACCCGCGAAGAATGGCGGGAGCGGGTGGCGGAGCTCGAAAGCTCGTTGGACGCGGCCTTGGCCGACCGGCGTGAGGCGATCGACGCGCGGGAAGAGTCGGAGCGCCAGCACGAAGAAGCTTTGTCGGCCCAAGCGGGGATCGCCGGAGCGTTGGCGGACAAGGACACCTATCTCGCCCAGACGCTTGCGGAACAGCGGACTGAGTTTGTAACGGCGCTGCAGGCTCGGGAAGCGGAGTATCAAGCCGCGCTCGAATCGAAGAACAAGGAACTTGAAGAAGCTTTAGGCGCCAAGGAAAACGAATTCAGCCACAAGTATGAGCAGGTGGCGTTGCGGGCTCGCGATGCGATAACGGCCGCGGGCCGGGCGGCGAGCCGCGAATTGAGTGAGCGCGTGAATCAGGCGGCGCGGCGGCTCTATCAGGCGGAGACGATTGAGCAGTGGCGTTCGGCGCTGCTGGACGGCGCGATGCCGTTTTCGCAGGTGGCCATGGTGTTCCGCGTGGCGGGCAGGCACGCGGTGCTCGAAAATGCCCGGGGCGTAGAAGTCAGCGAGTGCGAGGTGGAGCTGCAATCGGCGCCGGCTCTCGAGAACGCGGTGGAATCGAAGGACACGGTGGTGGCCGTGCGCACCAGCAGCGAATTCTCCGAGAGCATCGCCAATTTGATCCCGGGCACGATGGGTGCCAAAGTGTATCTGTTCCCGATTTTGGTGCAGGACAAGGTGGCGGCGATTCTCTATACCGAACCGGGCGAAGCGCCGCTGGAACCGAGCGCGCTCGAATTGCTGGCGACGGTGGCGGGTTTGGCGTTGGGCTTGCGCCGGGCGGCGAACGAAGCCAAGGCTCCCGTGGGCATGGTGCAGATTGAAGCCGTGGCGGCCCCTGCCGCGGCCGATCCGGCCAAGAGCTTAGTGAACCTAATGGCGTCGTTGAGCCGGGAAGATCAGGAATTGCATGGCCGGGCGCAGCGCTTCGCGCGGGTACAGGTGGCGGAAATGCGGCTCTACAAAAGCAATCTAGTGAAGGCGGGCCGCGAAAACTCGGCGCTCTATCCGGCACTGCGGGCCGATATTGACCAAGCGCGCGGTGCTTACCAGACGCAATTCTTGGGCGACACCACGAAGCCGATGTTCGACTACTTACACGTCGAGCTAGTGGCGGCGCTGGCCAATAACGATGAGAGCTTGCTGGGCGTGGACTACCCCGGTCCGCTGGCTCCGGTGCCGGCGTTGGCGTCGACCCGGTAACCGGTTTCTCTACCGCAGCTTTAGTTCCCGGTCGCCCCACAGAATCTCGATCGTCTTAATCGCCTTCATCTTCCCGCGAAAGGGAAAGTAAAGAAGCCCCTTGGTGGGGCCTTGCGTCGGCCCTTCGGGCAACGCGGCGTCGACCACGGCTTCGGCATCGGTCTTGGCCGGCGTAGGCTCCTGTTTCTCGACGACGCCAGGCCGCGATGCGGGCTGCCGATCACCCGGAAAGCGCGGTTGCTGTCGCGGCGCACCCAAGATCACCGGTCCGGCTTGCGCTTCGAGCCTCGGGCGTTGGTTCCAGTCCTCGGACTTCAAGCCGCCCGCCACCATGCCGGGCGCATCCGGGGCAAGTAGCTTCCCATTGAGCCGCAAGCGAAATTGCTCGGCTGCCAGGCGCAGCGGCGGGGCTTTGTCCGGTAATACTTCCACCTCCACTACGATGTGGTCCGCAGTGAAGTAGGTAGTGCCGGCGTGGGGCACCGAATGGCCGCAGAAATCGGCTTTCCAATCGACCGCCAGAATCAGCATGAGCAAGGGAAACATACTTCCTCAAGATAGCCCATGCCTTGGACGAAGATAGTAAGGATGAGGCTGCTGCTGATTTGCGCGCTGCCATTACTGGCGGCCGATGACTTAACCACGAAGATCGATCGCATCCTGAGCGGCCATCGCGCCCAATGGGGAATTGCGGTGCAGAAGCTCTCCGATGGGCAATTGCTGCAACAGCACTGCGCCGATTGTTTCTTTACTCCGGCCTCAGTCACCAAGCTCTTTTCGACCTCTTTTGCCCTGGCCCGCCTGGGCGCCGACACGCGATTTTCGACGCGGGTGCTGGCGACGGAGAAGCCCTCGGAAAACGGCACCGTGAGGGGTAACTTAACCTTACTCGGCGGCGGCGACCCCAGCATGACTGGGCGCGGCTATCCCTACGGCACACCGGACCATCCGCCGCTCGCGGCCCTGGAAGCCCTTGCCGATCAAGTGGTGGCGGCGGGAGTGACGCGCGTCGAAGGCGACATCCTGGGCGACGATACGCTTTGGCCGTGGGAGCCGCAGCCCGATGGCTGGAGCCACGACGACCTCACCTGGGACTATGGCGCGGCCACCTCGGCCTTGATGGTGAACGAAGGCGTGCTGCAAGTGACGCTAATGCCCGGCGCGCGCGTGGGCGACTTGGCGCGCGTCACCTTGCAGCCGCGCCTCGAATACTTCACGCTCGACAATCGCGTGACGACGGTGGCGGCCGGCGCGCGCCAGATTCGCGTCATTCGCATGCCCGGTTCGCGCCAGGTGCAGATCACGGGGCAGATGGCGATCTCCGATGGCGGTTGGTCCGGCTTGCTGGCCCAGGACGATCCGGCCCAATATGCCGCCGTGGCCTTCAAGAAAATGTTGGTGGACCGCGGCATCGCCATCGAAGGCACGGCCCGCGCGCGCCATCGCGCCGTGGGTGAGTCGTTGCTCCCGCGCGCTGGCGTCACACTGGCCGAGCGCTCGTCGCCGCCGCTGATCGACATCGTGACGGTGACGAACAAGGTTAGCCAGAATCTGCTGGCCGAGATGATGTTGCAGGCTTCGGGCGGCGTGGAGGGCTTGCGCGCCTATCTGGCGGGGTTGGGCATACCGCGCACCGAGGCGCGTTTTGAAGATGGCAGCGGTCTTTCGCGTTTGACGGCGGTGACGCCGAATGCCATGGTTCGGTTGTTGTCGCAAAAGCAGACTGCGGAGAACTTCATTGAGAGCTTGCCGCACGGGGGCGTCGATGGCTCGATTAAGTCGCGGTTTGGCCGGGACGAACGAGGCAAGCGCATTCGGGCCAAGACAGGTGGGATGACGGGAGTGAAGACCCTGGCCGGCTACATCGATTCAGCTACCAATGGGCGAGTGGCGTTTGCGATCTTCATCAACGACGACCACGGCAGTGTGGACTCGATCAAGCGGATGGACCAGATTGCGTTGTTGCTGACGGAGTAAGGTGCCTAATACTTTCATCCATTGATTTATTCGTCTCGCTCTGCGCGATTTCTCCCTCTGTAATCATGTACCTTGAGCCCGCTGCGTGAGCGGCGGGTTACAAAGCGCCATTAGTGTGAAGTACTTATTAGTGGTTTTCATCGGCTAATGTAATCCGCCGCTGACGCGACCGGGCTCAAAATGAGCAGCTAAGCGATCGACTGAGATTAGGAAGTAAGTCCCGCGATAGCCAGCCGGTTCTCGAGGATTCGGCCTTCGTCGAAGTTCTCCCAGCGTACGTCCTGCGTCGGCAACGCCGCGCGGGGAATCAGGCCAATGAGTTCGCTCCCGAGGAGTTCGGCTTCGGCCGCGACGGCGCCGTAGACCTGGTCGACGCCGGTGACTTCGTAGTCCGTGAGGTTCATCGAGACTTGGACGATGCCGCGGGAGGCGAGCGCCAGACCGAGGGCCTTCACGCAGGGGAAGCCGCCGGAGGAAGCGCGGAGCTTTTTGGCGAGCCGTTGGGCGAGCGCCAAGTCGTTGCTGGCGAGATTGATGTTGTAGGCGATCAGGAACTTCCGCGCGCCGACCATGGTCGCGCCGGCGGTGGGGTGCAGTCCCGGGCCGCCCAGGTCGGGCGGGCCGGCCTGCGGGGCTTCGAAGCCGCCGCGGCGGACGTCGGCTAAGTTAGCGCGATCCGCGGTGAGGGCGGCAGCTTCGTAAAAGTAAATGGGGACTTGGAGGCGACGCCAGATCTCGTGGCCCGTCGAGTGGGCGATGCGGATGGCATCGGCCATGGTGGCGCCGGTGAGGGGGACGAAGGGAATCACGTCGGCCGCGCCTAGACGCGGGTGGACGCCGTTTTGTTGGGTGAGGTCGATGCGGGCCTTGGCGGCTTCGACCGCGCGGACGGCGGCTTCTTGCACGCCTTCGGGCGAGCCGGCGAAGGTGATCACGGAACGGTCATGGTCAGGGTCGGCGGTACGGTCGAGAATAGCGACGCCGTTCACCGAAGCCATGGCTTCTTCAATGGCTCGCACGATCGAGAGGTCGCGTCCCGCGGAGAAGTTGGGGACGCATTCGAGGATCATCCCCGCGCGCCCATCATTTTTTCGACGTATTTCGCGATCACGTCGACTTCGAGATTCACCCGCCGGCCGGGTTGCCAACCGCGCATCGCCGTCATCGAGTAAGTATGCGGAATAATCGTCACCGAGAGCAAGTCGCCTTTGAGCGCCGCGACGGTGAGACTAATTCCGTCGATGCAAATGCTGCCTTTATGGACGATGTAACGGTCTAACTCCGGCGGCACGCGAATCGTGAACCACCAATTATTGTCGCCGAGTAAGTCGAGGCTGACTAACTCGGCGGTACCGTCGACGTGGCCTTGCACAATATGGCCGCTATAACGGCCGTTGGCCGCCATGGAGCGTTCGAGGTTAAGGAGTGAGCCTTGCCCTAACGAACCCAGGTTCGAGCGCTGCAGGGTCTCGGGCGCCAGGTCGGCGGCGAAAGAATCGGGCTCCAGGTTGACGGCGGTGAGGCAGACCCCATTGACGCAAACACTATCGCCGGTGGCTAAGTCCTGGCAGACGATTCGGCAACCAATGCGCAAACGGGCACCGGTCGCGTTCGGGGCGAAGGCGATCACCTGGCCGGTCTCTTCAATAATTCCAGTAAACATTTATTTGGCTACCCAGGCTTCGACGGCGAATTCGTCCGGAGGAATTGGGTGTAATTGCGTGCCGTGCAATTGAATCGCGTCCATGCGATTCTGCACGCCGGCGCCGCCGGCCACGGGCAAAGAGCGCAGGCCGCCTAGAATTTTAGGAGCGTAATAGAAGAAGACTTTATCGACGATGCCGGCTTCGAGCGCGGCCCAATTCACCTTACTGCCGGCTTCGATCATCAGCGATAGATACTTCCTTTCGGCCAGTTTTTCGACAATGCCCCTTAAGTTCGTCCGGCCGTTGGGGGCGTCCAGGGTCCAGATCTCGGCGCCGCTTTTTTCGAGGGCCGCGCGGCGCTCCTTGGAGGCGGCGGAAGTAGTCGCCACCACTAAGTCCTTGGCGACGGTGGTCACCAACTGATGATTAAGCGGCACGCGCAATTGCGAGTCAGCGACGATGCGCAGCAACGGCCGACTGCGGGGCAAACCGCTGCGGTCGTTAAGCCGGGGATCGTCGGCGAGCACGGTGCCGATGCCGGTAAGGATGGCGTCGTGTTGGTGACGCAACTGCTGCACGTGTTTGCGCGCGCGTTCCGAAGTAATCCAACCGGTGTTATCCCCTGGCGCCGCAATCTTGCCGTCGAGAGTAACTGCCGCCTTCAGAGTAACTAACGGACGCCCGGTGCGCATGAAATGAAAAAAGGGTTCATTGAGGCGTTCGGCGTCGGGAGTAGTCGCCGTGTCTAACTCCACCGTAACTCCCGCCGCGCGTAACTTACGAAAGCCATCGCCCTTAATGATCGGGTTCGGATCTTCCATCGCCGCCACCACGTGCGTGATGCCCGCGGCGATCAGCGCATCGGCGCAGGGGCCGGTGCGCCCGGTATGCGAACAGGGCTCCAGAGTGACGTAGGCCGTGGCGCCACGCGCGAGTTCTCCGGCCTCCCGCAGGGCCAGCACCTCGGCATGGTCGACGCCCGCCCAAGTATGCGTCCCGCGGCCAATCACCGCGCCGTCGCGCACGATGACGCACCCCACGGCGGGGTTGGGAGACGTTTGCCCATGGCTCGCACGGGCCAGGGCCAAGGCCTCCTCCATGGGGCTAATCAAAGAGGCTGGCAACGAACTTCTCCGCTTCAAACGGCAGCAGGTCATCGATCTGCTCGCCAACGCCGATATAGCGAATCGGCAAATTCAACTCCCGGGCAATCGCCACCA